>ERZ779840.2894-NODE-2894-length-14241-cov-12.396800_pt1 | contig 14241 bp, 11 predicted proteins | sample MGYA00511561_ERZ779840 | MGnify/ENA primary metagenome ERZ779840 (study PRJEB29588, sample SAMEA2162036) | human gut metagenome | biome: human gut; feature: human-associated habitat; material: faeces | place: Denmark | collected 2008/2010 ...
AAATAAATAACTATATTATATATCATACATTAATTATAGCATTTAAAAAGAGTAAAATGTTATTTTTACTCCACATGTTTTACTATAATTGATTTATTGGTGATTTATTTTTCGAAATAACTTGTAATACTATTCCACAAGTGAATACTAATAATAACATAACAATTGGAAAAGATACTCCTGTTTTAGGATTTTCAGGTACATTATTAATAGTTCCTTTAGTTGAAATAGATATTATATCACTATATTTTTCAGCATCAACAATAACAGTTTTATAATAATAAGTAGTTCCAGATTTTAAATTAGAATCAGTATATCCAGTTGAATTTACACAATCAATAGGTGTATTAGTTATTTTTTCATAATTTCCATCAATACTTTCTGATCTATATATATGACAATTAATTTTTGTATCGCTACTTAAATTATCAAGTGATGCATTTGGATATATTGTTATAGAAGTCTCAGTAACATCACTACCCTTTATTGTAGGTGTTATTGCATTTATTATTTCTTTATTAGGATCATCACTAATCGCAACACCATATTTAGTCGCAAAAGCATCTATTTTTTCAGTATCAAATGATATTTTAAAATATCTTACAAAATCACCACTGTATTTAAGTGTTCCATTTTCACTTTCTTCTTCAAAATTATAATGCTCTCCTTCAAGTACAATGCCATCTTTTTCATATGTTAATGATTTCATACTTTCATCATTACTTAAAGTAATATTTTCATGACCACTTAATTTAAACATAGATTCAAGTATTCCGGATAGCATAAATAAAGTACTTAAATCATCTGAACAATTTTCTTTAGTAAGAATAACATCTCTATTGCTATATTCTAAATATTCATCAGTATACTTAAATGAATAAATTTTTTCAGTACCAGCATATACATCTATTGTTTTATCTACTTCATTTACTTTAGATTCAATTTTTGATGTACTCATATTATTAAGTTCCTTAATTGTCGGTGAATTATTGAATCCATCATTAAACTCATTAATTGATACAACTCTTGCATTTATATTTGTTAATGAAGTTAAAAATATTAACAATACTATAAACACAGAAATAATTCTTTTAACACTCTTTTTAAAACAATTCATTTTACTACCATCCTACTCTATATATTCTATAAAAAGTATAACAATTTATAATATTTTTATCAATAGAATTTTGCAAAATAAAAGTAGCATGTTTATGTGCTACTTAATTTATAAAATTGGCAGGGGTAGAAGGACTCGAACCCTCCCCAACGGTTTTGGAGACCGGCATGCTACCACTGACACCATACCCCTATCAGTGTGCTTTTCATAAAAAGCAATTTAATTATACAATAACAAAATAGATAAATCAACTTTTTATTAACATTTTTTCTAAGCAATACTTAATTAATGCATGTTATTAACTTTTTATTAACATTTCTATTTATTTGTATAAAATATATTAGGTGAAGAATATGCTTATTAAATATAATAATAAAGAACTTGATCTATGTGCAAGACTTATGAGAGCTGAAGCTCTTGCTGAAGGAGAACTTGCTATGCTAATGGTGGGAAATGTAATCGTTAATAGAGCTATCGCAAATTGTTTGGATTTTAAAAATATAAGAAGTATAAGCGATGTAGTTTATCAAAAACCTGGAGGATTTGTAGGTACTAATAGTCAATTATTCAATAATGGTAGCGCTACTAATAAAGAAAAAGAACTTGCCAAAAGAGTATTAAAAGGAGAATATTATTACCCAGCAACAAATGCTTTATGGTTTTATGGTCCTAAAAAAGGAGAAGAATGTAAGGGAACTTGGTTTGGTCAAAGAAATACTGGCAGATACAAAAGTCATTGTTTTTATGCTCCTGACCCTGGAGTATGCGACGAACTATATTAAAATTAAAACATTCTAGCAATACAAAACATGTCATAATCGACATGTTTTTACGTTGTAGGAAGTAATAATTTTTGACCTATTTGCAGTACAGTTGAATCTAAGTTATTTATTGTTTTCAATTTATTAACAGTTGTATTATACTTATTAGCTATCTTCCATAATGAATCACCAGATTTTACTGTATATGTATTATAATTTGTAGAACCAGGTATTTTTAACACTTGGCCTATTTGTAATGTATTTGTTTTTAAATTATTAAGTTTTTTTATATCACTAACAGTAACACCATATTTATTAGCGATGGTATTTAAATTGTCACCCTTTTGAACAATATAGTTTACCTCACCAGTTGAAGAATTTGGTATTTCTAAAACTTGACCTATCTTTAATATATTAGATGTTAAATTATTTTTCTCTTTTATATCATTAATAGATACATTATACTTTTCAGCAATGTCATATAAAGTGTCGCCTTTCTTCACTGTATAAATATTATCATTTTTTGTACCCAAATTATTTGTTTTAGGTATAAATAATTGTTGATTAATAGTTAAGTTATCAGATTTTAAATTATTTATAGATTTTAATGTTGAAACAGTTGTATCATATTTTTTTGCTATGTCCCAAAGATTGTCTCCATTTTTAACTTTATATATTAAATATTCATCAGGATTTTTTTCGTCATTTTTAGCTATCTTTAATGTTTGCCCTATTTTAAGATTATTTGTTGATAATTTGTTTAATTCTTTAAGTTCACTTACAGTCATTCCATACTTATGTGCTATATCCCATAAATTATCACCTTTTTTAACAGTATAATATCCTTCACCTGTTGGAGCTTTATATGGTAAGTTTTTATAATCAAGAACAGCCCTTATAACAGCCTCAGCATAATTTTCATAATTGTTTTTAATTTGTTCAACATCATCTTTAGGACTATCAATAAATCCATATTCAACAGTCACAGTCTCATTGTTAGGAGTATCTCTCTGCATAAAATAATAATCTTTTATTGGATTACTTGGAAGTCTTTGTTGATAATACTTTCTTACGTTTTGCCCTTCTTTTTCTAATTCATTAAGTATTTTTTTTGAAAGAGTACTTTTATTTCGAAGAGCGTAGATTACTTCAGCACCATCGCCACCCCCGAAGTTGTAGAATGTAGTTAATTTTTAAATCATTTCAAAATAATCATTATCAATTTTTTTAATATCATAAGAGTAGCTTATTTGAACTCCTACATTATGTTCTATCATAAGCTTTGCTAATTGATTTCCATTTATTAAAACTATTGTATGTGATAAATTTGTCGCATAATCCTTTGCTTCTTTTGTAAAATCAGATGTGGTAATAAAAATTCCTTTATTTGACTTTTTGGCTGATAACGCACCCACAAAATTTTGTAATTGTGGTCTTCCAACATTGTCCTTCCATCTTTTTGCTTGAATATAAATTTTATCTAAACCTAATTTGTCTTGATTTATTATTCCATCTATACCTTCATCCCCAGATTTTTTAGTAACAGTATTAGAGTTATCATCAAAATTTCCATATCCCATTTTAGTAAGGACATCCATCACTAGCCTTTCAAAATAATAGGGATCTTTATCAAATATTATTTCTAATAAATCATCCGCCAATTGTTCAGTTATCTTTCTATGTATTCTATCTATATTTTCCTCAGGAGTAATTTCTTCTATTTTATCAGTATTTACAACATTAGTATCATGTTCTTGATTGCTAAAAACACGATATTCTTCATATCTAGATAACAATTTTTTATCAATTCTATTAGGTTTTGTTTCTAATAGTTGACTACCTCTTTTAGTAATTTTATATTCTCCTCTTCTTTCAGTTTCTAACAATAAAGACTTTTTTAAATATGTTAATGCCCAATAAACTCTATTAGCCACTAAAGTTTGTCTTCCACTTGGAACAGTTAATTTTATATCACTTTCATCTAATTTAAAACAATCTATTGCTGCCTTCATACATTCATTTGTAGTATGCATATTATTATCACTAAATAATTGAAGAACTGGTAACATAAAACTTTGAAATTCTGGCACTGCCATAGTTATCACCTCAATATAATTATAGCATAATTATTGCAATTTTGGTATTAACCTGCCAAATATATGATTAAACTATTAATGACTACATACATTTTTATATTACACAGTATTATTTGTATTATAATTTTAATAAATATGATAGTATTAAGTCTAAATCATAATTTTATACACTAAACTTATAAACTATTTCTACATTTTTATCTTTATCAACAATTATTTTATCTACTAGTATAAATAATAATTCTCTAGTAGTTTTTTTCATACTAATTAATTCTTTTATTTTTTGTTTTATTTCTTCATCATTATATTTTTTAGGAACTTCACTAATGCAATTTTCTAATTCTTTTATTCTAGAATTGTATGTTCTTATTAAATTTTCTGTGTTAGAAGATAATCTTGTATAAGTATCAACTGAGATTATCCCATTATATTTATCTTCATATAAAGCATCTATTTTTAGTTGTAGTTCTTTGATATTATTTTCTAGTTTTTGTTTTTCTATAATCAAATCTTCCTTGTTATCCTTCTCACTTTTTACATTAGATACTAAATCATCAATATCAACTTTTTCTATATACTTTTTACAAGTTTTTTTGATTTGATTTAAAATTGTCTTTTCAAAACTATTATATTCTGAAAAGTGTGGTTCACATAATCTTTGTCTTGGACTTCTAGAATATTTATTACAATTTATAGACCAGTAATTGCTTTTTTCTCTATAACAAACCGTTAGCTTATTACCACACTCTTTGCAATAAAGTAAGCCCTCTAATAGCCTCTGTGGGCGATTTAATTTTACTGTTCTAGTTCTATTAGCACTTGTCTGTATTTGATTAAAAATCACTCTATCTACTAATGGTTCGTGAGTATTTTCTACAATTATCCAATATTCACTAGAAAGACATATTCTCCTTTGTGACTTATAGTTTAATTTTGTCTGAACATTTTGAATCATATCACCAGTATACATTCTATTCTTTAATATTTTATTAATCGTACTACAAGTCCAGATATATCCATTTATTTGTCTTTTTGAATTTTTTATTTGCTTATATGCACTTGGTGTTGGAATATTTTCATTATTTAATCTTTCAATTATATCTGATATTTTATCTCCTTTTGATACTTCATTAAATATTCTTTTTACTATCCATGCTGTGTCTGGATTTGGTACTAGATGTCCTTTATCAAGTGGATCTCTCATATAGCCAAAACTTGGTTTACTACCTATAAATTTACCTTTCACTTTTTTATCTCTTAATATTGATTTTATTTTCTTTGATGTATCTTTACTAGTCATATCATTGAATAAAGCTTTAAAAGGTGCTATATCATTATTTGCAGAATCTAGAAAAGTATCTACATTATCTAGTATAGAAATATATCTAACTTTTTTTAATGGAAAGTATTGTTCTATATAATAACCACACTTAATATAATCTCTACCTAATCTTGATAAATCTTTAGTTATGACACAATTTATTTTTCCATTTTCTATGTCTTCAAGCAATCTTTTAAATGATGGTCTATCAAAGTTAGTCCCTGAATATCCATCATCAACATACTCATCAGTTAAAACAAATCCATTATCCCTTAAATAATTCATAATCAAACTTCTTTGATTTAGTACACTCTCACTTTCAGACTCTCTTTTATGTGCTTTATCCTCATCATCTTGCGATAATCTTATGTATATTCCTACATTATAAAATGATGGTGGTTTTACTGTGCTATACATTGTTCTCCTTTCTTTTGCATAGCATCTTGTTTGCCGATTCCATTATAACTCCCTTACCATCATTTGTGTCATTTATTTCATTATTTTCATCTTTATATTTAAGTATTAAACATACATATTCTTGTAATAAAGTAGATATATCTTTACCTTCATTTTTAAATATTTCAGTTATTTTCATACCAATCTACCCCTTTTAGTTTCATACTTAAATATATTCCTAAAACTTAAAATTATTTTTCTTTTACATCTTATAAATCACTCCTCCTTAATAAGATTCTTTTAATACTTTTATACAAAAAGTGGACACAAAAACTGTGTCATAATTTCTCTATTTTTTTTAATATTCCGCGAGTACATTTTTAGCAGGATAAGGATGGCAGACAAACAACTCCCCAGCGGGGAATTTAACCCTATTTTAAAGGGTTTGTGAAAGACTATTTTGTCATACATTAAAATATTTGTCATACTTTTGGGTTAACTGAAAATAACAAATTTTGCATTAAAAATAGCAGTTTGGTACACAAATGGTTATACATTTGTCATACTTTCGTGTTAATAAAATTGTAATTTTGTGCCCTCATTTCACACATAAATCTTCTTTTTTAGTTACCTAAAATACTTATTTTTTGATAATTTATTGGTACCTATTTTTTTATTTATATAACTCTAAATAACAACTCCTCCTTACAAAAAAATACTATACTCATAAACTGAATATAGTATTTTAGCATCAAATAGCTCATTTCTTAAAACTATTGCTATATTATAATCATTATATCGTAAATAAATTAAAAGTCAATGTAAAGAAAGAGAGTGTTATAATGTAAGCTAAAATGACATTATTAAGTAAGTTTAGAAAACAAAGATATTAAATAAGTTCTTTAATTTTATATGAACTCTTTTAAAATTTCTTCTAAATATTTATTATTTAACCAAAAACAATGCTTAGTATATTTCGCCAAATTTGTTAGCTTATCTCTCACAGGTAAATCAAATGTATCACTTGAGTCCTTAGCATGCGGCCTGACATGGCAAACTTTATTATCAGACATCCCGGGAAATTTAGTTATTCTATTACCATTTTTATCTATTTCCTTAACTATATTTCCAGTAACAATGCAATTATATGTTAGCTCCCAAACAAGTTTTGCTTCTAATTCTATATCTTGTTCTGGCATATTCCATAATTTTATTCCTGCAAAAACATATTCGTCATTAATCATTTTAAATACAAAAAACATGTATTTAGTCGATTCCAACTCTTCTCTAAATTCAGAATTTTCCCATGATTGACATGCAATTTCTATAAATTTAAACGCAGGGAATGGCATAGATTCTTTAATTCTTCCACTCTTCTCTATTCTTATGGTTCTGGGAACAATATTTGCTTTTAAAAATTCATCCGTTTCACTCAAATTACTTTTAACTCCAAACATTCTACTTATTATCATAGCATTAAGATTTTTTGCAGTTGAATCAATGTTAAATTTTTCCATTAATTGTTTTTGCGTCATTCCTTTATATTTATTAACAACATTATCAATAAATTCATTAAATGTAATATCTTTATTACTTATAATTTTTTCCACATCTTTGTAATTGCCAATATACTTTCTTACCAATTGTGTCATATATGAGGTTTTTAAGCAAAATGCTCTTTGCATGGCTTTTATTGAGGAAAATGGTTGCTGTCTTAATGATTGAGAGTTTGCGCCCTTAGTACAAGCTCCTAAATACATTGTATCAGCTTCAGATATTTCATGTGCCTTTCCTTCTTTTATTTTTTTTATAATTGTATTCCAATCATCAATCACGATTTTTAAATCTTCTTCAGGAAAAGTAAATAATTTTTCATGCGTAATCTTTAAATCTTTTTTGCTTTTATCTGGCTCATATAAATACCATATAATTTGTATCTTACTGTTTTTATACCAAAAATGACTGGTAAAAAATGTATGTTTATATTCATCCATATAATTAATAATATTTAAAACTAACCTTTCCTTCGCAGACAACGTATTATCTTTATTTTTTTTGTATGGAGTTACTTTCAATTCAACACCAGCTTCTTCAAAATCTGGTGCTGAAGTAGAATTAATATCATAATTATAAACATTAGTTTCAAAAGCGTGGCCAAAATAGGCTTTATTTTGTTTCACTTTACCATATTGAACTTCTTCTTCCATAACATAACTAGGTATCTCTTCAGTAATATTATAATCTTTATTTTTATTATTTGAAAATATTTTTTCAATTTCATTAAAAGACTTTCCAATTGTAGATTTAGCTAAATTTTGAATTTCTTCTTCTGTATAACTTTTTTTCATAAATTCTCCTTTCGATCTTGTTTTTATCAAAAAAATATTATAAAATATTATTAGTAAATATTGATTTATTCGCTTAAAAAATTATAATTTTAAAAGAATATTAGTTGATCTTTTTATCTATATATATTATAATATAAAGTAAGTTTACAAACAATAGAAAAGGAATATTAATTATGAAAAAAACAGTAGTGGAATTATTTGCAGGAGTTGGTGGATTTAGATGTGGTCTAAATAAAGTTATGTTAACAAATGGTATAGTCAAAGAAAACGGAAATTGGAATTTCGTTTGGGCTAACCAATGGGAACCATCCACAAAAACGCAAGATGCATTCAATTGTTATATAAAAAGATTTGGAGATGGCAACGCAAGCAATACAGATATTTTTAAAGTTAATAAAAAGGAAATACCTGACCATACATTATTAGTTGGAGGATTTCCTTGCCAAGATTACTCAGTTGCTCAAACTTTATCTAATAGCAAAGGAATTGAAGGAAAAAAAGGTGTCTTATGGTGGGCTATTGCAGATGTATTAAAAACAAAAAGGCCACCATTCGTACTTTTAGAAAATGTTGATAGACTATTATTATCGCCCGCTAAACAAAGAGGAAGAGATTTTGGTGTTATTTTGAGAACTTTTATGGACAACGGATATGCTGTACAATGGAGGGTTATTAATGCAGGAGAATATGGACTACCTCAAAAGAGAAGAAGAATATTTATTTTTGCCTATCACAAAACAACAAACTATTATAAGTCATTAACAAAAACAAATCTACACGATATTATTTTTAATGAAGGAATATTTGCAAAACAATTTCCAATAAAAAATGAAGAATTGAATTATAGTATTGCTGATTTATCTAAAAAAAGTTATGACAATTTAGTTGAAATAAGCAATAACTTTAAGGCTCAATTTTACAATGCTGGAATCATGCTAAATGGGAAAGTTTATTCTTCTAAAGTTGAAAAAGATTGCACTGATATTTATCCTTTAAAAAACATTATACTAAAAGATAAAGTTGATGATAAATATTTTTTAAATGAGGAAACACTTGAAAAATTTAAGTATTTAAAGGGAACAAAAAAAATACCTAGAATTAAACCAAATGGAGAATCTTATATGTATACAGAAGGTGCTATGCCATGTCCTGACAATTTGGAAGCACCAGCTAGAACAATGTTGACAAGTGAAGGCAGTATAAGTAGAACAACACATATTGTTGAAGATTATATAACAAAAAAGATACGATTATTGACACCATTAGAGTGTGAAAGGATTAATGGTTTCCCAGATAATTGGACAAATACCGGCATGACAGACAAGAGAAGAAACTTTATGATGGGAAATGCCCTTGTTGTTGGTATAATTGAACGCCTTGGAAATGAAATTGAATTAATTATAGAAAAAGAAACTGACTAGAACGTATGTTAATTTTTCTTTTTTTCTTCAAAAATATATTGACTTTTTTGATTAAACCTGGTATCCTGGTAATTATTAAGGTGATAATATGAAAAATAAGATTATAGACTTATTCGCCGGGGCCGGAGGATTGTCAGAGGGCTTTAGAAGAAATGGATTTGACATTGTTGCGCATGTTGAAATGGATAGAGATGCTTCATACACATTAAAAACTAGAGAAGCGTACTATTATTGTAAAGAAAACAATATGTTAAGTTTATACATAAGTTACTTAAAAGGAAAAGTATCAAGAGAAGAATTATATAAAAATATACCTAAAAGTGTTATTGATAGAGTAATTAACGAAGAAATATCAGATAATACGCTATCTTTAATATTTAATAAAATCGATAATAGGCTTGAAAATGAAAAAGTTTTGGGAATTATTGGCGGACCACCATGTCAAGCTTACTCTGTGGCTGGACGTTCACGTATGAAAGAAAAAATCAAAAATGATCCAAGAAATTATTTATATTTATATTACTTAGAATTTATAAAAAAATATAATCCCAGCTTTTTCGTTTTTGAGAATGTACAGGGCATTTTGTCCGCAAAAAAAGGGGCCATTTTTCAAGACATAAAAGATAAAATGAGGAAACTAGGGTATACTATTGATTATAAGTTATTGGATTCAAATGATTTTGGCGTAGTGCAACATAGGAAAAGAATTATAATAATTGGGTATAAAAAAGAATTAAATATTGATTATCCAAAATTTGATAAAATTAATTTTGAGTATAGTATAAAAGATTTGTTTCAAGATTTACCTAAAATAAAAGATGGGGAAATTAATAACAATTATTCTTCAAATTCAAATGATTGCTTAGAAAACTTAAAAATAAGAAATAAATCTTGGAATGTATTAACTTATAACCAAAGCAGAAAATTAAATGATAATGATAAAGAAATATATAAAATATGTATTAAAAACAAAAATATCAAATACTGTGATTTGCCAAATAACTTAATAAAGCATAATAATAAACAAGCATTTTTGGATAGATTTAAAGTTGTTGATTATGATAAACCTTGTCATACAATGGTAGCGCATATTTCAAAAGATGGACATCATTATATTCATCCAGATATAAATCAATGCAGATCATTAACTGTTAGAGAGGCAGCTAGAATTCAAACATTTCCAGACGATTACTATTTTGAATCATCAAGGACCAATGCATATAAACAAATAGGAAATGCTGTACCAGTATTTATGGCTGAACAAATAGCAAAAAAAATAAAAGAATCACTGCTTTTGAAACAAGAGTAATTCTTTTTTTATTAATAATAGATATTGTCTCCAACCCTATTTATCCATGCTGAAAACTTTTGTTGAATATTTACTTTAATGTTATTTTTGAGTTGACCAATTTTTTCGTATTGCTTATAAATATCATTAGTACAAATATCAAAGCGAACAATCAAATGTGAAAAAATATTTTCCTCATTAATATAAGAAAACATACAAATGTCTTGACAGTTGTAACTATAATTTTTTAAGTTCTTGAGTTTTTTGTAATTATTTTCATAATCTTTTACGCCTATAATTAAAAATCCTTGGCAATATGTAGTATTTTTTGATTTAGATGCAAAAGTACAATTTGGAGTAATATTTAATGCAATGTGATAAATATAATCAAATTGTATTTCTTTTTCACAAAGTGCAGCAAACAAATCATCAATTAGCATATTTTCTGAGTTTTTTTCAGCCAAACTTAGTTTTTTAAGATCATCATAACTATAATCATTAATTTTATATAAACTTCCTGGTATATTTATATTACTTTTTTTTCTTTCAAACAACATTTCATAATTAAACTTAAACTTGTCGATAAACGCAATTGATTCTTTAACATATTTAAAGTCGTAATTGTTCATTGAGTTAATTTTTGACAACGCATTATCACTAACTTTTATATTCAATATTTCAAAAGCAGACAAAATTTTGTCTGGCATAAGCGTATTGCCTACAAATATTCCTAGATTTTTATCAATTAGTTTAGAATCAATTTTATTTGAATATGACTTTTCTATTAAAATATTAAATTCCTCTCTTACTGCCTTTAAATAATTTTCTTGCCATTCTAATAAATTAAATAAATTCTTATTTTGTTCTTCAAACTCGTCAAATATATCAGAAATTAAATTATTAAACGCATCATCAGACTCAGCATATAACACTTTTGATTTTTTGGCATTCAAAATTGCTATTGGTAAATTACTAGGCATTTTTTCTTCTATTTTATTTTTCAAACTCTCTATATCATCTTCATGTTGAGTCCATGCAACTATGAGTAAGTGTTTTTCACCATTTTCTGATATTGCTCTAATTATATTAGTAACTCTAGGAACGTCAACAACACCATTATCAAACGCCAAATCAACAAATACAATTCTATACCCCAAATATAAATTATTAGCAACTAAATCATTAGGGTTAATATATAGAGTTTTTACGCCTTTAGAAGAACAATAATTCATTAATTTTTGCACTTGTTCTTTTATATCATCAACAAATATTATACCAGTTGTAAATTTATTTAATTCCATCCCTATCCTCCAACTCAATTCTATATTTAACTCCGCTGTATAAACTAGGGATAGCATCATCAATTATATCAAAATCAATTTTACCATTATGCATTGACACAATTTCATTTACTATAAATAAACCTAGTCCTAATCCATTTTTCTTTTTACTAACAAAAGGAGAAAAAAGAATATTTGGATCATCTACATTGAACCCAGGACCATTATCTGCAAAATATATAATACTTTTTTTGCCTTCTTTTTGCATTTTAATAAAAATTTCTTTGTCACTTTGTAACTCTAACCAGTAAACAGAATTATCAAACAAATTAATTAAAATTCTTAATATTTGGCTTTCGATTCCTATAAAATCAAAATTATCAACTATAACTTTTAAAGTTATATTATGATCAACAAGTCTATAATGTGCATAATTTTTAAATTTTTCCATTAATTTTACACTAGATATTTTTGAAAAGTCTCTATTTCTAATTAAGTCACTTTGAGCGTTCAGTAAATCATTTATATTGATTATATTTTTTTTCAAATCTTCATAAGAAATTTCTTTTGCTTTTAACATATTTAATAATGATTTTACCTGTTTATCAATATCATGAAAAATCATATTAAATTCTACTGAACTGCTTGCAATTGATAAATATAATTTCCTTGATTTTTGAAATTCATCAGCTATTTCACCAAATTTTTTTATAATGTTTTTTTTATCATCTTCATGAACAAAATCAATATTTTCTATTTCATATATAAACTCTTCAACAGTGTCATCAATTTTTTCTCTTTTTATATTTTTATCAATTGATTCTTTCACTTTATTTTTGCTGGGAACTATAAACAACGCAAAATTATCAACTATTGTTTCAATTATTTTTTTGAATTCTATAAATGCAGCGTTTTCTATAAATCCTTCCCTATTTGTTTTTTCGATTAAATCTGTACTTTTAGTAGCATCTAAATCAATTATTCCAATAATAATATTCTTACTTAAATTTTTACTTGGATTATTTAATCTCTTTAAATTTAGCCCTAACCAATCTTCATCCCTACTACCATAATTATATATACGTTGACCACTCCTATATACTCTAACTCCACCATTTTCATCCAAATAATTTGTTAAAACATCTTTTTTCATATTTAGCATTTTTAGCACTTTTGGAGTTCTGTGAAAAGCATACAATCTTACTTTGATTGGGCCAATCTTATATTTAGAAATATCAATATTTTCTAATTTTTCATCAGCATATTTGTATTCAACAGTTTTATATTCGGTAAATGATTTAAATCCTTGCATTTCTAAATATGGTTTAAAAGAAAAAATCATTTTTCCTTGAGCAGTTCCTGGTTCAACATCAATAGACGCCTGCCATAAGCTATATTCTAATACCTCATTGATAGTAAAGTAATTATCAAACATGTTTTCATCATTTGAAATAAAATTAATATCGAATTTATCATTTTCGTTTTTAAATGGAGACTGCAACTTTAAAATTTCTGTATAGACTTTCCTTAAGTCAGTATCATTCCATTCTTCATTCAAATCCTCAATTATTATTCTTGTACCAGAAGATGTATATATTTTTTTATCTCCATTATATAAATTAATTGACATTTTAATATCTTCTAACATCTTATCATCTAAAAATTTATTAAAATCTATATTAAGACAATAACATGATTCATTGTTTTTTTTGGTAATTATAGTTACTTTATTGCCAATTTTATTAATTGCAAATCTTCCTATTCCTTTTTCACCAACAGGAACTCTTACTGAATTATTTTGTAAATTTTGTTCTTTTAACATCTTCTTATTGTTAGTGCCTATAATTAACCAATTATTAGATAAATCATTGTCGTTCATGCCAATACCATTATCAACAATTTCAATCGATGATATTTTTCTATCGAATAAATTAATTAATTCCCCCTCCTCATGAATTATAACATCACATTTTGTAGCACCGGCATCATATGAGTTTTTTATTATTTCCGAAAGAGCAATAATTTTATTTTCAATCGATTCTTTACCTATCTCAAAAACAATTCTAGCACTTGTTTTAAAATTATTTTCCATATTTTCCTCCAATCAAACGAATATCTAATATTATTATACAACAATTTTTTAAAATTGCATGTATATATTTGCCTTTAAAATCACAAACGTTTATATTTTATTTACTATTTTTATTATAATA
>ERZ779840.2895-NODE-2895-length-14239-cov-30.850677_pt1 | contig 14239 bp, 11 predicted proteins | sample MGYA00511561_ERZ779840 | MGnify/ENA primary metagenome ERZ779840 (study PRJEB29588, sample SAMEA2162036) | human gut metagenome | biome: human gut; feature: human-associated habitat; material: faeces | place: Denmark | collected 2008/2010 ...
CAGTTTCATTATTCATATGTTCTCCTTCCAGGCAGAAAAAGCCATTAATTCTAAATAAAAACTTCCTGCCTTATAAAATTAGGTTGGGTATAAAGCATTGATTTCAATTTAGAAATTAGAAATGACTTACGTCATAGAAAAAAGAATATAAATGCTTTAATTGTATGTTAGCACAAGACTATAGAAAAATAAAGAGGAATATTATTAAGATTTTATAAAATATAGCACAATATCCACATATCGCTGCGAAACAAAAAAAGCGGCTGTAAGCCTTGTTTTTTTTCAGACTTCACAACCGTTTTTTCGTCTTCCAGCTGTCAAAGATGGGATTATACTACTCTTGTCAAGAGATTATGAAAATAATTAATCCTGTTTAGTTCATTTTATGTTTTTTTCTTCTTTAATCATATTAAATGCATTTTGCAATTCAGTTTCCGGTACACCAAGTAAAGCAGCAATTTCAGGATTGCTCATACCTCTCTTTTTAAGATTGTTGCTTAATGTTACCCATGATTTATATTTGTCCTTTAATTCTTTTTTCCTGCCTTCTTCTATTCCCTCTGCTTTAATTCCTTCAAAAGCCTCACACATGTTAAGTCTCTCCTTTCCGTCAATAAATACATAATTGCTGTTTGTAAGCTCATTAATCAATGTTACCGTACTTTTGGTTAAGTCCGGTTTATATTTCTCGTTGTACTCCTTAAGTGCTTCTGTGCTTTTACTGTATTTCACATAGGCAATAACATCTTTAAGTTCTGTTTTGAATTTTTCAAGGTCTTCTTCTTTTACGGCTCCGGGTTCAAACAGGTGCATCCTGTAATCCTGGATATATCCTCCAAGTCCGTTGTCTTCAAGCCATCTGACCGTATTCTTATCAAACATGTCCTTTACGCTTACAGGCTGGTTCCATTTATCGGCTTTCCAGTACATTACAATCGTGATGATTGGCTTTATCTGAACCTGTATACCTTTGTTACTCTTTACCTGTCTTAAATATTCCCTTACATCGTATTCCATTATACGAAGCGGCATTGTGTAATCCTCAACGGACTGGTGTTCAATGGCAAACAGGCAGTATATGGCATCATCTACTTCAACTATTTTTGCCAAGTCTCTAAACCTTGCATCTGCCCTAATATCGCCGTCTCTCTCCTCCACATGCTGGGTTTCTATATCTATGGTACGCATCTTTTCAGGCGTTACCACACTCTTTCCGTCATACAATATTGCGTTAATTGCATCCGCAAATACATCCGGAGTAAAATAATCTTTTAATAAAATATCTTTCTGTCCCACTACGTTCCTTTCCCATGCAGGAGGAAACTGTGCCTTTACCTGCATTGTATCATTATATTTTTAAAAAATAAATATTAAAAATTAACTTCCGACCTTATAAAATTAAACTGGGTATAAAGCATTGATTTCCATTTGGAAAATAGAAATGACTTACGTCATAGAAAAAAAGAATATAAATGCTTTAACTGTATGCTAGCACAAGACTATAGAAAAATAAAGAGGATTATTATTAAAATTTTATAAAAAATATTAACTATAAAAAGACGTCCGGTTTCCCGAACGCCTTTTCTATTATGGTACGTTTTATCAACTGATTATAATTACTGAAGTAATGATAATACACCCTGGTTAGACTGGTTAGCCTGTGCAAGCATTGCCTGACCTGCCTGTGCAAGGATGTTGTTGTTAGAGTACTTAACCATCTCTGTTGCCATATCTGTATCACGGATTGATGATTCAGCGCTTGTTGTATTTTCAACAACGTTGTCAAGGTTAGAGATTGTATGCTCAAGACGGTTCTGGGCTGCACCAAGTGCTGAACGCTGCTTAGATACTTCCTGAAGTGCTGATGCAATTGTATCAATTGCTGCTCTTGCATTTGTATCATCCTTACCGTTTACAAGAAGAGTATCAAGATCTCCTGTCTTATCGCCTGTTGTTGAATTACCTGTCTTTAATCCAAGTACATCTGCTGACATCTGCTTGATGTCTACGCTGATCTGATTGTCTGCTGTTGAATCTGCACCAACGTGAAGATTAAGAGTAAGTACGCCTGATGACTTAACTGAAAATGCGGTATCCTTAATTATATCACTATTTACTTTTTTATCTGATGTTGCTTCTATTTCAATAGTACCATCAGCCTTATCTTTAACAGTAAATTTACCTGCTGCTTCGTCCTCAATAGGATCCTCTTTGATTGCTTGTGCAAGTTTCTTAGCAATTGCAACTGCATCATCATTTTCTTCAGCTCTTACAGAATAATTCTTTCCGGCAAATGAAAATGTAACATCTGATTTACCACTTGTAGCTTTTGCATCGGCTAAATTCACTGTTATTTTAGCATTTCCTCCGGCTCCATCTCCATCTGCAAAGGTTACTGCTGTAGCAGTTGGCTTTGTAAATTCAGCTGTATCATCCCCCTTTAAGAGGTATGTCTCGTTGAACTTGGTTGTTGTAGATACTCTGTCGATTTCCTTGATGAGCTGGTTAACTTCATCCTGGATGTAATTTCTGTCATCTTCTGAGTTAGTTCCGTTAGCTGCCTTGACTGCAAGTTCGTTCATTCTCTGTAACATATCCTGAACTTCATTTAATGCGCCTTCTGCTGTCTGCACTGCACTGATACCATCCTGTGCATTTGAAGAAGCCTGTGTAAGTCCACGAATCTGCTTTCTCATCTTCTCGGAAATTGAAAGTCCTGCTGCATCATCGGCTGCTCTGTTAATCTTATAACCTGATGATAACTTCTCTGTTGATTTTGCCTGTGCGCTTGTTGTTACTCCTAACATTCTGTTAGAGTTCATAGCTGTTAAATTGTGCTGTACTACCATAATAATTACCTCCATGTAATTGAATTTTAAAATTATCTAAGTCAGTAACAGATAATACCGGCCAGTATCTTACTCTGTTCCGCTTAAACGTTATCTCCGGCGAATCCTTTTGCCGGAATAATGATGGGATTCCCAGGTTCCCACATTCATCATATGATATTCTTTGTTACATTTTTTATATCGGGCACAGAATACATTTACTTAACCTTTTTAAGAATTTTTTTGTTAAAATTTAATAAAAAAAGACGTCCGGTTTCCCGAACGCCTTTTCAATTATGGTATGTTTTATCAACTGATTATAATTACTGAAGTAATGATAATACACCCTGGTTAGACTGGTTAGCCTGTGCAAGCATTGCCTGACCTGCCTGTGCAAGGATGTTGTTGTTAGAGTACTTAACCATCTCTGTTGCCATATCTGTATCACGGATTGATGATTCAGCGCTTGTTGTATTTTCAACAACGTTGTCAAGGTTAGAGATTGTATGCTCAAGACGGTTCTGGGCTGCACCAAGTGCTGAACGCTGCTTAGATACTTCCTGAAGTGCTGATGCAATTGTATCAATTGCTGTTCTTGCATTCTTATCATCCTTACCGTTTACAAGAAGAGTATCAAGATCTCCTGTAGCATCACCTGTTGTTGAATTACCTGTCTTTAATCCAAGTACACTTGCTGACATCTGCTTGATATCTACGCTAATCTGGTTGTCTGCTGTTGAATCTGCACCAACGTGAAGGTCAAGTGTAAGAACGCCTGTTCCCTTTGCTGTAAGTTCTGCGTCATCCTTAATCACATTAGTATCTGCAACAGTTCCATTTTTTGCAGCAGTTAATGTGATTACATTATCTGTGACTGTAGCTGTAAAAGCACCAACATTACTATCTGTGATTTTGTTCTCATTCATTGCTTTTGCAAGCTTTGTCGCTAACGTTTTATTATCGTCAGTTTCTTCTAATCTTACTGAAAAATTCTTACCCATAAGTGAGAATGTAACATCACTCTTACCACCTTCAGTCTTAAAGCTGTTTGCTGTAATAGTTAAGTTATATGTCTGCTGTATGTCATTAGTACCAGCTGTTCCTGCAGCAGCTTTTAAATTTGTTCCCGGTGCTGTAAACTTAACTGTATCATCCCCCTTTAAGAGGTATGTCTCGTTGAACTTGGTTGTTGTTGATACTCTGTCGATTTCCTTAATGAGCTGATTAACTTCATCCTGGATGTAATTTCTATCATCTTCTGAGTTAGTTCCGTTAGCTGCCTTAACTGCAAGTTCGTTCATTCTCTGTAACATATCCTGAACTTCATTTAATGCACCTTCTGCTGTCTGCACTGCACTGATACCATCCTGTGCGTTTGAAGAAGCCTGTGTAAGTCCACGGATCTGCTTTCTCATCTTCTCAGAAATTGAAAGTCCTGCTGCATCATCGGCTGCTCTGTTAATCTTATAACCTGATGATAACTTCTCTGTTGATTTTGCCTGTGCGCTTGTTGTTACTCCTAACATTCTGTTAGAGTTCATAGCTGTTAAATTGTGCTGTACTACCATAATAATTACCTCCATGTAATTGAATTTTAAAATTATCTAAGTCAGTAACAGATAATACCGGCCAGTATCTTACTCTGTTCCGCTTAAACGTTATCTCCGGCGAATCCTTTTGCCGGAATAATAATGGGATTCCTGGGCATCCCACAATTATCATATGATTATGTAACTTTTTTCCCGTTACATTTTTTATATCGGACACGCAGTTTAATTAATTAACCTTTTATGTATTATTTTATAAAAAAAATTAATATCATTCAAAGCAGTTCCATTTTTCTGATTTTAGCTGTGTTTCGCACATGTGTTTATATATACCGCCCTTTTTCATGAGCTGTGCAGGCGAACCTATTTCGGCTGTTTCGCCGTCTTTTAACACAACTATCTTGTCAACGCCTGCAACAGTTCTCATTCTGTGGGCTATTATGAGGACTGTTTTGTTTTCGATGAGCTTTGATATTGACTCCTGGATGAGCGATTCGTTATCAACATCCAGTGAGGCGGTTGCTTCGTCCAGAAGAATTATCGGTGCGTCCTTAAGGAAGGCCCTCGCAATGGATATTCTCTGTCTCTCTCCGCCCGACAATTCGGAACCGTTTTCTCCAATCATGCTGTTCCATTTATCAGGCATACGCTCCACAAATTCTTCGCAATTCGCCAGTCTGGCGGCTGCAATAACTTCCTCGTCCGTAGCATCTTTTTTACCGATTCTGATATTTTCCATAACAGTATTATTAAAAAGAGTTACGTCCTGAAATACAATTGAGTAAAGTGAAAGAAGTTTTTCAGGCTCAACATCCGTAACATTCATGCCGCCTACGGTTATTGTACCGCTGTTGTTGTCCCAGAATCTCGCGGCAAGCCTCGAAACCGTTGTTTTGCCTCCCCCTGACGGGCCGATAAGTGCCGTAACCTCGCCCTGCTTTGCGGTAAAACTAACATCACTAAGCACTTTTTCCCCGTCCCCATAAGAAAATGCCACATGGTCAAATACGATATCGTAACCGTCATTCGTAAGTTTTTCTGTTCCCGTCTGCTCCTTGTGTGAAAGTATTTCATCCATTCTCTCACAACTGTTGCTCATATTAATTATGGCAGAAAAATTCTGAAGTGAAATCTGTAAAGGCTCATACATTCTTGTAACAACAAGTAAAAACATAAAGAACGTAAGCACACTTATATCACCTTTTATAAGCAAAGTACTTCCTGTTACCGCTACCGTAGCTATTCCGAATTTCAGAATCATCTGGGCGGAACATACAAATGCGGCGTTTGTGAACTCGGCTGTAACGGCATGCTTCTCAACATTTCGGATTTTGGTCTCAAGTCCGCCCATATATGTATCCGTCATATTGTAGGATTTTAAATCCCTGAGACACTCAAGTCCCTCCTGTATTCCCGAAAGACATTCAACCCTGTATTTTACCGTTTTATTCTGAACTTTTTTCATGGTTTTTCTTGATAAAAGTACAATGATAAAAGCAACCGGCATTACCCATACAGCCGCAAGTGCCATTCTCCAGTCAAAGAAGAAAAGACTTATTACAATTATGGTTGTGGATAAAAGTGCTCCTGCAAGCTCAGGTATCCAATGGGACGACGCAGTTTCGATGGTGGCGCAGTCGGTCATTATGGTATTTGTGAGGTCTGCAAGGTCCTTTTTACCGAAAAATGACAATGGCAGTTTTCTGAGTTTTTCTGCAAGTCCTCTACGCCTTATACCACTTTCCACATAAGTTGAGAGGAAGGTTGCGTTATATTGTAAAAGTGCTGTTAATGCAATCAATATGAGTGTAATAGCAATTGCAATTATAAAAAAGGGTAATTCTGATTTTTTTAACTCGCCTTCAAGAAGGTATGATGACAGCTTGTACAAAAGTCCAACCGGCAGCATCAGCACGAGGTTAGATATTGTAACTGCAATGAAGGCACGCACCATATCTTTTGCACCTTTTTCTGACAAGGCATACTTGTGTCTCAATTTTTCCATCATGATAATATACCTTCCTTTCCGACTTTCCAGTTTGCGGATTTATTGTATTCATTCCACATATGACAGAATATTCCACGCTTTTCCATAAGCTCACCGTATGTGCCGGCTTCTGAAATTTTACCTTTTTCAAGCACATAAATACAATCTGCCGAGGTTATGGTTGAAAGCCTGTGAGCTATCATTATTACGGTTTTGTTTTTTGCAAGATTCTCGAATGCATGCTGCACTTTACATTCATTATCAGGGTCGGCAAATGCTGTTGCTTCATCAAGAATCAAAACAGGTGCGTCCTTAAGAAATGCCCTCGCAACGGAAAGGCGTTGTGCTTCACCGCCCGATACAAATACGCCTTTACTTCCTATTATAGTGTTTACACCGTCGGGAAATTTAGCGATTATATCCATGCACTGTGCTTTTTCCAAGGCTTCCATTACCTCATAATCGGTGGCATCAGGTCTGCCAATTCTTACATTTTCAAGAATACTCATCTTAAGAAGGTGGCTGTCCTGAAATACATAGGAAACCCGTTCCATAAGATGTCTGCTGCTTATATCTTTTACATCCACACCGCCTATTTTTACAGTACCTTTTTCAGGGTCATAAAATCTTGCGATAAGTGATGCAAGAGTGGTCTTGCCTCCCCCTGACGGTCCCACAAGTGCTATGTGGCTGCCTGCTTCTATTTTGAGGCTTATGCCGTCTATCGCCTTGCGTGACGAATTATTATCATAAGAAAATTCAACATTATCTATCTCCACCGAAGCATCCTTCGGCATCTTTTCATCTGCTGTTTCAGACAGTGGTTTAATATTCATTATATTATTTACCCTGTTCAGTGCATCCTCCACAAGCATTTTGGATTCCCCCGCATAAGCCACTTTCATCAATGTTACGGTAAGGACAGAGGTTATGATTATATAAAACAAAAGATTAATTATGAACTTATCGGTTATCCCATGTCCCGTAAAAGCGAAGGCTGCGATTATGAGAGCGGCAAATATTCCGTTGGCGGATGTGGTAAATGCCGTCATAGGGACTCTCATGTTTTTGGTATATGCCACGGTCCATTTTTCATATTCATCAATCGCCTGTTTAAATCTTTTAAAAGAATAGAGTGTCTGCCCGAAAGTCTTAACAACAGGAATGCCTCTTATATATTCAACAGCTTCACCCGACATATTACCCAGTGCATTCTGGTATTCCTTCATATCATTTGCCATCTTAGGTCCCATCATAAACGCACCCATAAGAACGAATGCGATTACCGCCGGAATAAGGCTTATAAGCCCCAGTCTCCAGTCAAAAAATGTCAGCATGCCTATAAGACATACAGGTGTTGCAACGGATACGACTTTATCCGGTAAGTTATGTGCAAGATAGGTCTCCGTTGCCGCACTTGATTCCGTTATGTCTTTTCTTATCTTTCCTGTTCCCTCAGTCTCAATTATTCCAACCGGTATTTTCATTATATGGCTCATCATTTCGACTCGCATATTTGCCTGTACGCGAAACGCCGCCCTGTGTGAGCACATAAGCGAACCTATATAAAAAATCATTGATGTAAGTGCAAAAATAACTGCCTGCCAGCCGTAAGATTTAATATGTACTGCCTTGGAAAAATCAGGCCGTACCTCCAACACTTCCCTTATAATCCGCCATATATCATAAAATGGTATAAGTGCTATAGCGGCACTTATCGCTGCAAGAATACATGACGCATAAGTAAAATATCTGTATTTGCCCGCATACACCATAAGCCGTTTTAATGTGCTTTGTTTTTTTGATTTCACCTCCGTAGTTCTCCTTTCATAACTTCTGTTAGTTGTTTCTAACCGAATTGTAATACTCAAAAAAAGCAATGTCAATTTATTTTATTTTGTTGATTTTTTTTATCAGGTTTGCTATTCTATAAGCAGGTTATATATATTCATGATAAGGATGAATGTTTCTACTAGCTGCCGCAAACAGTTATCTATAATCTTTTATAGGTGAACTGTCTGTGGTTTTTTTATGTCTAAAACAACACAGGAGGTTTTTGAATGAAACATTATGACGTTATTGTAATCGGTGCGGGACCGGGCGGCATATTTGCAACCTATGAGCTCGCAAAGAAGAATCCGGAGCTGTCAATCGGTGTATTTGAAGCCGGGCACCGGTTATCCGATAGGAAATGTCCTATTGACGGTGACAAAATCCCCACCTGCATTAAGTGTAAGAGCTGTTCCATCATGAGCGGTTTTGGCGGTGCAGGTGCATTTTCTGACGGAAAATACAACATTACCAATGATTTTGGCGGAACATTGTATGAATACATAGGTAAGCAAAAAGCCATAGAATTAATGAAATATGTAGATGAAATTAATATGGAGCACGGCGGCGAGGGCACCAGACTTTTTTCAACTGCGGGTACACAGTTTAAGAAAATCTGTATGCAGAACAAATTAAAACTTCTTGATGCTTCTGTCCGTCACCTCGGAACAGATATAAATTATGTTGTTCTTGAAAATCTCTACAATGAATTGAAGGAAAAAGCTGATTTTCACTTTGATACACCTGTTGTATCAATAAGCCGTACCGATAACGGGTATCTTATCAAAACAGCTTCCGATGAGTTTGAATGTGAGAACTGTATCGTATCTGTGGGCAGAAGCGGCAGTAAATGGATGGAAAAGATATGTCATGAAATGGACATCCCTACCAAATCAAACCGTGTTGACATCGGTGTCCGTGTTGAACTTCCTGCCGTTATTTTTTCGCATCTTACCGATGAATTATACGAAAGCAAAATCGTATACAGGACACAGCAGTTTGAAGATAATGTCCGTACTTTCTGTATGAATCCACACGGCATTGTCGTTAATGAGAACACCAACGGAATCGTAACTGTCAACGGTCACAGTTATGAGGGTGAGGAAATGCAGACAGAAAATACTAATTTCGCACTCCTTGTTGCAAAGCATTTTTCTGAGCCTTTCAAGGACAGTAACGGTTACGGCGAAAGTATTGCCCGCCTTTCCAATATGCTTGGCGGCGGTGTAATCGTACAGCGTTTCGGCGACCTTGTCAGAGGTCGAAGAAGCAATGAGACTCGTATAAGAGAAGGTCTTGTAACACCTACTCTTAAGGCTACGCCGGGTGATTTAAGCCTTGTGCTTCCAAAACGTATACTTGACGGAATTATCGAAATGATTTATGCCCTTGACAAAATTGCTCCGGGCACCGCCAATGATGATACGTTGCTTTACGGTGTTGAGGTTAAATTCTACAATATGGAAGTTGAACTCAATGAAAATCTTGAATGTAAATATGACGGTCTGTACATAATCGGTGACGGTAGCGGTGTTACCCACTCCCTTTCACACGCCTCCGCAAGCGGTGTCTATGTAGCCAGACATATCTGTGAAAAATAAGAAGCTATCTGCCCCGGATTCACATGAATCCGGGGTGATTTAATATTATTTTGTAAGAACTTTTTTACAATATCTGTGTGCACCACACTTAGGACATGTGAGTTTTCTCTTAGTCAGTGTATGCGCTCCCATAATATATGATTTCATATCAGGGATAAATCGTTCATGACATTCAGGACATTCAAAAGCCCCTGCTTCTCTGTCCATAATGCACGCAACTGCAATTCCTATTATCAATACAACTATACCAATTGCAATAAATGTTATTCTGACACCAGTCCTCATATCAAACATTCCCGCAACCATAAATAGAGGAACGGTGGCAAGTATTGTTAATATGCCTACCATTACCGACAGGATTATTTTCTTTTTATTTTCCTGTGCTTCTTTAACTAAATTCACCATGTTTTCCTCCGCCTTCTTACGATATTGCTCTTCAGAAACCCTTTCCCCTGAGAGCAATTCATTAACTGTTATATCAAGTTCACTGCATAATGGAATCAGAAGTGATACTTCAGGAAATCCGTTTCCCCGTTCCCATTTAGAAATTGTCTTATCACTTATTCCAAGTTTTTCGGAAAGAATCTTCTGGGTGTATCCCTTCCTTTTCCTTTCTTCTGCAATAAATCCGCCAATCTTTATCTGGTCCATCCTCTTCCTCCTTTCATGGTCATAATATCCTTTGTGCATCATATTTCAAACCCACAATTCGTAGAATTTGGTGAATTTATGCGGATTCTACGATTCGTGGAGAATTATATGTCTGTTCCGATACTTATATTTTGAGCCTCATTCAATATTTTTATCTGATATTCCGCAATTTCCTTTAATATCATAAATCTCTCTTCTTTTGATCTTCCTTCCCGTATCATCTGTGCATTGTGACTTTCCAGATTTGATAAAACCGTTAATTCATTAATAGACGCATAATCCCTTATGTTGCTGTTCTTCGCCAGTTCAGGATTTGCCTCTCTCCATGCTTTCGCTGTAAAACCAAATAATGCAACATTCAGCAAATCAGCTTCTTCTGCATATGGCAGCCACCTCAAATCTTCCCTGTAATTACATACAGGAATTAAATAGTTCTTTACCGCTTCTGTCTGAATCAGATAATTATTCTTAGTAAGAAATCTTTTTGCATTCCACTCAATATCTTTTAAATCATTTTCCTGTTCCTTTAATCTTTGAAATTCTTTAATAAGATACAACTTGAACACCGGGCTTATTGCTGACGCAAATTCAAATGCAATATCTTTATGTGCATATGTTCCGCCGTATCTGCCTTTCTTGACATATAACCCAATAGCGTTGGTTTGTTCTACCCAATCTCCTACACTGATAACAAATGTATGTAAACCTGCCTCCTGCCTAAAGTGGTCGAATTCGACCACTTTAAAGTTGGCATTATAAATTTGTTCCCATGTTCCTAAGAATTCCAATGTATTTCTGTTTCTCAGCCAATTTTTTATAACATCCGCTGCCCTTGAATTATCAGATTTGGCTGCTGCCATATCCGTTATACATATATAATCATCAATATCCGCTCTGGATATTGTGATAGGAATATTTTGTACCGTGATAACTCTATTCTTGTCCATTCTGTTCCTCCTTCTTAATCATATTCTCACTCTTAATATAGTAAGCCAACAGCCTCAAAACATAATCCGGTGCATTACGGGTTCCACGCTCCCATTCGGTAACCGTCCTGTATGGTATGTTAAAATGCTCGCAGAACTCCTTGCGGTTCATTCCTGTTGCTTCACGAATTTTCTTTATCTCAATCTGACACTCTGTTAAATTCTCCATGGATACAGTCTCCCTGTTTTACACATTGTGTATATTGTATCATATATTTTTAGATTACACAATGTGTAAATTATTAAATATAGAAATACCTCAGACCACGGCTGTCAAAACCGCAATCCGAGGTGTATATAATTACTGTAAATCTTCAAAAATCTGTTCCGGAGTAATATGGTTCTCTTTTAAAATCTCATCTACTGAATATCTGTCAATAAACTCCTTCTTTAAGCCGTAATTGTAGACTTTCATGCCTGTTGCGGCATAGTAAGCTGCAATCTTTTCGCCAAATCCGCCGTCAAGTATTCCGTCCTCAAGGGTTACGACTTTTGTATGGTTCTTTTTGAGGTTTTCAAGCAGCTCAGTGTCAATACCTGTGATGTACCTTGGATTGATAAGTGTAGGTGCCACTCCTGTCTTGTCGGCAATTAACTCTGCTAACTTTTCACCAATCTGGTAGAAATCACCAAGTGCAATAATTGCAATATCCTGTCCTGACTCTGTCACTTTATATCTGTTGATTACGCTGTAGTCTGCGTCTGCTTCTTTACCCGTTCTGATTACGCCGTTGCATGGGATTCTTATTGCTACAGGATGTTCATTTTGTTCAATACTCCAGTCTAGCATGGCAAAATATTCCTCGCAGCTTGTAGGTGCAAGGTACACAAGATTAGGAATGTTGGACATCATAGGAATGTCATATATTCCAAGGTGGGTAACGTCATTCATACCATATACAGAAGCTGTGTTTACAAGCAATGTTGCCGGATTATTATTGATACAAAGGTCCTGGGATATCTGGTCATATGTTCTCTGGAAAAAGCTTGAGTGAGTTGCAAATACAGGTTTGCCGCCGTTTTTGGCAATTCCTGACGCCATGGCAACTGCATGTTCTTCGGCTATTCCCACATCAATAAACTGTTTACCGGCTTCTTTTCTCTTATCCCCGGTAAAACCTATACAGGTAGGAACTGCGGCTACAAGTACAACAACGCTTTTATCTTTCTTCATTTTTTTCAAAAGATATTCGCAGGTAAGGCTGCCATAGTCCTCACCGAAATCGCTCACATTGCTTTTACCTGTTTCAACGTCAAAAGGCATGCACCAGTGCCAGTTCTCCTTATCGGTCTCGGCAGGCTTATATCCTTTACCCTTTAATGTATTGATGTGGACAACAACGGGGTGGTCTAAATCTTTAACCTCTTCAAAGGCTTTGATTAATGCTTCAATACTATTTCCGTCACCGACATATCTGTAATCAAGTCCCATTGCCTTAAAAAGATTACATTCACATTTTCCGTCAGAATCACGAAGTTCTTTCAGGTTCTTATACAGTCCGCCATGATTTTCCGCAATTGACATATCATTATCATTGACAATGATAATAAAATTGCTGTTAAGTTCCGAAGCGAAATCCAGCCCTTCCAATGCTTCACCGCCACTTAATGAACCATCGCCGATTACCGCAACAACATTTTCCTTATCACCCTTCAAGTCCCGTCCCTTTGCAAGGCCGCAAGCAAGACTGATTGATGTGGAAGTATGTCCCACATTGAAAAAATCGTGTTCACTTTCTTCAGGATTGGTATAACCTGACACATCTGCAAAATGCTCATCATAAAAATATGCGTCTTTACGTCCTGTAAGCATTTTATGCACATAACTCTGATGGGATACGTCAAATACAAATTTATCCACAGGCGAATTGAAAACATAATGGAGTGCAATAGTTGCTTCCACGAATCCAAAATTAGGGCCGAAATGTCCGCCCTTCTTAGAGAGGCGGTTCATAAGACCTTTTCTTATCTCCTCTGCCAGTTTCTCTAGCTGTTCTTTACTAAACCCTTTGATATCTTCAGGGGATTTTACATTATCAATTAACATAAATATTTACTCCTTCTTTTTTTTATTATATAATGAAGTCATTGTAATACCTAAACCTAACTTTAGGTCAATACTTTTTTGAAAGGATTTAAAAATGTATACAATAGGACAGGTTTCGGAAATGTTTAACATTCCGGTTTCAACTTTAAGATATTATGATAAAGAGGGATTTTTCCCAAATCTCGAACGAAGCGGTAACATCAGGAAATTCAGCGATAACGAGCTTGCTTCTCTTAAGCTCATAGAATGTCTGAAAAAATCGGGACTGGAAATCAAAAATATAAAAAAATTTTTTAAACTGGTGTCCGGCGGGAGCTCAACTTATGCCGAGAGAAAAGAAATATTTGAAGCCCGCAAGATAGCTGTTGAAGAAGAAATTGCAGCTCTTGAAAAGGCCCTCGCCATGCTTAAATTCAAATGCTGGTACTATGAAAAAGCAATGGCTGACGGAAACGAGGACTCAATTCACGAAATGATGCCTGACAAATTTCCTCCTGAAATTCAGGCGTTATATAATAAAGCCCACGTCTAGTATTTTTTTTCATATTTTTTGTTGAACGATGCACCATTTCTGGAGGGTCGTTCAAGTTCATTGACTTCGCCAGACTCGTCAGCAGAGCTGCCATCTCAGGATTTCCAAGCACTTTCATAAGCATATCCGCATCTGCCCCCTCCGGAACACTTATCATATTATTGTTATTATTATTCTGTGTACCTGATGCCCCATGAATATCAGGATTTAAGTTTTCCTTATTATAAAAA
>ERZ779840.2908-NODE-2908-length-14180-cov-6.589310_pt1 | contig 14180 bp, 10 predicted proteins | sample MGYA00511561_ERZ779840 | MGnify/ENA primary metagenome ERZ779840 (study PRJEB29588, sample SAMEA2162036) | human gut metagenome | biome: human gut; feature: human-associated habitat; material: faeces | place: Denmark | collected 2008/2010 ...
TCCGGCGGCCGGCGCATCTCCCGGAGGGTATGCAATGAGATTTCAGATCGACACGGTGCAGTGCAGAGAACTGCTCGTACAACTGACCAACGGATGCGCCGCACTGGAGCAGGCGAAAAAAAACGCCCGATATGTGCGGCTGCAGCTGCATACTCAGACCTGTGATACGCAAATTGATGCGCTGAATCGCACAGAGCAGCAGCTTGAACTGTTGGAGGCGCAGCTGAACCGTATGGTGCAAAGGCTGTCTCAGCTTGCGGACAAATATGAAGCGTGCGAAGCGTCGGTACAGTCAGACATCCGGCAGCTGCCCGATGCAAATCTGTTCGAGCAGACACTCCTGCAAGCGCCTCGCCCAGGCCATGACCCGCTGCTCTTTTTTAGGGGTCTTAATTTTTACCGAAGTCCGCGTGTTCCTGCTTTCTCGCACCTCGCTCTGTATGAGCTTGCATGGATATCGCCCCGCCGGTATTTCCGCCTTCCGTCCGTTCCGATTCGTATCCATGAATTCCAGTCGAACCGGATGAAACGCTCAGAGTATCAGTTTATCATCAATGATCCGATCTCCATCCCACCAATCGGCATCCTTGCCCTTCCGGGGGATGCAGCGCCGCAGCCGTGGCTGACAAATGCCGTTCTGCACCATCTACAAACGCAGACAGAATCTTCATATGCGGAGGAAGAACATGAGCATCTATAAAGTTGACACCGAATCGATCATCGCTCTGTCCCGTTTGCTCCATGTGGGCGCAAATGCGGTCGACCAGACAATGCGGCAGTCTGCTGCACCCGCGCTCAGAAAGATCGTATTCCAGCGCGGCGCAGATGTGTTCGCAACAGCGCAGCGTCTGGCCGACGCGCTCCGCCGCATGAATACCTTGAAGAATGATTTGAATATCATGGGCGACGCATTGAAGGTTGTAGCAGAAGAGGCCTATAACAGCGACGGAAGCGTCTTTGCGCTCTTTCAGGGAATACCGGTTTGCGTTGCAACAAACCAGCAGATCGTTCAGTTTGACTATACCGCTATGTTTCTTGACAATCGGAACCCCAAGGTTGATGCGCTCCTGATTGGCTGGGCCAGCAACTGGATTGAAAACATGAAGGGCGTTGTTGCGAACGGATTGAACAAGCTTGGCGTCAAAGTTGCGTTGTGGGACACAATTCCGGAGGAAATGATCCGGGACAGCATCGATTCCCTGCTTGAACAGCTAGAGAAGGATTCCATAGAGGGTGGATATGATAACAGCAAATTCGATGAAGCCTATGGTATGTATCGGAAATTTCTGTCACTCGGCATTGAAATCGAGGATACATCCATTCAGGAACTCATGGGCCGATCAACAGACGAATTTACGGAAAACGAATATCTGCAGCTTCTCGTCAAAAAAGAGAACCTGTCCTTCATGAAAGAGATTTCCGATCAGCTGGATGCCGGTTTTGCGGAATATGACGCGCTTAAACACACAATTGGCCTGGCCGATGAAATCAAGCAGGAGTTGGCCAGAAACTATATTGCCCGCACAAAAAACCTGCTGGCAATCAAGCAGGCGCTTCTGGACACGGGCTATGACAATGAGACCGTTAATCGGACGATCGATGAAATGCTGCGTGAATACCAGGACAGCTATCTTCGCGCAATCAAGATGGCATTGTCAAAGGTCGCGGATAAAGGCATCGATAAGGCGATGGGCAAGGCTGGATTGCTAAAGCTTTTCCTCTACACCGTAGACGAAAGCAACCGTCTTCTTGGAACGACAAAAACAGTCAACCATTTGAAATCGGTATACGCAACCGCATCGTACTCCTATGCGTTGGTTGAAAAGTTTAACCAGTATGCACAGATCATCCGTTCCGGGAAGTATACGCAGGCAGACATTGATCAATGTAATCAATATTTTGAGCTTGCCCGGCAGGCCAAAATTCAGGAATATCAGGCAATCGTTGACTTTACAAACGAGCAACTCAGCAGTATCAGTATTGCTACAGCGCAGAAAAAAGCAGACGCCCGGCAAATGATTCAGGAAATCGAAGCCGAAATTCAGAGGCTGTCTGCACTGAAGGACACTGCTGATGCAGCGTATCAGCAGCTTGAAGGAGGCATGGGAGGCAGATGAGCATTTATTCCACCGCCACTCTGACGATGCTTGGCGGGCGGGAGGAGCAGCAGGATGCGTATTGTTTGGAACGGCGGTGGGGAGAGATCTTCGCGGCGGTCTGCGACGGGATCGGCGGTCTGCCGGACGGCGCGCAGGCCAGCCGGAGCGCCGTGCAGACGCTGCTGACTGCATTTCGCGGAAACCCGCAGGCTGCGCCCTCCTATCTCTATCAGCAGACGATCGATTGGATGGACCGGGCCGTTGCGGAGCAGACCGCCGGAGGCGGCTCGACCATTGTAAGCGTTTGGGCGCGCGGCGACGGGCTGTACTGGCTGTCCATCGGCGACAGCGGTTTGTTCCTTCTGCGCGGCGGCAGGCTGCGGCGTCTCGTTCCGGAGCATAATTATGCCGCGTTCTTAAATCAGCGGTTGGAAAAGGGTGAGATCAGCCAACTGTTTTACGACCGGGAGATCAGGCGCGGCCGGGCGCTGACAAGCTATCTTGGGATGAACGGCATTGGCCTGTATGAGCAGAATCAGCAGCCGATGGCGATCGAACGGGGAGACGTGATTTTGCTGTGCTCCGACGGGCTGATGCAGGCGCTTAGCACGCAGACGCTGGAGGAACTGCTTTCCCAGCCCGGCACTGCGCAGCAGCTGACAAAAAATCTTCAGACCGTGCTGCTGAGTCACAGCGACGCCATGCAGGATAATACCACGCTGGTCCTGATCAAACGACACCGATAAATGGAGACGACAACATGAATAAAGTGCTTTGTAACAAGAATCACTATTACGATGCGGACAAGTTTTCGGCTTGCCCGCATTGCGCGCGGGCAAAGGCTTTTTTAGAACGGACAGCGCAGACGGCGCAGCACGCCGCACCGCCTGCGCAGGACGGGCCCGCAAAGGGCGGATACTGGAGTCTCGATGATCTGCGCGGGAAAACGTCTTTGCCGGACACGCCGGTGGCCGGGTTCTCCGCGCCGCCGCCTGTGCAGGCGGGGACGCCCCGGCTGGATATTATGCACACCACGCCGCTGTTCCCGCCGGACGGGATGCAGCTGCCGGTTCCGCCTGTGCCTGTGCAGGAGCAGCAGACGGTTTGCCCAAGCTGCGGTGCGCGGATGGATGGAGCGGAGCGGCAGCCATATTGCCCGTTTTGCGGAGCACGGATGGACAAAGCGGTTCTGCCGGCGTCTGTGCAGGAACGGCAGTCCGAGCCGAAGCCGGTTCCGGAACCCGAACAGCCGCTTTCTCCGGCTTCGGAGCAGGAGAATGAGATCGTTCTGGAAGAACCTGCTATTCTAGCTGACGAGCCGGAACCCGCGCCCGTTGCATCGCAGGAGTCTGTGCCTGTCCAGATGCCAAAACCGGCGTTTTTTCCGGCCTCTGCGCCGGACGATGGACGCACGCACATCCTGTATTCCGGAGAGATGAATCAGATTGAGCCTGTGGTCGGCTGGCTGGTCTGTGTGCTGGGCTGTCAGCAGGGACTGTCATTCCCACTTGCCGGCGGCAGAAACCGGATCGGGCGCGCTGCGGATATGGATGTGTGTCTCGGTTCGGATCCCGAGGTTTCCCGGAATGCGCACTGCATTCTCACGTTTGACCCGGCCTCGGAAGCGTTTTATCTGCAGCCCGGCGACGGACGCGGACTGACGTATCTGAACGACGCGCTGCTGCTGACTCCGATGCAGCTGAAGGCGCATGATCTGATCCGTACCGGTGCGACGACGCTCCTGTTTGTCCCGCTGTGCGGAGAGTCGTTCCATTGGAATACTTATTTTCATAAGGAGCAGAAATGAGAACCTGTGAAAAATGCGGCAGGCCGATTGCGGATTCTGCCGCGGCGTGTCCATACTGCGGCTATTCGCAGACGGAGGAAGTGCCAAACGCGCTGCAGCCGGGTTGGGAGATCGCCGGGCGGTACCGCATCGAGTCTGTGATCGGTATCGGCGGCTTTGGCATTACATACCGCGCCTACGACAAAAAGCTTGCGTGTACGATTGCACTGAAGGAATATTTCCCATCCGGCATTACCAACCGCATTCCCGGCAGCAAGGAGGTCATCCTCTATGCGGGAAAACGGACGGAAGAATTTCGACAGGGCTATGCGCGCTTTCTGAACGAGGCACAGAATATGATGCAGTTCCATTCGGTCCCGAATATCGTGCAGGTGCGGGAATATTTTGAAGAAAACGGAACGGCCTATATCGTTATGGAATATCTGCGCGGTCACACGCTGAAAACGGAGATCGAGCGCGCCCCGCTGGAGTGGGAACGCACGGTCGCTATCGGCGCGGTCGTCTGTGATGCGCTCGCTGCGCTGCACCGGAAGGGAATCGTCCACCGGGACGTCAGCCCGGACAACATCTTCCTGTGCGACGACGGTAAGATCAAGCTGATCGATTTCGGGGCTGCCAGGGTTTCTGTGCAGCAGACCCCGCTGACGGTCGTGTTCAAGGACTGCTTTACCCCGCCGGAGCAGTACTCCCGCTCCGCGCATCAGGGGCCGCAGACGGATATTTACGCGTTGGGCGCTACGCTGTACACTGCGATGCTCGGCAAAAAACCAGAAAGTGCGCTTAACCGCTGGCCGACGGATCATCTTAAGGCCCCGCATGCTCTGAAGCCCGAGATTCCGGAGCCGGTCAGCAATGCTGTCATGCAGGCGCTGGCGCTGGAGCCGGAACTGCGGTTTTCCCGTGCGGAGGAGTTTTCCCGCGCGCTGCTCCAATACCAGCAGACGAAAAGTCTTGAAAAAACACGGAAAGAAAAGCAGCGCAGGAAATGGATCAGCCTGTTGAGCGTGTTTCTGGTGCTTGCCATCGTCGGCGGCACGGTCGGGTATCTCTGGCTCAGCCGCGCGGCCAAGGCGACGCTGCCGGACGCGACAGTCGATATCTGGTTTACCGCGGACCCGCTCCGCGCAAGCGGACAGAATAAGATCGCCGCGCTGAACGCTGCTGCCGACGCGTTTCGGACGCTGTACCCGAATGTTGAACTGCGGCTGCAAAGCATTGCGCCCGAGCAATATGAGCAGCAGCTCAAGCAGGCAGAGCAGGATGGGACATTGCCGGTTTTGTTCGAGCGCACTGCGCAAAACGCTGAACTTGCCTGCAACGCAAAGGCAATCCGTCAACTGAACCGGCAGATCTCTTCGGAGGAGTTCCGCCTGGCTGCACCGGTCAGCGGGGAATATGCCGCGCTTGGCTATGGGCTTCCCGTTTTGTATGCGTCAAATGCCTGCGCCGAGGGCATCGGCTTCGATTTCCGGCAGGCTACCGGCGCAACGCTTACCAGCCTGGCCAGTCTCAATCTCAAGGCCGGGATGAAGGCGTCGTTTTTACCCGCCTATGAGGTGCTGTTCCAGAGTTCCATCCCGGAAACGGATAATATGAAGGTCAGCGCGGATACGCTGGATGCGTTCTTGTCCGGTGAGCAGGGCCTGTATTACGGAGATACTGCAGACGCCGCTGATGTGCAGGCGCAGATGACAGGACGCTACCGGCTGTACGCCGTGCAGTCGCCGGAGTCAGCCTGCATGCTCCAGAATGTCTGGTCAATTACACAAAAGGCCTCAAAAAAAGAAACGGCCTGCGCCGTGCGGTTCCTGTCGTATCTTTTGAGTGAGGACGGACAGCGCTGTTTGTATCTTGAGAACCATTATCCCTGCGTCCCCATATCCAGCGCGGTATATGAGGAGTACCGAGACATTGCCGGAGAACTTGCGGATATTCTTGCCGAGACGCAGCCCCGGTCGTGCGGAATCGCGTAGAAAGAGAGGAAAAACATGAAAATCTGCTTTGGATGCTTTGAGCAATACGACGACTCGTTCGACATCTGCCCGCACTGCGGCTATGCAGAGGGAACCGAGCCGGAACTTGCGACCTATATGCGGCCGGGCGCAATCTTGAAAGAGCGCTACGTCATTGGCCGCGCACTGGGGCATGGCGGCTTCAGCGTGACTTATCTCGCGTGGGACGCGCTGCTGCTGCATAAGGTTGCAATCAAGGAATATCTGCCCAGCGAGTATGCTACCCGCCGCCCCGGCGAGAGCCGCTTGGCTGTTTTTACAGGAAAAGAAGGCGAATATTTCCAGTTTGGCAAGGAAAAATTCCTGGACGAAGCAAAGCGCCTGTCCGCGTTTCAGGATGAGGAAGGCATTGTCCACGTCTACGACTGCTTCTCCGCAAACGAAACGGCCTATCTCGTGATGGAATATCTCGACGGTATCACGCTGAGCGAGTATCTGAAAAAGGAATCGGCTGTCTCGCCGCAGGGACGGATTGCGCCGGAGAAGGCGATTGCCATGCTGACGCCGATCATGCTGTCGCTGCAAAGGGTCCATGACAGCGGAATGATTCACCGGGACATCGCGCCGGACAACATCATGGTTTTGAAGGACGGCGGCGTCCGGCTGATCGATTTCGGTGCTGCGCGCCATGCTGTCCATGACTGCGGCAAGAGCATGACCGTGATCATCAAGGACGGCTATTCGCCCGAGGAGCAGTATAACAGCCACGGCGTACAGGGCCCGGCGGCTGATGTCTATGCACTCAGCGCGACGCTCTATCAGATGATGACCGGCGTTACGCCGCCAGGCGCGATTGAGCGCGGGGAATATCTGCAGCAGCACAAGCGCGATCTGCTGCCGCCCCCGTCCAAATACAACAAGGCTATTACAAAGGCGCAGGAAACGGCGCTTCTCAACGGCATGGCCCTGCATACGCAGGAGCGCACGCAGAGCGTGGCTGAACTCTATGAGGAACTGACCGCGCAGACGCCGGCCCGGCGCGTGCAGGAGACGATCCGTAAGCGCGGCAGCTTCAGCTGGCCGCTCTGGGCGAAGATCGCTGCAGGCGTGTTGACGGCCGCGATTGCTGCGGGCGGCGTTTTGCTCTATCTCAACCGCGGTCAGAAGCCCGTTGTGACGAAGGACGGCTATGTTCTGAGTCCGAACGTTGTGAATATGCAGGTCGTCGATGCGGTAGCAACGGCGGAAAAGGCCTCACTGCGTTTGGTCGTGGAGGGTTCTGATTACGACGCGGGCGTCGAGCAGGGGCGTATTCTGAGCCAGGATCCGAAATCCGGTACGAAGCTGGAACCCTCGTCCGATCTGCGGGCCACGGCTAGTCTTGGCAAGGAGCGGCCTGCGGGTACTATGGGAGATACGACGTCCATGCTCAAGGATGCTGCGGAGGATTATCTGACGCAGATGGGTATTTCGGACAAGCAGATCAAATGGGAATATGTTTCAAGCAGCACGGAAATGCCCGGAACCATCGTCGATCAGAGCGTAACGCCCGGCTCACCGCTGACCTCCGACTCGAAGATCACGCTCCGTGTTGTGGAAGAGCCGGACGAACCGGTAACGCCTTTGCCTGAGCCGCCCTCGGACGGCAGTGACTCAGACGGATCAGTTGACATTGCTGTGGTGGTTCCGTCCGCAGATTCCTATGTGACGGTCCGCGATTATGTCGGCCAGCCGTTTGACACAGCCAAGCAGGATTTGCGCACGCTGTCGCTTTACGGCGTCAAATGCGCGCTGCGCTACCATCCGTCTATCCCGAGCGGCAGCATCATCCAGCAGTCTCCGGCGAGCGGCGAACAGGTTCTGAAGGGAACCGGCGTCTATTTCGTCGTCAGCCTCGGCCCGCAGAAGCAGCTTGTGCCGAATGTTCTGTATAAGGATCAGGCGGAGGCGGAGCGGCTGCTGGCGCAGAGCGGCTTTGGCTCTGCGGCGCAGGGCGTCACATGCAGCTATGTTGCGCTCGGCCATGTCGCGGCGCAGACGCCGCTCGGCGGCAGCGAGGCGGCGCCCGGCACCAAAATTGGGCTGGACATCAGTTCCGACAGCACCAACCAGCCTTCGCAGTCCAATGTTACGATCAATCAGTTCAAGCCGCTGCTCGATCTTCAGGTCGGCGAGACGTTTGATCTGGCGGATACGCTGCAATACAGCGGAAGCGCAGGTTCCATCGTCTGGTCGTCCAGCGATCCTTCCTCCGTCTTTGTTGACGTGGACGGTTATGTTGTTGCGATTGCTCCCGGTGCGGCGACGGTCACTGTTGTGGTTGGCGGCGAAGCGGCTTCCTGTTATGTGACTGTCAATGACAGTCGCCCGCTGGAAATGGTGGGAAGCGTCATTCTGGAGGTCGGTGAGGAATTCCCGCTCTGCCAGCAGCTTGGGGACATTGACGCGAGCATGGTTTACTGGGTTTCTGCCGATCCGCGCGTTGCCTCTGTTCTGTGGAATGGCGTTGTGACCGGCGTTGCGGAGGGCTGCACCTTTGTGACCGCGCTCTATGCGGGACAGGTCAAGCAGTGTACCGTGTGGGTGCTCGATTCCGACAGCTATATAAAGGTAAAGCGCTTTGACCAGAACACCACGCAGCACGACGCGGAGGCCGCTTTGCAGGCAGCAGGGGTGCAGTATGCTGTCAAGAAGGTCCATAACAGTCAGGTCGCCGCGGGCTGCGTTGTTGATTTCCAGTTCAACGGCTACAGCGACTCGGATTACTATTACATCTCCGGTACGCGCACGCCCGACCTGTGCATCAGCAGCGGCGGCGGAACCACGCAGCAGCCGGCAAAGGAACCGGCGAAGGAACCGGCCAAGCAGCCCGAGAAGGAGCAGCCCGCCGGGAAGGCGTCGCTGTCTGTCGTCAACCGGCCGAGCAAGACAACCTATTATATCGGCGACAAGCTGAATACCACCGGTCTGAGTGTCCGCTATACCGACACTGCGGGCAAAACGCAGACCATCACCAGCGGCTTTACGACCAACGCCGATCTGAGCAGCGCAGGCTCCAAGCAGGTCACTGTCACCTATCAGGGCGTCAGCACGACCTTCAACGTCACGGTCAAGACGCCGAGCGTCACCGTCACGCAGGAGGAGCTGAGCGAGGGCCTGCGCCTGTACGCTACGACCGATCCTGCCGGTCAGGACGTGACCTGGAGCTCGTCGAACCCGAGCGTCGCGTACTTTGAGGGTAAAACTCTTCACGCAGCTGGCTCGGGCACTGCGGTCATTTCCGCCACAATGACCTACAACGGCCGTAAATATTCCGGCTCAACAACGGTCGTCGTCGGGGAAAAGCAAGAGGAAAAAGAATATCACTTCGCTATCTCAGTATTAGGTGGTTCGGAAGAATACGCTTGCTATAGTGTAGACACAAACATTCCGGGCTATCAGAGAAACCAGACCGTATGGTCTGTTACACCGTCACAGGGAGACTGGTTCCAAGATACTGACGGGTTCCTGTATGTAAATCGAGCCATCGACTGTACTATCACTGCTTTATATAATTACAAAAAGCCAGATGGTTCTTTCTATTCCGCCACATATACGCAAACAGCAAAACGGACTGAGTATACGTTTGGCATCAGTCTTGTCAGCAGAGATATCGCGGCAGGCCGCGCATCCTTTACAATTAACACCACTATCCCCGGCTGTACGAACAACAATGTCACATGGAACGTTGTGTCCGAGCACCGCGGCGGCAGCCTTTGGGATGGACAGTATTATACGGTCGATGAATTCGGCATGACAAACGGCGAATCGTATGTCCTGAATGCAAGCTATGTCTATGACGGCAGAACCTACACGGCCTCCTGTACCGTCACCTGCACATGGGGCAGCGACAATGCTGACGGATACAGTCTTTCCGAAGACCGCGAAGACGGCTGGAAAGACGAATCCGCAGCTTCCGGATTCAGAACTGCAGTCCCGGACTGCACCAGCGTCACTGCACCATCAGAAGCAGGAAATATGTGGCGCGATAGGCACCGCGGCCAACGTATGTACGGCGGGTATCCAGCACCGGCATGATTTTTTTGTGAAACTACTCGCAGTATCATAACCCTTCGCAAGCCTCTTTTTTCCCTCAAGCACAGCGCCCGGCTCTTTTACGGAGCCGGGCGCTGTCACGTTTTGATGCGGAGCACAAACCCGCAATCCAGCGAAGCGATTGCGGGTTTGAACGAAGAAAGACCTTTGCTGTCGGGATGGACGCGCCCTAAGCGGTCATCTGACATACAAAGGTCATTTCTGAGTGGTGCCGGTGGCGGGGCTCGAACCCGCACGGTTGTTACGCCGAGGGATTTTAAGACTTCGACCGAATCCAGAAGAGAAAAGACCTACGAGGAAGTCGATGCCAAAAATCCTTGTGATTGCAAGGCTTTGAACGGAAATTGGAGGAAGTTGGAGACACCAAGAAAACGAGTGTTTTTCCTCGAAAAAGGTGATTCGGAAAGAAAATGGAGAGAACGAGCAAAGAGCAAACAAGCGTTTCTGCCAATGACAAATTCTGATGATAAGAGGAAACGCCATGAAGAAAAATCGTGCGTATTATCAAAAGCTGTTTCAGGACTATCCTGATCTGGTCACACAGGCACAGCTGCGGCAAATGTTAAACGGAATCAGCATTTCATTTTCAAGCAGACTGATCCACGAAAAAAGAGTGCAGTCATTTTTTATAAGACCGTCCTATTACATTGTGAAGGACAGTGTGATCGACTACGTTCTCAGCGCTGATTATGACCAAAGAAACCTGAAGGCGAGGGTATGACATGAAAAAGAATTCCGTGATTACAATCACCAATCAAAAAGGCGGCGTCGGCAAGACAACCACCGCTCTGAATCTTGCCTCTGCGCTGGCAGACGAAAACAAGCGCGTACTTCTCATCGACAATGACCCGCAGGGCAATCTCACCGCATCTATGGGTTACACCCCAGCTGAGCAGAAATATACGCTGGCGAATCTTCTGCTTGCTGCTATCGACTATCCGGAGGATCTGAGCCTCCATCTGCCGCGCTGCATCCTGCACACAGACGGTAAACCGGATCTGATCCCCGCGAACCGACGGTTATCGGATGCAGCTGCGCGGCTTCAGGTTATGCAGATCTCGCAGTACAGCGCCGCGAATGATGCTGGGCGCTGCGCGGAAAAGATGCTGGCGCAAGTACTCATGCCGCTGCGCGACACATACGACTACATCATCATCGACTGCGGACTCAAGCAGGAGCTTTTGACCGTCAATGCGCTGAGCGCGTCGGATTACTGCATTATTCCCGTGCAGTCCCACTTCCTCGCCTCCGAGGGTATCCCGGATGTGCTGGACATGGTACGTTCGGTGCAGAGGCATTTCAATCCGGATTTGAAGATCGCCGGTATCCTGCTGACAATGTATCAGTCCCGGCCGCAGCTCTGCAAAAGCGTACAGCAGAGCGTCTGGGAGGTCTACGGCGACGACTTGCACGTCTTTGACCGCCCCATTGAGTACACCATTCGCATTGCGGAGTGTCCCATGGCAGGCATGAGTATTCTGGACTACGAGCCGGGTAATCCTGCAGCGGAATCCTATCGGAATCTCGCCTCGGAGGTGCTGCAGCTTGGCTAGAGCGAATATGAACGAGATGCTGCGCAAACGCATGAGTGCGACCCAGCAGGCGTCCGAGCAGCAGACCGGCGATGCAGCGTATGCGCAGATCTTTCAGATGCCGGTGCCGCAGACGGAAACGCAATTCCGTGACGTACCGATCTGCAAGCTACACCCGTTCTATACCGCTGACATTGGCTTTCATCCCTACCCCCACGCCAAGCTGGAAGCCTTTGCGGAAGAATTGAAGGAGAACGGTTTGTATGAGCGGATTCTGGTGCGTCCCATTGCAGGAACGGATGAATTCGAGATTCTGGCCGGGCATAACCGCACAGAAGCAGCGAAGTTGGCAGGCTGGACGGATATCCCCGCAACGGTCATGGCCGTCAACGACCAGCGTGCCATCAGCATTGCGATTGCAACGAATCTTCTGCGGCGGCAGGATCTGACGATCATCGAACGCGGCAAGGCGTATAAAGCGTTGCTGGATGCAAGAAACCGGCACGGTTTCCGCACGGATTTAACTTCTGGCGAATCTCGCCAGAAGTATTCCGCCCGCGGAATCGTGGCCGAGTTCTTTGGTGTGACAGAGTATGAAATCCGCAAAGCTGTCAAGCTGGCACAGCTAATCCTACCGCTTGCTGAGATCGTGGAGAATGCGCCCAAGAAGCTGAATCTGGCCTGCGCCGACTTGATTGCAGATTACGATGAGGCTGCGCAGACGGCGTTCATCGAGATGTGCCAGATCGAAGGCTACGCACTGAACAAGCAGACCGTCGCGTTTATTCATGCACAATGCCCGCCGCCGTCAGCGAATCAGCAGGCAATTTACGCCGCATGGCGGGAAACGCGGGCAAAAGAAGCGCAGCGTGCAGCCGCGCCGCCGAAAAAGCTGAGCTTTGACCGAAAACGGTTTGCGCCATACCTGAGCAAGTTCAAAAGCGACAAGGAAATCGAAAACCTGTTTCTGGAGTTTCTCAGACAGCGTGCCGAATGAGGCACAGCTAACTTCATAAAAAACACGACTTTTTCAAGGTCGTGTTTTTTTATATCCAAATTCAGATGGAGGGGGTATCGAATTGCCCGGAAATCAAATCCCATGCACGGCGGACGACCTGTATCGCCTGCTGTGTCGCTATCGTATTCCGCCCTAGCATACAAAACAAAATACAAAGGAGCTGTTTCCATGTACGAAGTATATCAGGATCATCCAAAACAAGCACGGCTCAATATCCGCGTTGTGCTTGCCGTCGCATTTCTCGTCTGTGCCATTGGCGCGGGCATTTTTCTTATCACCCGTCTGGTCAGCAAGCAGCTGACCAAAGAAGACGCTCGTGGTCAAACCGGTATCGTCTACGATTCCAGCGCCGTCGAGGGCGGATGGGACAACCTCTCGCCGGAGGAAATTGCGGAAAAGCTCAACGAGAAAGTGGCGGAGGGCATGATCAACATTTCCATGAACACCGCACCGTACTTTGAAAATGGTGCGGCAGACGGAAATCTCATGATCGTGAACGAGTCCATCAACAATTATCCCCAGAAAGTGCAGCTCGTCCGTAACGATACCGGCGAACAGATCTACGAATCCGGCGCGATTGCAGTTGGCAGCAAGATCGAGCGTGCAAAGCTCGATGCCGCGCTCCCTGCCGGTACATACGAGTGTACCGCATACTTCCATAACCTCGATCCCGAAACCGGCGAAATCATCGGCACGGCCGGGGCAATCATCAATATTACCATCAAAAACTGATTATCAAAAATAAGGAGATTTTAACTATGAAAAACACCAAGAAGATTATTTCCCTCGTTCTCGCAATTTGTATGCTCGCATCCCTCGCCATTTCCGCTTCCGCTGCCAACACCGTGGACGCTTCTGGCGGCACTGGCACTTCGTCTGTTACCCTGTCCAGCACCGCGGACGGCAGCATCGGCGGCGACCCCGCAGCCACCAAAATGAGCGTCACTGTTCCGACCGTTCTGCCCATCGCTGTTGGCACGGATGGAACAGTTTCTACTGCGACCGACGCGAAGATCGTCAACAACAGCTTCGGCGCTGTCAAGGTTGCAAACGTCTCCATCGAAGCTGCACAGGGCTGGTCGCTGGCTGCGTTCGGTGACAAGACCACCCTTGCCCACGAAAAGGTCAACTCCAACAAGTTTGGCTTCTCCCTCCGCCTCGGCGACGGCGAAAAGAAGATGACCGACGACAAGAACGCCAGCAAGCAGACGCTCCTGACTGACGCCATTGAGGGCTGCTTCATGTCCGGCGTGGGTGACACCTCTGCGAACAGCATTGGCATTACCTATGACGCCATCGTTACGCCCGTCAGCGAAGCCGTGACCAACACCGCCATCGCAAGCGTCCTGTTCATCATCGCTTGGGATGCGGTCTAATTCAATCGCCTATCGCACAGGGGAACGCGCAAGCGTTCCCCTTACCTGATTCTAGGAGGTATTCAACGTGAAGAAAAAACGAATCCTCGCAATGATTCTTGCGGTTGCATCGTGCTTGTCGCTGGCGGTCAGCGCATCGGCGGCAAACACCGTTGCCCGCAAAGCTACGGATTTCCGCGATTTCGATAAATCCGCATGGTACGCCGAAGCGGTCAGCGCCGCTGTGGATAACGGCTTGCTTTACGGTAAATCCAGCAGCATTATCGACCCGAACGGCGATATGACCCGCGCGGAGATGGCC
>ERZ779840.2916-NODE-2916-length-14162-cov-12.662437_pt1 | contig 14162 bp, 10 predicted proteins | sample MGYA00511561_ERZ779840 | MGnify/ENA primary metagenome ERZ779840 (study PRJEB29588, sample SAMEA2162036) | human gut metagenome | biome: human gut; feature: human-associated habitat; material: faeces | place: Denmark | collected 2008/2010 ...
CCGGAGACTTCCGCCAGCCCGTCTGCATCAGCCAGTGCGAAGCCGGAAGTCACGGAAAGTGCGAAAAACACAGCAGAGCCGACGAAGAAACCGAAAGAGACCACTAAGCCGGAGACTTCGACCACTCCGAAACCGAAAGAATCCGCCAAGCCGGAGACTTCCGCCAGCCCGTCTGCATCAGCCAGTGCGAAGCCGGAAGTCACGGAAAGTGCGAAAAACACAGCAGAGCCGACGAAGAAACCGAAAGAGACCGCCAAGCCGGAGACTTCCGCCAGCCCATCTGCGTCAGCCAGCGCAAAGCCGGAAAACCCGGGAAGCACAATGCAGTCACCGGTGCCTTTCCAGACCAATATATCGAACATCTCCAATCAGGTGACGAATAATCAGGTTCAGATCCAGAATGTCAATACCAATTACATTCAGTTGACCTGGAAGGCACAGGGGGATTGTGAATACCACATTTACCGCAGCAAAAAGAAAGCGGGAGTGTACCGCTGTGTCAAGGTCATCAAGGGGGGCGGCTCATACAAAGACCGTCAGGCAAAAAGAGGACAGACATATTATTATAAGATCATGACCGTGAATGCCGATGGCTCCCATGTGTCATTGGATGAGATCAAACCGATCAAAGTGACAGCGGCATGGCTGATCAAACCGGTGATTTCCGTGAAAAAAGGTATCTACAACGGTAGAAAAGGCGTGCAGATCACATTAAAGAAGTATCAGGGAAAATATGCACTTATTGAAGGAAAATGGAGTGGTAAATATAAGAAAATTCCGATCCGCAAGGGAACGATCAAATCCTATAAGGCAAAGTACCGTCTGGCGTATGGCAGTCAGAGGGGAACCATATCCCTGCGGGTTCGTACCTGGGAAAAGACAGGCGGGAAGAAGCGTTACAGTGCATATTCTAATGTGGTGAAGATGAAAGTGTGAGAAATGCAGCGGCATCAGCTTGGGGGTAAAATACTTTTGCTTCGGTATCATTATATAAAGTACCGGCTGCCGGCAGATAAGAAAGGACGAAGGATGAGATATTATCGTTTTGATGGATATTTGATCGCTAAAATGCAGGAAATTACAACAGAACAGGCACAGGAAGCTTCGGAGGAAATGCGTTATGACGCATACCGGAAATGCCTGAAACGCTGTGGAGACACACGGCCATGCTCGACCCGGACCATGAAACGCTGGTTTGGCATCGACGGGTATCATAAGCCGGGCAGAGAGCAGCTGATAAAGCTTTTCTTTGCTTTGGGACTGACGGCAGATCAGGCAGAGGAATGGCTTGTCCAGGGGGCATTGGAACCGGGATTTCAGATCAATGATCTTCGGGAATTCTTTATGATATACTGTCTGGAGCAACATTTTACCTACGAAAAATGTCAGAAAATGATAGAGATGTTTATGGGACAGATGTCACCGGATATTCCGATGGAACAGCACCATGAAACCGGCAAAATGTGGGAGGCGTATCGTCAGAACTGCAATATGCCGGAGGATCAGTTTATGGAGTTTGCGTTATCCATGCAGAAATATTTCAAGGGATACAGTATGACGGTGCTGGAATATTTCCGGGATTTAAAGGATGAAATTCTGGGATATCTGAGGAGAGAGTATGAATCTTTATTGGAGGCAACTCTGTCGGAAACCTCATATTATCAGTGGAAACCGGGGAGAATATTTCCGGGCAGAAAGAAAGAGGAACCGCTGGAGCTGGATCATATCCGTCATTACCTGCGGGCGTGTGAAAAGGGAAAGACATCGGCACCTTCGGATGATGTAGTAGGACGAATTAAGGAATATATCCATATTTTGGAACGCTCCTGTGATTCCAATGCACAGCTTCTGGAAAATCTGTATCCGGACCGAGAAGACATTGGAGCCCCGGAAGGATCGCGGATGCAGCGGGGAGAAATCCGCATTATGGATGACAAATATTTGTCCGAAATTCTGAATGTTGGCATGCAGAAGGAACGGGAGCTTCAACTTATGCTGGAGGGAGCAGACGGCCGCCGGCTTCAGGAGCAGAGAAAACGATGCCGTATCATTGACCGTCATGATCTCCTGCCGCTGATCTTTGAGGTGGCCCAGCGCAGATATCTGGCAGATAATACCCGCAGATATTGCAAAGAAGAGGCACGGGAAGCCTTTGCATTGCTTGCAGACCAGATCCTGACTGCCTGTAATATGCCGGGCTATCAGCCGGAAAAATATGAGCTTGATACCATATTGGATGTGTGTTTCGGGGAAACAGGGATGCTGTCATTATATGATATTATACTGGAATATCAGGGCTGGGAGTGATATTTATAAGCATATAAAATCGTCTGTCAAAATGAAATTTCCGGAAACAGGAATGGAACGAAGGAGAAACGTATGAAGAACGGTACAGAGATACATAATGCCTATGAAGGCTATTGGCTGCCACGGGAAACAGTCCTGCATGGCCGGTACCGGATACAGGATGTGATCGCAGAGGGCGGTATGGGGATTGTTTATCTGGGGTATGATCCGGTGCTTGAGACAAAGGTTTCTATTAAGGAATATTTTCCGCACCGTTACGCAATGCGTATGCCCGGGAGAGCCGATCTTCAGATATATGCCGGTTCCTCCGCAGAAATCTTTCAGACAGAGCTGGAAAAGTTTATTAAGGAAGCAAGGACTCTTGCAAGATTTGGGACACTTGACAGCATCGTTTCGGTCAAAGATTTTTTCTACGAAAATGAAACCGGTTATATGGTGATGGAATATGTCGAAGGCGAAACAGTAAAGCAGCTTGTAGATAAAGAGGGCAGGATGGAGCCTTTGGCGGTACTGCGTCTGATGAAGCCGGTACTGGACTGCCTGTCCGTGATTCACCGGGAAAAGCTTTTGCACCGGGATATTGCACCGGACAATCTGATCCTTCGGGAGGATGGCCGATTGGTTCTGATCGATTTTGGCACTGCCCGCTTTTTGAGTGCCGATGATGAGAAAACCATGACAATATACTATAAAAGTGGCTACTCCGCCGGAGAACAATATGCACCCCATACCGAGAAGGGACCGTATACAGATGTTTACGGTATCTGTACCACGATGTATTTTATGCTGACTGGGGTCAGTCCGGAAGAATCTGTTCGCCGGATCCTTCATGACCGGGTTGTGCCACTGTCCAAATATCGGGACATAGATCTGCCGGATTCGGCAAAAAATGCCATTGTAAAAGGAATGGCGGTAGATATCCGGAAGCGGTATGCAGACGTGGATCAGCTCTGCAAGGATCTGTACCGGAATGTGGACATCATTAACGGAGAACTGCAAAAAAGCAGAAAAAACAGATGGAATGTGTCCCGATGGAGTCTGGTGGGAATATTGCTTCTGCTGGTGATCGGAGCCGGAATATATGGAAGCGGAATAAATAAACGGACAGATCATAATGATGTCAAAGACGGGACGACAGGGGCAGGCGTTGTCAGCACCGATGCAGCGTCAACGGCAGCATCATGGTCAACACCGGGATCTTCGTCAATGCCGATGCAGTTGTCAACGCCGATCCCATCCGATATGATTCCTTCAACGAAAAAGCCGTCCGGAACAAAAACGCCGGACAAAGCCGGAGCACCAGGAAAACAAAAGTCCATCAAAGCAAAAAAAGCGGGTATGACTGCGACGCAAAAGCCGGCTGCACCTAACCGGAAAAAGTCAACCTCTTCGAAAACAGATTCCTCGAATCAGAAATCCTTTGCCGGGAAACTGCCGAAGGCAACGAAGGAGTCCTTTGCGGGACAGTTGCCGTAGAGAGGCAGGGATATAATTTGCGGAAACGTTGCGAATTTGTGATATACTAGGAGAGTGATACAATGACAGTAAATTCCAGAGCAAGTAAAAATGTAACATACAAAACAGAAAAGGATAAGGCAGAGGAAGCTGCTAAGGAGTTGAATATGGCATCTGACCTGGCGGAATATATTTATGATTCGAGACAATTGCCTCCAAATGAGAGCCAGTTGATAAAAAACTTTTATTATAGTATATATCATCTGGTGAAAGCGATTTCTGTACTGGATACCGGAATTGAGTACAAAAGTCATAGTTCGTTGATCTAAATATTTCTGATATTAGTAACATAGGAAACGAATTAAACACCTTATTTATTGTTCGAGATAACTATGATTACCGGGAAGCTGTCGTTGACAAGGAGGATTATGAAGAGGAAGAAAGGATATGGTTAAATATCTATCCTAAATTAGAAAATATAGTAATATTGATCTTAAATTCTATGAAAGAATAATACACAGTAATTCCTGGAGGGCAAAACGCTTGGTTTTGCCCTCTGTTCTATTCTCAAGCTTACGAATATCGGTCTGATCAATACCGGTGCGTTCATCCGGTAGAAAAATTCCATGTATACAACACAAAGTGCAAAATAGGAAAAACTCGCATATAGGGTGCGTGATACAATAAATACACTTCAGCAGATCCGTGGTCTGCTGAAGTGTATCGCATTATTTTGGTGAGTTTTTCAGTGTATTATATTGTTCCATATCGTGGATCAGTTTGCGGAATGTGCTCATCTGTTCATCCGTCAGGTTGGATTTCATGAGCTGCATATCGTCCGAAAGCCCCAGCAGGTAGTCAGCAGATATCTGAAATACGTTGCAGAGCTTGATCAAAACCTCAATGGAGGGATATTTCTTGCCCTGCTCATAAGCGGAAATCGTCCCCTTCACCAGATCAAGTTTGTCTGCAAGCTGCTTTTGGGTCATGTGCTTCTCATGGCGCAGATCCCGCAGTCTTTCGCCAAAGTATTGCATAGCATCAACTCCTATCTAATTGCATTATATACATATAATGTATACTAAAGGTTCTAATGGTATTCTCTAGGTTGACTTGCAGATGGGAGTGGTGCTATACTACGGTTGTAAATGTAAAAAGCTTCATACAAGGATCAGGTGTACGTATCACAATAGCTGCATGCAGGCACCGGCATGCCGGCGGCGGTACACGGGGATGGTGCAGAAAAGAGGAAGTCATGAGAAAAACGAAAAAGAAATTATTGGCAGCATTGTTGTCTGCAGCCATGCTGACGGGTTCCGTTCTGGCACCATGTCAGGCAGATACTGCATCGGCTGCGGCAAAGATCAAGACCAATAAAACGAAAGTAACAGTAACGGTAGGAAAAACAGTTAAGGTCAAAGTGAAAAATACCGGATCCCGGAAGCTTAAGGCAAAAGTATCCAACAAAAAGATAATAACGGTTAAGGCTGCAAAAAAACAGATTAAGATCACAGGAAAAAAGGCAGGGAATGCGAAGGTGACGCTGACTGCCGGTGGCATGAAAAAATGTGTGATCAGAGTGGCAGTAAAAAGCAGGAAGAAGAATGAAAAAACGACACCATCCCCTGTTACGTCAGCAAAGACTGTTGCCAGTGCAAAGCCTGCAACGACAGCAGCCGTTATGGTTTCTTCCCCAACAGGGGTGCCAACGCAAAAACCGACGGCAGCACCCAATATTCCAAAAGATGCTGTATCACGCATACAATGGGTAAAAGGTCTGGTGAATGAATTGAAACTTCCTATGCTTAGCAGCGAGGATATGCCTGTGAATAATTTGAACGAGCGGCAGTATTCTTACAGGGATATGGATAAGGAAGAGGATAAACTGGCGGTTGAGACAGTGATTGCAAAGGGAGCGATCACAAATGCGGAAATAGAGCAGACAGAGAAGGAATTTCATCCGGATTCTTATGCATCAAAGGAATTTATATATGTAACAGCAGTACGTATTCTGGGTTATCTGGAAGATAATGTTTCGGTAAGCTGCGCGGAAATTGATGCCAATGATTTATACGCAAAATATGATCAGTTGGCCATTGATCTTGGAATTGCAGCAGCCGGTCAAAATGGTCTGTACGGATTCCGGGATGGTTTGTCAAAAACCGAAATGGATACGATACTTGAAACGGTAAAAAAGCAATATGATGAGCTGAATAAGCCAATTTCAAATGTGGACAATAGTGTATTTGCAGATGAATTCAATGATAAAGCTGTTTCTGCAGATGCAGAGTATACAATTGCTGAGAATGGAACAGGATATACCGTTGAAATTGCCTCAGACAGTGTCAAGAATCTGAAAAAAGGGCAGAGCTTTTATTTGCCGGAAAGCGGGCAGTGCCCGGACGGAATTGCTTTAATAGCGGATTCCATTGAGGAAAAGGGAAATACAACCGTGATCAGTGCATCTGCAGTAACCTCCTGTGAAGAAATATACAGTACAGTGGATGTTCAAAGGATATGTGAGGTCACAGCGGCCGATTTTACTCCGGCAGAGGGAGTCAGTGTTGTTACGGAAGCACCAATGGAAACGGAAACTCCTGACGGGAACAGCAGTTTGAAAAAGGGTGAGGAATCCAAAAAAAATAAGCTGAATTTAGAGATAAAGGGACATGCGAATTGCAAATTTGATATTAAGAGTCCGGAGCTTCTTGTCAGCTTAAAAATGAAAAAAAATAAATTACAAGAGATTGATGCCCATATTGAACAAGACGCAACAATGAATGCAGAATTTGCTGGTGAGATTGACACAGGGGATATTAAATTAGGAGAAATTTCTTTGACAATACTTCCAAAAGCCGGAGTAAGAGCCAACTTTGAACTGACGGCTTCCTTCCATGCAGAGGGATCGGTTACGATTGATATTGAGGTTAATGATAAAGCGGGTATGGCATATAAAAATGGAAGAGTCCGTCCATATAATGATTTGACTTACAAAAGTAATTCTCATGTAAATGCAAAGGCAGAGGCAGAGTTAAAGGCTGATGTGGGTCTGAATTGTCTGGAATACAAAATATTTGGCCGCGAGATCACTCATGGATTTATATTGATTGATTTTGGGGCATCGCTAGGGGTTGTAGAAGATTTCAACAGCACGCAGAGAGCATCGGCAGAAATAAAAAAAGCAAAATTAAATTGTGAAACCTCTGTTTGCAAAGACATAAAAATATATCCAAAAGTGACTATTTTTGCGGGAGATAAAGAAAATTCCCTGTTTCGAGAGGTATATGATGAACGTGTTGATAAGGAACTATTGTCAGAAGAGACGGCACCGTTAAATCTGAAAATTCACAAACATACAGAACGTCTCGATAATCAGAAGGAGGAAGAGGTGCCGTTCTGCAGATTTGAGATTGGCGATGTATATGACAATATAGAGGGTGACTATGAGCTGAGTAACGATGTTCTGATCGTCAAGGGCTTGTCAGAACAATCTATTAGGGAGTGGAAGGATTTATACGAAAAGGTTCGATATCTTTATGTTGATGTGGATCAGGAACATATCAATCTGCCGGAGGACTATGATACATCCGGTTTGTTTGAAGGCTTGACTCATCTAAAATATGCGGAAATAAAATCGCTTCCGATCAAAAATGCCGGTTATATGTTTTACCGATGTGTAGAATTGAAAAAGGTGGATGCCAGAGATTGGGATACCAGTATGATTGAGGACATGCATGGGATGTTTGAGTCATGTGCAGCGATAGAAGAGGTATTGGCGGAGCATTGGGACACGAACCGGGTAAAAAGTCTGTCTTCTATGTTTGAGAATTGTGAATCCCTGTCACAGCTTTCGTGTGGTGACTGGAAGCTGACGAAAACAGTGCAGGCAGACAGGATGTTTGCCGGATGTACCGCCATGAAGTCGTTTGCTTTTGCGAACAATTGGGAAGTGGATGAAGCGGATGCGGAGCCGGAATTTATATTTGTCTTGTTGGGACCATTATGGGCGTTTGATGGAAGCATGTTTAGTGGGTTAGATACGTTTGAATGTGAATGGGAAACCCACTATGATGAACAGGAGCAAAAGGAGGTATTAAAGATCACAGTTTACTGGGTGAAGGAGATGCCGGGATGGTATATGACATGGGTAGAGAATAAAGCCAGGGAATGTGAAAAAAACTATGATGGCGTTGTGTCTACACCGGATAATTTATGATAAAGATACTTTACTTGCAATTATGAAGGAGGAATCAGAAAATGAAAAAACAGATTGGGATTGTTGTACTCACCTTGCTTTTGGGGCTGGGGGTGACAGCAGGAAAAGCCAAAGCGGCAGATGTGGGCTCGAATGAGTCATGGGATCAGGCAAGTACGATTGCGATTGGAGGGAATGGAAGCAGTTCCTTTAGTGGTAAAGTGAATGAGGCACATTATTTTAAATTTACAGCACCTGCGGATGGAAATCCGTGGATACAGATAACAATGAATAATCAATCGAATGGACCGGTATATATGGATTTACTGGACAGCAGCGGTAATTCACTTCAGTCTTGCGATTTTATAGGTAAGCAGGATAATATTTCATTTTTTGTCAAGGTACAGGATACCGGTATTACCGTGAATGGAAATGGAAAAACGATGAATGCCGGAAATGTATATGGAATTAGAGTGAAAACAGGATATTTCGCTGGGGATGCTGCTCAAGGTAATGTTTCCGTTTATGTCAAGAGTATCACCGATGATGTCTGGGGCACCGCTGAAAAAGCAGCCGCACTTACAAATAATAAGAAGCAGACGGGAACCCTGGAGGTGTCCAATGATGTGGATTATTATGCCATAACGCTGCCGGCAGATGGAAAGCAGTATCAGTTTTGTGTGACGGCGGACAATGGAAGTATCAAAGCAAGATTAGAGGATGAAAAGGGCATCAGTAAGAAGGACATTACAGTAACTTCGAAAACGCAGATCATGGAAGAAACGGGAAGCGGACAGAAGGTATATGTCCGGATAGAGCCGGATGGAATTCGGGAAGATGCGGATATCTCTGAAATTAATAGGACATACAGTATTAATGTAACGGAAAAGAAGGCAGACTCCACCACCAGTCAGAACAATATAAAGAACAATGCAAATCAGAATAACGCACAGAATAATACACAGAGCAATGCAAATCAGAACAATACACAGAGCACGACAGGCGATTCGGCAAAACAGACAAAAGCTCCTAGCTGGTTCCCGAAGATAACATGCAAAAAAGGTGCTAAAGTCATTACCGGAAAGCTTTCCGAACGGTGCACATTAAATGTCAAGGTAGGTGGAAAGACCTATATCCGTTCTACGTCCATGACCGGCAAATTTCAGATCAAGTTAAAAAAACAATTAAGAGCAGGAACGAAGATTAAAGTGAAGGCGTGGAGCGGGAAGCACGGAACAAAGTCAAAGACATTTCGAATTAAGTAATTTTGTACATTAAGATAGTGTAAAGGGAGATTCGTTTATTATGAAAAAGAAATTTGGTTTAATATTCATGGCGTTTGTATTGCTTATAGTGGCAAACATAGCAAATGCAGGTTTTGTGAACGCAGAAACATCAAATTATAAAATGACAAAGTATAAAAGCTATGCGGCAGTGCAGAAATATTACAGCCGTCATTCGATGACAACGATGAAACAGTGTGGTTTCAGTTTTCAAAAGATCAGGACGAAATTTGGAAGGAAAAAAGTAATGTATGTATATAGTCCGGGCTGTGATGCAAGCGCTACAGAAATGGGAATTTATATGAAAGAAGGAAATAAGATTTATTTCATTCAGAAATTTGTAGGTTACCCGGAAGGAATTTCAAAGGATGGAAAATATTTATATGTATCCCAGGGAAGTCTTGGCTCGGAGATATGTGTATACAAAAATGGAATCTACAAGCAGTTAAAGTTTATTCAGGATCCGAAACCAGAGCAGATAGAAAATCTCAAAAAGAAGTATAAAATTCAGGGAGAGTTTGAATATTCCAAAAAATAATGGTAAAATGGGAGTAAATATCAGAGGGGCATCAAATGGTGCCCCTTTGGTATTAAAAAGATGTTTTGTGTTAAATCAATGAAAGACGAGGAGAATCATACATGAAAACAAAATATAAGATTATTCTTATTGGTGTGCTGTTGATGACAGTTTTTTGTATTGGAAAGATTGCCTGTGGAGAAGAAAAAATGACCGGATGGGATACGACCAGTAAGATGAAAGGTCCGGTTTACCGAGATGCTGCCGGAAATGTTTATGCAGAATATTATATGCAATCCTCTCGTTTTACTCCGGGAATTTATTTTCAGGCGGTACAGCAGGAATTAGCCGACGTCAATGAAATAACATTTCAAAGTTCTGATTCGGGTATTTGCAGTATTGGTGAGAATGAAGACGTATTATCGTTGAATAGGTATTCAATTTTTGTAAAAAAAATAATTCATTTTGTGTTTCACAAATCAGGAATCGTTACGATTACGGCAAAGGTGGGAGATAAAGAATATCCGGTCAATGTAATCGTACATCCGGCTCAGGATGCCAATATTAGTGGTGTAGAGCGAATCAGCTATAATGGTATCCGAATTCACTGGGACAAGATTGAGCGGGCGTCCGGATATGTGGTCATGAGAAAAAATAATATGGATGCTGCAGCTGCGTGGGAAAATATTGCCGTGGTGGATGATCCGAATATATTATATGCAGATACGGAGGCACAGGTGGGAGCTATGTATCGGTATGCGGTGTTTCCGAAAATGAAATTGGGGGAGCTGGAGTATTCCTCCGCTCCGGCTGCCGGACAAAAGGAGCCGGATGCATATGGAAAAGAGTATACAATTGTGAATGGAGGCGGTCAGATTCAGAATCTTGTGAATTTATCCGGAACAGACGTTTCCATGGAGTGGTCGATTGATCCGTTTGTATCGTCATATGCGCTTTATAGCAGGAAGAGTGGAGAAATTGCCTGGAATCAGGTACATGTAATAGAAGATACACAGTCAAACAGATATGTTATGTCCTGTGACGCCGGAAACAAGTATGATATTAAGGTGGATTATGTTTATCGCGATAATGTCGTAACCTCAGATATTCGGAGCATTTATATATGCAGGGATACATCAAAAGAAAAACATAAGATTAAAATTATACAGAACGATGGAAGAGGGCAGTATGATTATGAAAACTGGGGGCACCCGGATGAGGTTTATTATTATCAGAAAGGGCAGGAGTTTCATATTGTTTCCCGGACACATCTGAAATTAATTGATTATTGCCTGAATGAAACAGGAAAGATTGTTTCGCAACAGAAAATTGATCTTGGAAAGTTTTATTACTGGGGAGGATTTCATTATGGAATCGATGGAAATTATTATGTGGCAGTAGGTTATAAAAATCCTAAGCATAGCAAAAAGAAAACCGTGATCAAGGTGATGAAGTATTCTACTCAGTGGAAGAAACTGGCAGAATGCCGGATTGCAGGAGGCGAAAAAAATGTATTTGTTGGAATTGCAGTGCCATTTGATGCCGGAAATTGTAAAATGGTTTCTTTCGAGAACAGTCTGTATCTGTTCACAAGCCGTGAAATGTTTGATGGGCATCAGGCGAATATTGCATTTCTGATTGATCGGGAGACGATGAGTTATCAGACAGCTAATTACGATTATACCAGTCATTCCTTTAACCAGTTTGTGTCCTATGATAATGGAGTACTTTATTTATCGAATCATGGAGATGCATTTCCACGCGGAGTTAAACTAACGACATTTCCGATAAAGGATGGATCAGAGGAAAAAGAACAAGATGGTATCGTTCCCTTTGAAATAAAAGGAAAGGTGGGGGATAATTATACCGGATTAACAGAAGGAGGCATGGAAACCACACGAAGCCATGTGTTAATGGCGGGAACATCGCTGCCTCAGGGTTATACGGTGGGAGGAGTCACCGGGAACAAAGGAGCTAAGACGGAAAATGTGTATCTGATTTCCTGTGATAAAGAGACATATGAATCTCGAATTACCTGGCTGACCAATTATCATCCGAAAAAAAGTAAGGTAGCTGTAGGAGAAGTTCGACTGGTAAAAATGTCAGATGATTATGTGATATTGATGTATTCTACCAGAGAGAAGAAAAAAAGCATACTGCATTACGTTGTATTGAATGAAAATGGTGATGAGGTATATCGTACACAATATAAGGGCATGGTCTTTCATGCAGATACCCAGCCAATCTTGTATAATGGCTCTGTTGTCTGGACAGAGGTAGTTGGGAAAAAGAAGATGTTATACTCTATTCCGGCCGGAACAGGAATGAAGTATTGAGGATTTATAGCAAAGTATCAGAGCGAGATTAAAGTCTTTGATATTTTGCTAATTTTTACTCTTATTTTTATAGCGGTCATAAATCTGTTGTGCATCTTCCAAAGATACCCCGAGCTTTTTTGAAGAGTCTGTGAAAAAATTTCTGTAAATTAGACAATATACTGGTCTTCTATGATAAAATATTAAAATCATAGGAGGCCTTTTATTATGGCAAACAGAAAAAAACAAGTTTACAAACCAAAACCAATGACTGAGGGAAAGAGAAATCTGATTCAAGGATTGCTTCAGGAGTATGATATTCAGTCCGCTGACGATATTCAGGAAGCATTAAAGGATCTTCTGTCCGGAACGATTCAAGATATGCTTGAAACAGAAATGGATAGTCATCTTGGTTATGATCGCTACGAAAGATCCAGCGAGCCAAACTACCGAAACGGCACAAAGCCAAAAACTGTTCGTAGCAAGTATGGGGAGTTCGAGGTCGATGTTCCTCAGGATCGACAGAGCTCCTTTGAACCTCAGGTGCTTCCAAAGCGTCAGAAAGACATCTCTTTGATTGATGACAAGATCATTTCTATGTATGCAAAAGGAATGACCACACGACAGATTTCAGAAACGATAGAGGATATTTATGGCTTTGAAGTAAGCGAAGGAATGGTATCTGATATTACAGATAAGCTTCTTCCTAAAATCGAAGAATGGCAAAATCGTCCTTTATCTGCGGTATATCCTATCGTTTTCATTGATGCTGTACACTTCTCTGTCCGTGATGATGGAGTAATTAGAAAACTTGCCGCATATGTTGTTCTCGGTATCAACGAAGATGGCATGAAAGAAGTTTTAAGTATTGTTGTTGGAGAAAATGAAAGCAGTAAATATTGGTTGTCCGTATTGAATAGTCTGAAAAATCGTGGAGTCCAGGACATTCTCATTCTCTGCTCTGATGGATTAACGGGAATCAAAGAGGCAATCTCTACAGCATTTCCAAAAACAGAGCAGCAGCGTTGCATAGTGCATATGGTAAGAAATACACTCAAATACGTTGCAAACAAGGATATGAAGGCTTTTGCTAAAGATTTAAAAACAATCTATACAGCTGCCGATGAAGAAACTGCCAGAAGGCAGTTAAAAACCGTTACAGAAAAATGGTCGGGACAATATCCGAGTGCCATGAACCGCTGGCATGATAACTGGGATGCAATTTCCCCGATTTTCAAATTTTCCAAAGAGGTCCGTACTGCTTTTTATACCACAAATGCCATTGAATCGCTGAATTCATGCTATCGCAGACTAAACAAGCAGAGAAGCGTATTTCCGAGTTCCCAGGCGCTAATGAAAGCACTATACCTAGGAACTTTTGAGATAGCCAAAAAGTGGACAATGCCAATCCGCAACTGGGGCAAAGTTCGTGGCGAACTCGAGATTATGTACCCTGAGCGAATGTCAATATGGCAATAAAAGCCGAATCGTCAAGAGTAAATATACACCCAGATTTTCTGGGTGTTCTTGACATACCAGCTTATTTTTGTTATTAAATATACAACGGCTTAACCACCACAGGAACCTGCTGTTAAGCCGTATCAATTATCATAGAAGATCTGAATTTACAGAAAGAATTTCACACCGTCTTTTTGAAATTAAGGACGCAGTGTCGTCCGCCGATAATCCGAGTTCATCGCAGGTGCCGATGATGCCATGAATTTTTCCTTCTTCAAGTCCATCTTCCCATCCTTCTTCTCTCATGATCTGTCCATAGCGTTCTTCATCAAATTCTGTTAAACACATGTTTTTCACTTCCCTTCGATGCGTTTCTAAAAATTCCTGCAGAATGTCATGTTGAATACAATACTCTACCGCGTTGGTAGTGATATCATTATACCGCAGAGCATAATTCATAACTATTGACATTACCGCTAAACTTAAAAGTATTATCTATACGAAGTGACGGAACTTTTGGCATTTAGAAAAAATATGTTTTTGCATATTGTACAGATTCAAAATATTTTTTAGATACTCAAACTGATATGTAATGACTTTTGTCAAGAGTAAATTCGAAAAAAAATCAAAAA
>ERZ779840.2920-NODE-2920-length-14156-cov-2.450110_pt1 | contig 14156 bp, 7 predicted proteins | sample MGYA00511561_ERZ779840 | MGnify/ENA primary metagenome ERZ779840 (study PRJEB29588, sample SAMEA2162036) | human gut metagenome | biome: human gut; feature: human-associated habitat; material: faeces | place: Denmark | collected 2008/2010 ...
GGGGTTTACGAAACGGATACGGATCGGGACAAGTATGTGATTCAGGTAACGGTCAATAGCGACAGTACATTGAGTTATACTGCCATGACTCCGGAAATCAACTTGATGGCTGAAGGTGACGCTTCACAGAATAGGATTAGCATTTCGGAATCTCCGGATTTATTGGTACAGAATAAATCGGTGATCACGACGACCCTGAAGATGAATTACAGCTATACTTACACTTCTCCCGAAGGGTATCCTTATCATAGAAGATTCGAAGGTACATTTACGAATGACCGCACGGTTTTCAGGGATAAAGATGGAAATATACGCGAGGAATGGTGAGATCAGGGAAAGTAGAAATATGCTATAATTTTGAAATGATTGAAATGAAAATGAGAAAATTACTGTATTTAGTGTTGGGGGCAAGTTGTTTGCTTACCGCGTGTACCGAAGCTGAAAAACCGAAGAGCGATTTGCGTGCTCCGGCTTATCCGCTGGTGACTATCGACCCTTATACTTCTGCCTGGTCGACAACCGATAATTTGTATGATAGTCCTGTAAAACACTGGACCGGTAAAAATCATCCGTTGATCGGAGTGGTACGGGTGGATGGAAAGAGTTATCGTTTTATGGGAAAAGAAAATCTGCCCTTGTATCCCATTGTGGATATGGCTTCCGTAGAGGCTTGGGAAGGAAATTATACGTTGAAAGAACCGAAGAAAGGTTGGGAAAAAGTCGATTTCACTCCCAAAGGATGGACGAAAGGAAAAGCGGCTTTCGGTACGCCTGAAATGTTGTTTCTGGGTACCGAGTGGACCACCAAAGATATCTGGGTGCGCCGGGAGTTCGATCTGAATCAGGATTTGTCGGATGCCGATGTTTTCCTGAAATATTCTCATGACGATACCTTTGAACTGTACATCAATGGGAAACAGGTTGTAAAAACCGGATATGAATGGCACAATAATGTTGTGGCCGAATTGAAAGACGAAGTGAAGAAAACCCTGAAACCGGGAAAGAATGTGATCGCTGCTTATTGTAAAAACAAAACCGGCGGTGGTTATGTGGATTTCGGATTGTATGTGAAGGAGCCCGATAAGACGTTCTTTGATCAGGAGGCTGAACAGGTGTCTGCTATGGTATTACCTACTCAGACTCTGTATGCTTTCGAAGCCGGACCTGTGCAGTTGGATGTGACTTTTACCGCACCTCTGTTGTGTGACGATCTGTATCTGATGGCTCGGCCGGTAAATTATATTTCTTATGAAGTAGTCTCGAAAGACGGACAACAACACGATGTGCAGGTGTATATCGAAGCCACTCCGCAGTGGGCGGTTAACGAAACCGGTCAGCCGGTGGTTTGTGAACGGTTGGAAAAGAACGGACAGACCTTCCTGAAAGCGGGGACGAAAGAACAACCGGTACTTGCCAAACGGGGAGACGACTTGCGTATCGATTGGGGATATTTTTATCTTGTAGGAAATACCTCGGATCGTTCGGCTATGATGATCGCCGATTATTATACTCCTAAAAAAGCATTTGCTGCTAACGGAAAAGTGGAAAATACCGCCGATCGTAATTTGTCCGGAAATATGAATAAAGAGATGATTGCTCTGGCTTATAGTGAGGATTTAGGAAAAGTAGGGACCGATAAAGTGGCCGGGCATGTATTGATCGGATACGATGATTTGTATTCTATCCAGTATTTCGGTAAAAATCTGATGCCTTATTGGAAGAAAAACGGTCAGGTAACGATCGAACAGGAGTTTGCTGCAGCTGAGAAAGACTACCGGACTATACTGAGTCGTTGCGATCGTTTCGACCGTGAACTGATGGACGAAGCTGCTGCCTGTGGAGGAAAAGAGTATGCCGAGCTGTGTGCTTTGGTTTACCGTCAGGCTATTGCCGCCCATAAATTGGTGGCGAACGGAAATGGGGAACTGATGTTCTTCTCGAAAGAAAATTTCAGTAATGGTTCGATCGGTACGGTAGATATTACCTATCCTTCATCACCTTTATTCTTAAAATACAATGTCGAATTGGCTAAAGGCTTGATGAATTTCATTTTCGAATACAGTGAAAGCGGAAAATGGAGTAAACCTTTTGCCGCTCACGATGTGGGGACCTATCCTTTGGCTAACGGCCAGACTTACGGTGGAGATATGCCGGTGGAAGAAACCGGAAATATGCTGATTCTGACTACCGCTATCGCTCATAAAGAAGGAAATGCGGATTATGCAGCTAAACATTGGGATATGTTGACTACTTGGGCTGATTTCTTATTGGAAAAAGGATTGGATCCTGAAAATCAGCTTTGTACGGACGACTTTGCCGGACATTTTGCTCATAATGCCAATCTTTCGATCAAAGCGATTATGGGAATTGCCGGATACGGTAAAATGGCCGGAATGCTGGGTAAAAAGGATATCGCTGAGAAATATACTCAGGCAGCCAAAGAGATGGCCGGCAAATGGGTAGAAATGGCTGCAGACGGAGATCATTATAAATTGACCTTCGATAAAGCCGGTACCTGGAGTCAGAAATACAACCTGGTATGGGATGAATTACTGGGATTGAATATCTTTCCGAAAGAAGTCGCTCAGAAAGAGATCGCTTATTATCTCACCAAACAGAATCTTTATGGATTACCTTTGGATTCTCGCCGTACGTATACGAAATCCGATTGGATCATGTGGACGGCTACGATGGCACCGGATGTTGTGACGATGCAGAAATTTATCGCTCCGGTGTATAAATATGCGAACGAAACGGGCAGCCGTGTGCCTATCAGCGATTGGCACGAAACACCCGATGCTAAACAGGTCGGATTCCAGGCTCGTTCTGTTGTCGGTGGTTATTTTATGCCGATGTTGAAAAAGGAGCTGATGAAATAAAGAACTTTTTGTGTTATCCTAATTTGAGAAAGGGTTCCTGGGGATTGGTGCAATTTTCCGGGGACCTTTTTCTGTTTATACCGACATCTGCTAGTAATTGTACGAACGATGTATCGGTAGCGAGATATAGATTTCCAATTACCCGTAAATTAAGGAAGAATGTGTGATAAAACTTTTGTTATCCGGGGAATGAAGCTGAAATAGAAGTTGGTTTAAATCGGTTTATAAAGTTTCTGGTCTCTGTCGCTATCCTCTTGACGAAACCTCCGGTTCCGGTCATTCGTTTCAATAGCTGTAAAAAAGTATCAGCAAGGTTCAAAGACTTAATAAGCTTTTTATATACTAATTACACTAGGTTGTGTAAATCATTTTGAGAGAATCAGAAATTTTGTAATTGAATTTTATATTATTTATTGTTAATAGGAATATTTCTATTAAATTTGCAACTGTTGTATAGTTGTAGGCTGAGGGTGTTTATTCCATCAGTTCGGAGGGAAGCGTTTTTTCTAAGTCGGCAAAAAGATTACTTGAAAAATGATTAAAACGTGCCGTTTTAATTTAGTTTTTTAAGTTTATAAAGTTGTGCTTCGGCACTTAAAGTTCATCGACTCCGGTATAGTATCTTTCGGAATTTTGTTCGGGATGACATCGCTGGGGATTGTTGAAAAGTGTCGTAGGGGCTATGAACTTTATAGATTTTATAAACTAAACTTTCCGGTACGATAAATTTGAATTCTTTTGGAGGTATGACAATGTCGTTTACCGGGGTAAACGACATCATAAGTTATCTCAGGAGAATATTCAGGAACACTCAGATGGAAGTTTTAAATTTAGTACTGGTCTATTTGCAGAATCTTATGCATGCCGATGTGACTATTCATAAAGAGGAAACAGATCAGGTTTGGTTTAATGAAGCCCGGAGTATAAGTGACTTTAACAGTCATTTGATGATCGGGGAGATTATGTGCACTTCGTTTTTAGCGGATTGGGTCGAACGGGCCGGTAAAGATCCGGTGTTGATGAAAGTGATTATGGAACGCTTTAACCAGTTTAATCAATTGTATCGTTATGACGACAATTTTGGCTGGACCCATCGGTATCTGACAATCCGCGAGCAGGGAGCCCTGCTTGCCCTGAACGATTTGCCTGCAGTTACCCGGGAAACGATCGCCCGTTATCTGATTTTACAGCATACCTCCCTGGAACGTCAGCAAAAATTGTTTTATTGTCGCGAATCGTTTCTGAAACAGGAGTATAAATTGAGATTGACTCCGACAGAATTGTTGGAACTTTCGTTGTCTTTGCTGGCTTCCGGAAAATTGGAAGGTGATAGTAAAAGTGTCACACAAATCGGTACGGTGCGTTTTTTGGCCGATTGTCTGGGACTCGATTTCCCGGCTAATTATGATTCGCTGATGTACCAATTGAAGGAGAGAGAACAGCTGACTAAATTTATGGACGAATTACGCCAAAGCCTGATCGCTTATCTGCGAAAGAAAAATGGTTGATTGTAAGCTTTTGAGAATGAATAGGGGGGATATAGGGGAAAATTATGTGGCCGTACACTATGATAACGATTATACTTGTCGTATATTTTTGTATTATTATTACAGTAGTAGAATGACGACTGTAATTGCAATTCAAAGTCTGAGGAATATGGCCGGAATAAAACGACAAAAGCAAAATTCAACAATAACAGAGATACAGATTGTCTATCGTTATAGGGGGAAATGCAGGGAAACAGATTGGGAGGAAAAGGTGTTGAAGTGGTTACTTATAATTGCCTTGCTATGGTTATTCGATTGATTATTAAAATCCTGCGGGTAGGTTTTAGCCTGACCCGCAGGATTCGAAGTTTATTTTTCCAGCTCTTTCCAGACTAAAGCAGCAGCTCCGTAAATGGCGACATTCTTAGTCAGTTTAGAAGGTAAGATTTTGACTTTATTGCTATAAATCTTCAAAAGATTCATTTCCATATGATCTTTTACCGGTTCGAAAAGCAGGTCGCCGGCTTTGGCCAGGCCTCCCATCAGGAAGATGGCTTCTGGGCTGGTGATGGCAACGGCGTTGGCCAAAGCTTCACCCAGCATTTTTCCGGTATATTTGAAAGTATTGATAGCGATCATATCGCCTTTTTGTGCGGCTTCGCTTACGATTTTCGCATTCATTTCATTGAAAGGAATGGATCTCAATTCGCTCGGATAGTTATATTTAGCCATCATTTTATAAGCGGTGCGTTTTACTCCCGTGGCAGATACATAGGTCTCCAGACAACCGCTACGTCCGCAACCACATTGGCGGCCGTTGGGAGAAACGATGGTATGACCGAGTTCTCCGGCAAAGCCGTCGTGTCCGTAAACCAATTCGCCGTTGACTACGAATCCACTACCCAGACCGGTACCTAAAGTGACCATGATGAAATTTTTCATCCCTTGGGCACCGCCGTAAATCATTTCACCGATGGCTGCAGCTTTGGCGTCGTTGTTCAGATAAACCGGCAGTTCGGGATAGTATTCTTTCATCATATCGCACAAAGGAATGACATCGTGCCAGGGCAGGTTCGGTGCAAATTCGATCGCTCCTTTGAAATAATTACCATTGGGTGCTCCGATTCCGATTCCTACAAAGTTGACTTCCTGGCGGATAGGATCCAGTACTTTTTCGATTTCCAGATATAATTCTTTCAGATAATCGTTGATATCTTCATGTTTAGCTGTCGGGATGTTCCCTTCTGTAAGGTAGTTCCCTTCTCTGTCGATAAAACCAAAAGCGGTGTTGGTACCACCGATGTCAATCCCTAAAGCGACGTCTTTTTTCATGATCTTGTGATTTAATTAGTAGTGCAAATATAGCCCTAATATTTAAAAATCAATTCTCCTCCCCGGACAATTTCAGCATGTTCGAGCTGGATATTGTCGATTCGTAACCCGTTCGGTTCTATTTTCCGGATAAGAACCTCTATGGAATGCCGGCCTTCGACTTTGAGGGTAAAAGTTTTTCCCTCTGTCGGTTTGCTCCGGATCTACCTGACCGTTGTATCCGGAAGTGCCGATGAACAGATTGACCGGAATATCCTGCCGGATATGGGCTGCAGACTGTAAAAAAGGATTGCAACGATAGAAAATCAACTGATTTTCATGTCCGTGTTACTATTTCTGACGATTTATTTCCGGCATTGTTTTTAGCATTATTCAAAAATTCTTTCGGGGGAACTCCGAATTGTTCTTTAAAACATTTCGTGAAATAAGAAGAAGAACTGAACCCGACCAATTCGTAGATTTCGTTGATCCGGTATTCCTGTTGTAAAAGCAATTCGGCAGCCATCTTCAAACGGATTGTCTTCAGGTAGTCGTTGGGCGACATACCTGAGATCCCTTTGATTTTCCGATAGAAATTCGAACGGCTCATACACATGATTTCTGCCAGTGTGTCGATAGAGAAAGTAGGTTCCTGCAGGTTCTTTTGAATTTCAGCATCCAGACGTTCGATAAATTCTTTGTCTTTGGGCGAAATAGCCATCGTTTCGGCAGTAACCAAAGGTGAAGAAGCGAAAAGCTTCCGTAGTTTCTGACGGTTTTGCAACAGATTGTCTATTTGAGTCTTCAAATGTTGTACAGAGAAAGGTTTTTCGATGTAAGCATCCGAGCCGTATTGAAGTCCTTTGATTTTATCGTCGGTCGTAGTCTTGGCGGTTAAAAGGATAACCGGAATGTGACAATATTGAGGGTTGTTCTTGATACTTTCACACAGGCTGTAACCGTCCATCTCCGGCATCATGATATCGCTGACTACCAGATCGACGTTTGCTTCCTTTAGAATGACGAGTGCCTCTTTCCCGTTCCGGGCCATCAGGATGCGGTAATATTTATTCAATTGTTCGGCTGTCAGGCTCAGCAACTCGGTGTTGTCTTCTGTTAAAAGAATACTATAGCTGCCTTTTCCTTCAAGAGTCTGGAGTTCTTTGTCCGTATCGCTTACCGGAGAGGTCAACAGTTCCAGTTTTACCTGATCGTCTTCTTGGGTATTTTCTTGCAACAGAGGAATATGGATAATAAATGTAGTTTTCTGTGTTTGTTCGTCCAGATAAAGTCTGCCGCCATGTTTTTCTGCCAGCAATTTGGCTAAGGGCAGGCCGATACCGGTTCCGCTCCGGCTGTTGTCTGTTTGATAAAAGATTTCAAAAATTTTTTTCCTGTCCGAACGGGGAATGCCCGGTCCGTTGTCGGATACCCGGATCTCGAAATATTCCTGCTCGGTTTGTAATGTCACTTCGATCTTATCGTGGGCATATTTCAGGGCATTGCTCAAGAGATTGCTGATGATCTTTGTCAGTGCTTCTTCATCCGCACAGCCGATATAAGGAGTTACGGGCAATTGGACATCCAGGGCGATATTTTTTAACTGGGCTGCCGGGGCAAAACGACTTACTATGTTGTGAAGTAATTCGTTTAAATTGTATTTTCTCAGTTTAAGCTTGAATTCGTTTGTCTCTGTTTTCCTGAAATCCAGCAGTTGGTTGATCAGGTTGAGTAAACGGTCCGTGTTTTGATTCATGGTAGTGAGGTATTTTCTCGTCTCTTCATTGCCGTCGCCGGATTGGATAATACTTTCCAGAGGCATTTTGATCAAACTTAACGGAGTACGGATTTCATGGGCTACTTGAGTGAAAAAGTTTATTTTGGTTTGATAGGTTTCTTTTTCCTGTTGTTGTCTGTATTGTTTCAGTAATTCTTCGTGTTGCCTCTTCACCCGCTTGGACCAGGACCTGAAAGTCATAATCCCCAGGAACAAGATTAAAATGGTATAAAACAGATAAGCCCAGCTGCTTTTCCAGAAAGGGGGAAGAATCTGTAAGCTGATCGAGGAACCTTCGGTATTCCATAAGCCGTCGTTGTTCGAACCTTTCACCCGAAAAACATAATCTCCCGGTTGGAGGTTGGTGTATGAAGCTTCATTTTTACCATCGGTATAGATCCATTCTTTATCGACTCCTTCCAGCATATAGGCATATTCATTCTTGTCCGGAGCCTGATAACTGAGGGAAGCAAAAGTAAAACTGAAGGTATTCTGATCGTAGGGCAGCGTAATCGCAGAAGTTTGAGTAATGGACCGGGATAAAGGGGAGTCAGGAGTATCGGGCCCTATTTCCTGATTGAAAAGGCTGAACCGGGTGATGACTACTTCCGGTATATAAGTATTTTCCCGGAAATCTTCGGGATAGAAACAGTTGAATCCGTTGATTCCGCCGAAATAGAGCTTGTCGTCGTGAGCATGCAGGGAAGAATGGAAATTGAACTGGTTACTTTGCAATCCGTCGGCTTGCGTATATAGTTTCCATTTCCGGGTCTGAGGATTGATCGATAATAATCCGGCATTTCCGGCTATCCATAAATTTCCGGCTTTATCTTCTTCGATGGCATAAACCACCGGATTAGGCAATACCTGGTTTTCCGGATCGAAAGAAGCAAAAGTTTCGGTGTCGTAATCGAATGTACACAAACCGGCCCCTTCTGTCCCGAACCAGATGTTCTGCCGGCTGTCTTCGAAAATGGTGATGATACTGTTACTGGTTACAGATCCTTTTTGGTCGGGGTTATAGTTGTAATGTGTCCAGCTCTTATCCGGGTAATGATAGCGGAAAAGGCCGGTATTATAAGTCGCAATCCACAGATTGTTTCTGCTGTCTTCCAGGATGTCGTAGATGTGGGAAGTGGTTCCGACATCGGTGATGAGTGAAAAATCCCCGGTGGATGAATTGTAACGGTTTAATCCCCAGGCTGTTCCGATCAGGATAGTACCTTCCCGGTCTTTGTATATGGAGTAAATACTGTTGTCACTGATGGTTCGGATATCTCCGCGCGTATGCTGATGATTGACGACCCGTCCGGTGGTAAGATCCAGGATGTCCAGTCCTCTTGAAAAGGTGCCTATCCATAATTTCGGACCGTCGAGGAATAAAGCATGGATATTGTGATAGCTGATACTGGCTCCCCGGGCTCCCGGCAGATAGCTCTTAATCTGGTTTGTTTTCGTGTTCAAATAGTTCAAACCACCGTCTTCTGTAGCTATCCAGATATTTCCCTGTGCATCTTCACAAAATTCACTGATGGCTTTACCGGAGATAGATCCCGATTGATAACGGGGAAAATAAGATTGGAAAGGTTTCAGGTTACGGGGCAGATAATTCACCCCTCCCAGGTTGGTGGAAATCCAGATACCGCCTTCCCGGTCTTTGAAGATATTGAAAATAGACTGATCACTCAGACTTTTCGGATTCGAAGGATCGTCCATTCGTAAAAACTGGTGGGTCGTCCGGTTGAAAAGGTACAGCCCGTTGTCCGCTCCTACGAGTAATTCGGTATCCGAATACACAAGAATACTACGGATATTGGTCACATTGGTCGTGCCGAACTGAGTGGGGAAAGTATGTATTCGATTACTTTTCAAATCCAGCATGTTCAGGCTGTTGGTGCCGAGACTGAACCATAAGGTATCGTTGTAGTAATAAAGTGCATTGGTTTCGTTATTTTGCTCCGTAGTCTGGAGAAAAGGAACGTTTATAGATTCCGTTAGGGGCGAAACAAATGATTCCTTCCTGCCGGGTGCCGATGTACATATCCCCTGAACCGGAGGAGGTAATGGATTTGATAAAAGAAGAATGTTGTGTATTTTGAATCAGAGTGTTGGTCTGGGGAGTATAGATAAACAATCCCTGTCCGAAAGTAGCTATCCAGATTGAGCCGTCGTGGCTCTGCTCTATATCGTAAACATTACTACTGATTAATACTCCGTCTTCCGTTTTATTGTCGAAAAATTCAAACTCTTCCTGCTGTGAATTGAAAATGTATATTCCCCGGTTTGTACCTACCCAAAGATTTTGTCTTTCATCTTCGAAAATGGTCCGGACAATATTATTTCCCAAAGAAGTACTGTCTTTCGGGATGTGGCGGAAAATTTTGAAGTTTTTCCCGTCGAAACGGTTCAAACCGTCACTGGTACCGAACCACATAAAACCTTGATGATCCTGTATTGTATACCATACTGTATTGTGAGACAGTCCGTTTTCTACCTGATACTTGACAAAAGAAAATTGATTGTAAGCATAAGATAGTACGGAATGTAAAAGCACGAAAAACAAACTAAGTATGATTTTCATAGGTACATCTTAGTGGTTTAAAACTGTTTTTACAAAGTAAACAATTGATTTTGGATTCTGCAAGAGCAGGAAATTGTTCTCTATTTATTCTTTGATTTTTAGAGTCGGATATATTTAGTTAATCTGTTGGTATTTAGTAGATTATGTATTTTATACAAACGTGTGCATGGTCAGATTTTGTAAAAAAAGAATAAAGATTGCTATTTTCCTTTAAAAAAAATAGATTACTTTGTAATATACAATAGCTGCAATAAAAATTAGTAAAAAGATGAAAAGAATAAAAAATGTATTGATTTTTTTTCTGGCTATGGTAATGCTAGGAGCTTGCCGGGATAAAAAGTCTGAAAAAAAAGAGGAGGGGAATATACAGCAAGAAAATACATTTGTAAATCCGCTGAAAACGGAAGGTGCTCAATGTTGGGCGAATTATTACGATGGTTGGTATTATTACATGCAGGAGGCGGTCGATCGGTTGGAATTGTGGCGTACCCGGGATATTACGGATTTGGAACATGCGGAGCATAAAGTGATCTGGATACCGAAAGATCCGTCTAATGCTCATCATCTGTGGGGACCTGAAATTCATCCCATTGCAGGCAAATGGTATGTGTATTATGCTGCTTCCGACGATAATATGGATAATCATCAATTATTCGTATTGGAGAATAGTTCGGCAGATCCTTTCGAAGGTGAATTCGAGTTGAAAGGACGGATCAGTACGGATAAGAATAACAATTGGGCGATCCATCCGAATGTCTTCGAACACCGGGGAGCATGGTATATGACCTGGTCCGGTTGGCAGTCCCGTCGGGTGAGTACCGAACACCAATGCATTTATATCGCTAAGATGAAAAATCCCTGGACCCTGGAATCCGACCGGGTTTTACTTTCGAAGCCCGAGTTCGAATGGGAACGCCAATGGATCAATCCGGATGGAAGTAAAACGGCATATACGATTTATGTGAACGAATCCCCTCAGTTTTATAAAAGCCGGAAAGGGGATAAGATTTTCATCTTTTATTCTGCCAGTGGTACCTGGACTTGTTTTTATGCGGTAGGAATGTTGATGGCCGATGCCGACAGCGATTTGCTGGATCCGGATTCCTGGACGAAATCAACCCGCCCTGTGTTTAAACAGTGTCCGGAAAATAAGGTATACGGACCGGGACATGTCAGTTTTATCCCTTCACCTGACGGGAAAGAGGATTATCTTTTATACGACGCCCGAAGTGTAGAAAACGACCCTGCCGGTTCCCGGGATTCCAGAACACCCCGTTTGCAAAAGATCGAATGGGATAAGGACGGAATACCTTATTTAGGTGTACCTCTACCGCTTTCTGTCCGCTTGAATAAACCTTCGGGTTTATGAGTGAACGTCGGGGGCGAAATATAGAATAAGTGTAGAATAATTTTGGAAATCAGAACCGTAGAGGTGTGGTTGTTCAGGGAGATGAATATACAAAATATGTTTTAAAAAATATAGAAAGATTGTATTTCTAACTTTTTTTTGAATATCTTTCGCCATCGTTTGATTGGTGTATTTTGAATTATAATTTTTACATATGGTAACAAGGAGAGATTTTATTAAGAAAAGCGGCTTGGCTATAGCTGCTGCGGCGATGAGTGGTTCCCCTTTGAAGGCTATGATGGGAAATAACGGACAGGGAAGCGGTGCTTCTGCAGCTGCCGACGGTTATGTATGCCAACGTCCGAAACCCGAAGAACGTCATTTTACTTCAAAGGCCGTTGAAGAAGTGATCGCCGGAACAAAAAAGAAATTGAAAGATCCGAAACTGGCCTGGATGTTTGAAAATTGTTTCCCGAATACATTGGATACTACTGTTAATTTTAAGATGATCGACGGTAAACCCGATACTTTCGTGATTACAGGAGATATCGATGCCATGTGGTTGAGGGATTCAGGAGCACAGGTGTGGCCATATGTAGCTTTGTGTAAGAAAGATGAACAATTACGTCTGTTGATTGCAGGAGTGATTAATCGGCAGACCAAGTTAATCCAGATCGACCGTTATGCCAACGGTTTTACTCATGGAGCGGAATCGAGCGAATGGGCGACCGACCTTACCGAGATGAAGCCGTATGTGCACGAACGGAAGTGGGAAATCGATTCCCTGTGCTATCCGATCCGGCTGGCTTATCAATATTGGAAAGTGACCGGTGATACCAGTGTTTTCGATCAGGAATGGAAAAAATCGATGGCGTTGGTGCTGCAAACGTTTAAGGAACAACAGCGGAAAGACGGACACGGACCTTATAAATTCCAACGGAAGACCGAACGACAACTGGATACCTTGAATAATGACGGTTGGGGAAACCCTGTCAATCCGGTGGGATTGATCGTTTCTTCTTTCCGGCCTTCGGATGATGCAACGACTTTCGGTTTCCTTATTCCTTCGAATATGTTTGCCGTTGCCTCATTGAAACAATTGGCCGAGATTTCGAATAAGGTGTCGGGTGACAGTACTTTTGCTTCACAATGTATGGCTTTGGCCGACGAAGTGCAGGCCGCTATCCATAAATATGCTATCGTAAACCATCCGAAATATGGGAAAGTATATCCCTTCGAGATCGATGGCTTCGGTAACAACTACTTTATGGACGATGCCAATGTGCCTAGTTTGCTGGCGATGCCCTACCTGAAAACTATCTCTGCGAAAGATCCGGTTTACCGGAATACCCGTAAATTGGTCTGGAGTCAGGATAATCCTTTCTTTTTCAAAGGAAAAGCAGGCGAAGGAATCGGTGGCCCTCATATCGGTTACGATATGATTTGGCCGATGAGTATTATTATGCGTGCATTTACTGCGGACAATGACGGTGAAATACGTCAATGTATCCGGATGCTGAGAGATACAGACGGTGGTACCGGATTTATGCACGAATCTTTCCACAAAGATAATCCGACTAAATTCACCCGGCATTGGTTCGCCTGGACGAATACCTTGTTCGGGGAATTGATTGTGAACCTGGTGGAGAATAAAAAGATTTCACTACTGAATAATCTATAAAACCAAATACTTATCCCTGTATTTCGGTATAGGAAATAGGGGGATAAAATTTGAAACTACACTTAATTTTTAACAGAATGGAACAAAAGAACAAGTTTATTTACATCTTGCCCGTAATGTTCGGTTTTTTCATTATGGGATTCTGTGATTTGGTGGGGATTTCTGTAACTTATGCGAAGGAGCAGTTCCAGTGGACCGAAACACAAGCCGGCTTTTTGCCGTCAATGGTATTTTTGTGGTTTTTTATCTTGTCTGTACCTACAGCCATGTTAATGAACCGGATAGGACGAAAAAATACAGTATTATTGAGTATGCTGTTCACTTTCGCCGGCATGGTATTGCCTTTCATTGATTTCAGTGAAACCTCCTGTTATGTTGCGTTTGCCTTATTGGGAATCGGTAATACCATTCTGCAGGTATCTTTGAATCCGTTATTGGCGAACGTTGTACAGGGAAAAGGGTTGACCAGTAGTTTGACGGCAGGGCAGTTTGTAAAAGCCATTTCTTCCTTTGTCGGACCGCTTTTGGCTGGATATTGTTCGGCTGCTTTAGGAAACTGGGCGCTGATGTTCCCGATTTATGCCGTGGTTACTTTGATTTCCTCCGCTTGGTTGTTCCTGACTCCGATTCAGAGAGAGAAGGTCGAAGGAGAAACCTCCTCTTTTCCTGCAACTTTAAAATTGCTGGGAGATAATAAAATTTTATTGTTATTTTTTGGTATTTTGTGTGTCGTTGGCTTGGACGTGGGAATGAATACATTGACTCCGAAATTGTTACTCGAACGAGTTCCGGGGATTTCTACCGAAAGTGCAGGATACGGTACAAGTTGGTATTTTGCTGCACGTACGATAGGTACTTTTTGTGGTGCTTTCCTGTTGGCCAAATTATCTGAAAGAGGCTATTTCCGGATCAATATGATCATTGCTATGATTGCGGTTTGTGGGTTGTGGTTCGCTACCGGCCAGGCTGCAATTCTTACTTTGGTTTGTATTATCGCTTTCGCGGCTTCCAGTATCTTCGCCGTGGTTTATTCTATGGCTATTCAGGCACGTCCCGAAAAAGCGAACGAAATTTCCGGTTTGATGATTACGG
>ERZ779840.2925-NODE-2925-length-14127-cov-6.098991_pt1 | contig 14127 bp, 3 predicted proteins | sample MGYA00511561_ERZ779840 | MGnify/ENA primary metagenome ERZ779840 (study PRJEB29588, sample SAMEA2162036) | human gut metagenome | biome: human gut; feature: human-associated habitat; material: faeces | place: Denmark | collected 2008/2010 ...
ATGTACAAAAAAGAAACGACGGACAAAAAGTATCATGAGAATCCGTATCGTGCTGTAAACTTTGCAAAAGATGCAGATGGAAATCTCTTATGTCCAAACGGTCGAAAATTCCTCTTCAAGAGAACACAGCATGTGAAATATAATAAATATGGAAGAACGGAAGAATTATACGAATGTGAATCTTGTGAAGGGTGTCAGCATAAACAGGAATGTTGTCCGAGAGCACACAAAAACCGAACGATCCGAATGAATCAGGAATTAACTGCTATCCATCAGGAAGTGCTGCAAAATCTTGAATCCATACATGGTGCTCTCTTGAGAATGAACCGAAGTATTCAATCGGAGGGAACTTTTGGTGTATTAAAGTGGGATAAAGCGTATAAAAGATTATTGCGAAGAGGCGAGAAAAATGTAATTCTCGAGCTTACACTGATTTCATGTGGATTCAATCTTTATAAATATCACAACAAAAAGCAACGACAGACGAAAGTTGCATAAAACTTAAGCGGGCGTGATTAGCCGAGCTTTATTAAATGCACCATTTTTTATACCCAAAGATGCAGACTTGCTTAGAAATAGAAAAGTTAATACAAAGAAACGCCAAAACCGACATTTGCCGGAATTGGCGTTTCTTATATTAGGGACTTATTTTACAGCCCCTTGCACCTCGTAAGAGGTGTATGGGTTGAAATTTCTAGTGTAATTGGTATAGCATTTTGTTTCGCATGTTGCACCCCGCGCGGGGTGCAGGGATTGAAATAACATATTTCAAAAAACAAAGAAAAACTACTCTTGGCTTAAGCCCTTGAGTAGTTTTCTTTTGTGTTACAATATATTATTACATCAACAGCTATTATCCAAACAATTAATGTGTCTGGAGTGTATCATAGTCCCTACCTGAGCTGGTGATGCCATAAACCGCAAGTAATGTCGGTATCGAGTTTGGCTCGCCCGGATACGTCGCACTGTCAACGAAATTATATGTTTTTCCGTTGGCTGCTGTGATCGATCCATTGTCCTGTAACTGCGAATATCTCAGGTCGTAGACCGCTCCATATGCAGTGATACGTGCTGTTTCGAGGATCATGTACCGGTTCTCATCTCCATGTTCTTTGAGATAGTCAGGGTCGTATTTCTGGTACGCATAAATCTTATCCCCGGTATCCTCATCGGTAATCATATCGTAAGGATTGATATGCCGCTCTTTACCATCTGCATCCACGGTCACATCCGTGAATTTTGCAGAAGACGGCAGCCCGAGTGTTACATGCCAGCGGGATGCACAGAAACTGTACTCATCCTCAGAAACTCCGTTAGAGCCGAGATCATTTCCAATAGCATCAAATTCTTTGAAAAGTTCCTGGTCATCATCGCCATTAATATCTTTATGGAGTGCTGTAACTTTACTGTTTCCAATAAAAGTACGGGTACGTCCATTCAAATACAGGAACTGCGCGTTACCCTCGCGGTAGCCATCCCCCATCGGGATAGACAGCGGTGCAACAACCTCTTCTTCCATACCGGTTAAAGGATTTTTTGGGGTCATCGGCATTCCATTTGCATCGAGGATTGTACGGCCGAGCACTTTCGATGCCGTTTCGGTCGCAGCCTTCTCTTCATCGCTGTAGTTCCGACGTGCCTTCTCATCATCCCAGTTCAGCAACATAGCATGGTCATAAATTTTGTCCTTTTGTTTGTCAAAATAATCTGTTCCGTACTTATCCATGAGACCAAACTCATTGACAAGCGTTACATCTTCATTCCGGCTGCCCCACACATCCACTGCCATGAGCTTATCTGTATGAGTATCGAGGATGTAATATTTCGGCTCGATCTGGATGTTTCCGTCCGCGAAATCCCGGCTTAATACCTGGATGTCCCATAAGAGGTTATATCCAAGCTGGAGCTGTTCGCTCCTAAGAGCTGCAATGTTATTCTTGGCAGCTTCAAGAGGTGTTGAAACACACTTGCTGGAGTCCTCTCCTACATCAGACCATTTTGCGGTATGCCATGTATTGTACCACTGGTTATATGCTGATACCTTTTCACCCCGGATATCCGTTGCAGTATCTCCATTATTCTTGTGCCATGACAGGTATGCATTTTGTACGGCCTTATCAACTGTATGTATAATACCATCCAGTAAATATTTACCATCATCTGTTGATTTCTTAAACAGATTTGAGAACCGAAGATCGGTTGTATCCTCGAAAAGTAAATTTCCGATCCGGCCGATGAGATCCACATATCCCTGTTTGTATGCCGAATGTTTTGCCGTCAGGTCAATTGCACGTTCTGCATTTGTAATGCTTGAGTTATCCTGAGAGCAGTCAAGTGATAACGTTCCGTCACGGTCGTACGGATTTTCACTGCCGCTCGGTGAAGGCTGGTTGTTGATTGCTTCCACGGCATACTCAATGGTAGCCCCACTCATCTCATGGTTGTCAAGCTGGGCGTAGAACTGATACGTAAATCCATCATCACGCTCCGACAAGCTGGTCAGATCGTAACAGTTGTTTTTAACGTTGCGGTTCGTCACCTTGTCCGTAATTTCCAGCTGGAACCATTGACCCGCAGGGTGCTCCTCAAAGGTTCCGTTCCGATTATACAAAACAGAAAATGGGAATTTAATCCATTTCTCCCTGGTCCACTCCGTGCAGTCATAATTATTCGCATATCCTTTTCCCTTCCGCTGTTCGGTCTGGGCGATTCCATAATCATCTGACTCATAAAAATCGCCACTGTTTGGGAAGTAAATATAAAAATAGTTATCAAGCAGGACGAAATCTCCAAATTTCAGCGGCTTGGACGTTCCCGGTTTTCCTGCATTTGCCTGCTCTGCACCCTTTTTATGCAGCTCATCATTATGACATGCATCATAACAGATCTCATTGCCAGCATCGTAATGTCCAATCTTTCCGTTAACTGCCTTATGATGCGGTTCCTTGCACTGCAGGACATAAGTGGTCTTGCAGTGCTTCGTGCATACATGGCTGTCGTAGATGCACTGGCAGCTCCAAAACGGGTTTATGATGGTATGTCCATCTGTAGTGACACTGTTCGGAATCAGTGAATAATTATTTCCGGTTGCTTTCTTAACCAGGTCAAACACTTTGTCCGGATCATAGTCAGTGTGTGCTTCGATAACAGTGATCTTTGCGTACCCATTTCCGCTATGCTCTCCGGTTATACCGGATACATCTGTCAAAGAAGGGGAAGCAAATCCCGAACCACCGCCAGCACCAGCGTCGTCATCATCATTCCGCGAATAGCTTTCGTAGCTTCCGCCACCTCCATAGAGACCGCCGCCCCCGCCACAGGTATTCCAACCGGAATTCGATCCTCCTTTTCCAAATGATCCGCTGAAATAAGCATTTCCAGGTCCGCTGACAGTTGCGCCTTCCCCTTTCGTGCCACATCCGTTTCCACCGGTTGTACCACTCTGGTTTGCGCCGCCTCCGGCTCCACCAGCTCCGGAACTTCCTCCGGCTCCGCCTCCTGCTACAAGCAAGACACTGTTCTTATTATTTGATAATGCAGCTAATTCACCGTTTGCTGTTGCAAAATGTGTTGCACCGCCGCCATATCCATGGCATCCGATACCTCCACCATTATATGTACCTGCAGACTGTCCAGCTACAATGTATACGGTAGTTTCATTTGCAAATGTTACTGTTCCGGCTGAATATCCACCCTTTCCAGGGTTTCTGCCTCCACCGGATGCTCCCCATGCTTCCAGCTTATATTTACCAGCCGGGAGGGTAACACTTTTCACGGATCCGGAATAGTCATAGGTATAGGTCTTTCCTGCAGCTACGCTGCCTGCAGATCCGCCGCTGCCACTTCCATAGCAATTCTTCAGCTGATCCTTAATTTTACCCCATACCGCAGATCCAAGCATTTTTCCAAGGTCTGCAGTGTTTCCGTTGCTTGCTTCATCTACTGCAATCTTAAAACCTTCCGATGGCGTGTCCATGCATGCTTCTGTATGCACATGTCTGTTGTTTTCTGATGTCTGTTTCTGGTAGCCATCATCAAACTTGCGTGTCCAGTCAATCGTTCCGGCTGCAGTGATTTTTACAAGACCGTTTCCACGGCGTACCCCGGACTTCATTTCTGTGTTTGTAAGACCGGATGCTGTATATCCCGAACCTCCGGCACCGCCGCCATTATTTGCATTAGTGACATATCCACCGTACCAGCCACCTCCGGCACCGCCAGAATCAGTTCCAAATGTTACAGATTCCCCAACACCCTGTTTGTATCCGCTGCCCTGGGTTCCTCCCATTCCGCAGCCACCCATATTCTGGTTGGCTGAGTTATAGTCACAGGATGCAGTTTCAGAGTCTATCCTCATCCGTGAAGAACCCCTTGCATGGAAACAGAATTCCCAGATAGTATATGGATTCTGTCCGGAATCTGCAGAAGTTCCGTCGGTATTTGTTGTAGATGTAAGTCCACTTGGTACGGTAAATGAATATCTGTATTCATTACTGTTTGCTGCTTCAACCGTATAATTTCTTGTCTGGTATCTTCCATAATTGGTATATACAACCGGATATCCATTTGTAAGATTATCACCTTTTACTGTTATCGTAACCTTTTGTCCCGGAAGATAGGTTTTATATGGGCCAAATACACCCTGTTCACTTCCATTCGTTACTGCACTGTTACCAGAAAGTGTTGTTCCGGTACGCAGTGATAAACCACTTGTTGGTGTCCATGTCGCATTTCCGGTAGATTTTATATTTTCAATGTATGCATTTTCACCATTCTTTCCACCGCCGTTTCCACCGCGTCCATCATCAGATCCACGGCTTCCCCCGCTGTTGTCTGCTCCGCCACCGCCGCCGGCAACCAGAAGTGTTCCGTCCGGGTTCCAGCTTGTTGCTGCAGGATTATTTGTGGTAGAAATATGTGACATTCCTCCACCAGAACCGCTGTCAGCAACACCACCGTCACCACCGCCGTTGTAACCACCAGCTGGTCCTCCAAAGCGGTTTGTCCCGGCTCCATATTTTCCAGCGCCGCCAACAAACACATAAATTTTCTGTCCTTTCTTTAAGCTGATATTTCCTTTGGAATATCCACCATTTCCAGCGACAGAACTTGTAGTTTCCCTGTCAACGCTGTCATCATATCCATCACCGCCAGAAGCTCCCCATGCCTCAAGGGTATAGACTCCGTCTGCCGGGGCAGTGAATGTCTGCACATCACCTGTATAATTGTAAGTATACTGTACCTTTTTATCACTTATGCCATTGTAATAATCCTGTGTTGTTTTGGCGTGTTCTGTTACACCTGCAAAGCAGGATAAGGTATGCCTGTATGAAATACCGTTTGCGTCCTTTTCCGGTGCAAGTCTCGTAACTGCAAGATTATCCAATGAATAACTGCAGTCATAAACGGTATCATAAGCTGTATCATTGGAAGTTGAATCATCCTGGTTACCGAACCAGATGCCGTCACCAATGTAATTTGTCATGTCCCCAGAAGAATTCTTTGTTTTGGTAAAGGAAATTTCTTTTCCATCCACGGTTGCGCCTGTATTGGCATCAACGGTATAAGAACCGTCTTTGTAATTAATCTTCTTAGGAGATAACACCACAGAATCCATTCCGAAATGATACTGAATAGTGTTCTTTCCATCCTTTACCAGAGGAGAGGTCGTAGATGTATATTCCGATCCATCTGCAAGCATGATCTTCAGTGAACCGTCCGGCTCTGCAAGAAGTTTTGTTGCCCGGGTAGTAAACAGTGCCTTTTCTGAATCCAGTGCATTGTGGAAATTAAATACTCCCTGGAGTTCATAAGTATCACTCTTTGCTTCTTCTGTATCCACTCCCATTGCGCTCCATGACATTGCAAGGGATGCGCTGCCGTTTCCGGAGAGGTAACGGTCCGGCTGGTTCTCATCATCTTCGGACGTGCCTTCGAATGCCTCAAGTCCGTCATAACGCTTGATGACAAAGCCACTGTCTGCGAGACTGACATCCATGTAAGTGCCTCCAGGGGCAAGGATATTACTGATAATGGAATCATAGCTGTGTACGACTCCATCATCGTCTTCCACATCACTGTGCTTTGCATTGTCAACATTAAATGCCGCCCTGCGCACCGGCTTTCCATACTGGCAGTTTAACAGCCGGTACTGACATTCTTCTGCTGTTCCCGGACAAGTCGCATCATCAGCTTCCTTATTCATCTCCGCTGCCCCGCTTTTATCATCGCCGAGCACACGCTGATCCATTTCCTTGTTTACCGTAAGGATATTTGCCCCCTGTACGGATACCGGGTCATGGACAACGATGTTGTTGACTTTCGTCTGTCCGTTTGTGTAGATGGAATCCATGGTATAACCGACTCTCCCGACTACGCTGTCGTTCCCGTCTGTATACTTGAATGTATAGTTGGTAATATCATGCGATTCGGCGTTTTTATCAACACCAAAGTTCGTATATGTAACCAGCGGGATAAAGAATGCACGGGACTGCCCTGTGACATATTCCTGGTTCGGGTTCGTCGGGCACTGTGCAATACCGTCCTGCATAAGCACAAGTCCGGCATTACCAAACTGCGCCGGTTCCGGTGCATCCGTCTGTCCGTTCAAGGAAGGGAGAATCCGGTTAATCCAGCTGTATTTTCCCCATACATCCTGCTTGGTAGGTGCAGTATAAACATCCGCAGTATTTGTTCCCATCCGCGCTGATCCGCTGCCATAAGTATCATAGTTTGTTCCGCCATAAGTGTTTCCACATCCAGGGGAACAGATATTCCCGTCAATCGAATCCGATTTTGTCTGCATGATGGTTTTTACATCGTCCATCTGCTTCTGTTTTGTTTCAATCGTCCTTGCAGATGTTACTTTTGCAAGGTCCAGGGTATTTCCATTCTCATCGGTATCTGTGATATGGTTATACTTCTCTTCATCTTTGTCAAATGCGGTTTCTACAACTGCATTGCCTCCGGTGCCCTGGTACTTCGTGGATGTACTGCTGTAATTGCCGTTATAGCTTCCTACATTAAGGTTTGATGTCTTCTTAACCAGCGGGTTATCCGTCCACATCTTATCTTCCCACATCCATTTTGCCTTGCTGACATTCTCTTTTTTGAGATTATTCATGTCTGTCGGCTTGGAGTACCACAGGGTATCCTCATAATTTTCCTGGCACTCATGATGTTTTGTTTCTGCAGTATCCTGATAGTAGACAATACTTTCATTTCCTGAACTGGTTTGCAAAATCAGGAAATCTGAAATAACAGTTGCTTTACAGTTCAGCTTACGTCTCTTATCAAAGCGTTTCCACTCGAACGTTGTCTTGTCCACTGCATCGGCTGTGTTATTGGTATATCCGGTCTTGGTCCTTGCTGCTTCCCCGGCTTCCCCTTTTCCTTCCCCGCTTGTCTTGGCATTATCGTGTCTGTTGCGGAGGTTGCTGTATGTACTGTTTGTATACAGGCATCCCCTGCACCAGCTCTTTTTATGGCCGTTTGCCGTAACTACAACCGGGCTTCCCCCATGGGATGCAGTCTGTCCGTCACAGGAATCTGTACGGGTCAGCTTTTTATCACTGTTAAATTCTGTCCATGTAACATCATCATCCTGTCCGGTCTGCAGGCTGTAGCGGATACGCCCGGCTTTTGAAGTATCTGCCTGCGCAATGTTATAAAAAATATTCGGGTCGTATCTTACGATCTTCGATTTTACAATATCAAGGTCATTTTCTGAGGTATCCGTCCAGGTTTCTTCCCCGTCTGCATCCGGGTCATCCCCTATATCCCCGGTCTCATAGTCCGGGACAATAAGATCGCCGTTTTCATCATACTCTTTATCGTTTGCGGCTTCCGTGCCTTCCACATCTGACAGATCCGGATCAACAACCTGGGTATTATCCTTATTATCTTCCTTCTCTTTCTTTACTGCATCCGCTTCTGCTTTTCCTGCTTCCCCTTCAATACTGCTTCCGCTGCCATCATCTGTCTTACGGATCTCCCCCATGCCTTCGGCATAGCCTTCCTGCAGTTTCCATACCTTAAGGTTCGTGAAACGGATCGTATCGAAACGGAGTTTCTGGATCCATGTATCCTCGATCGCCGGGAGTACATGCTGGCAGCATGCGCCACAGAGGTCATGTGCCCCAAACTGGGTCAGGCCGCTTTTCTTTTCTACTTTCAGCCCGCTTTCCCCTACTTTTCCATCGTAATTGCCTGCGGTAATGCTTCCATCCTTGAATGTTACTTCAATTTTGTACTGGATGCTGGAAGATTTTCCATCCACAGATCCCTTGTATCCGCTCCAGCTAGAGTGTCCGGTTACTTTTCCGTGCTCATCCGTTGTATGGGATCCGGAAGCAGAAGCTTTATTACCTTTGGTGTAACTCCATCCGGTTCCAAGATCAGCAGATGTATTTGTTCTCTTTGCGCTTGATACAAGATCTGATGATGTATAGGTTCCTCCGCCATAAGACCGTGAGGAACCGGTATCATAGCTCTTTTCCCCTCCGGTCAGTGTAACCTTGATCGTAGCGGTTCCTACATGGTATACCCTTTTATATCCGTCAGAGTCATCAATACGGTAAACCGTGCCGTCTGCACTTTTACCGATTTGTTCCATCTTCTTCGCCCAGTTTGCAGCCTGCCCTAATGCTGTATTGTAGGCAGAAACATCCCAGTTTGCCGGGGTCGGGGACATGCTGTATACTTTACCGGCATTTCCGCCCTCACATGGTTTTCCGGACGGGCTTACATTCGACCCGCTCTGTGACCACCGGGAAGTATTGTTCCCGATCGTCCCTGTCCATGTCGCGTGGAATTTGGTTGTGCTGTCGTGTCCGTTTACGGTCGTGTTATAACCGGCAGCGCCCTGCGGGTTTACGGCACTGTTCTTTTCCGCCGTGACCGTTTTTTCCTGTTTCTTATCATTGGCATCTGCAACAAAAGTCTCTTCTTTTGTATTCCCTGCGGTAAGTGATTTTAAAGTATCACCTTTTTTGTACTCACAGTCCACGCCGTTGAAAATACTCTTATAGCGTCTTCGGGAACGGTAGCTGTCTTTATTCCCGCCCGGGACTTCTTTAAGATAATAATCATCATAGACTGCCTGCATGTTGACAATGAATTCTGACCCGCCGGTTGCAAAGTACAGGGACCGTGTGCTCGGCACACCTGCCATTGCTTCAAATGTCTCATTATAAATGGACCCTTCCTTTAATTCTGCATATGCTTCCGGAATGGATTCATAGGTGTCGGAAAGGTTCACATCCTTCGTATCATCCTTGTGGTAGATATACTGTGCAATGACATTGTTTGTTGTTGCGCAGCCACCTGCCTTAAGGTCAGACATGGATGGCTTTGTCTTTGTGACCGAACTTCCATTTATCACGCTTGTCCATTTTGTCTTCGCACCACTGCCGGATTTCTGCATGATATACACTTTTGCTTTCCAGTTCACATAATAACTGCCGGTGCCGGAAATCTTAAACCCTTTGGTACGCACATCTGCATTGGAAATGCGCCAGATCAGGCTCCGGTTTGCCTGCAGGTCTTTACCACCAATCTGTTTTGCAGACACAAGCTTGTTATAATTCTGCTCATCTCCCTTTTCACTTCCCTTGTTGGTGGAATCGTATGCGTTGAGCTTCTTATAATAGGTAGCTTCTTTTTTTGCATCATATTTGGTTCCCGTTTCCGGATCTGTTACCCGCTGGACACTTTTTACGATTTTCGGATCCAGCAGGCTCGCAGCGGTTGTCCCGTCTGCATTTTCAAACACAATCTTTACATGGTATTTATCCGATGCAAGAACCTTATCGAAAAGTTTCTTGGATTCCTTGTCTTTCCCCGGGGACAGTTTCACATACAGGTTGTCCTTAATAGTTGCTGTGTGTGTTTTCCCCGTCATACTGTAAGACTGGAAGGTATCCTTGATATCTTTTCCATCCTGGGCCGGTTCCTTACCGTTCACATCCTTGCTGTAAATGGTAAGATTCAATTTCACATCCGGGGTCTCTTCCGGCTGTGTGGAAGTCCAGTAAAAACCGTCCACTGCGTAGGTACCATACTGCCATGCTATATTTTTTGCCGTACCTTTAAATGCATTAATACCATGCGGGGATCCGACTGTCCTGAGTAGTTCGACCGTAGCCAGTTTGTTGTACACCCTTGCATTCGGCTTCCCGTTTTTATTTGACATGCTGTAATAAGCCTTTGTCGTACGCATGATGACCATACGGCTGTACCAGTCTTTGCCGCTGCCTGTGACGGATTTTGTATTCTGCACTGCCTTTGAAAGCCTGTCATAGTACGTGCCATAGCCAGCATCTTTATACTTTGATTTGGTGACAACGCCTTTTTTCGTCGCGACCTCTCCATTATGTGCCTGGTAGTTCTGGCCGGATTTATCATCAGATGCCGCAAAACCAATAAACCCTTTGTTCAGGCTCTTGGCATTTACACTCTTTACCGATGCAAAAGCGTCTGCTTTACCGGAAAAGTTGTAATGCTTATTGATGACACTGCCGCAGGAGGCATAGGTGACCTCTTTGCTCGTGGCATAAACCATTCCCATATCAAGACGGATGACAACGTTTTCCAGGCTGCTGCTTCCGCTCTTTCCATTACTTCCATCTGCCGCTGTTTTCGCATATGTTGTTACGGCTTTCAGCCATTCGTTTGCTGCTTTTTTATCACCACTTGACTGGGCGAGGGCGTAACCGCTTACCAAAAGGTCCAGGTAATGCGTGTTGTACTCATCATTCAGGACACGTTTTTTGACCTCGTCCATTTCCCTGGTGGCACCCGGGGCAAGTACCTTTTTAAAACGGGAATTGGCCTGGTAAATACTCCGGAGTACCTGGGACCCGACCATGTTTTTGTTTGCGGCATCCCTTACCCCTTTCTGGGTACCGTATAATCCCTCTTTTGTCCCGTTTTTGGAGAACATTTCCGTGCCATAGGATTTACTGCTGAGTCCGGCAGCTGTCGTATACCGGAGGAAGATGTCTGCCATTTCCGGTGTTGTCGTATACTGCCCCTTGCTTGTTTCATTTACGTTTGCAATGGAAGAATACAGTCTTCTGGCACGGGCAAGGTTTGTTTTCCCCTTGGATGAAAAACTTTTCCCGTTAAACCCGATAATCTTATTAATATCATCTTTACTCATTTCCGAGAAATGTGCATAGTTGCACACTTCATACTTTTTCTTGGAGTCAACGGATGTGACTTCCACAAAAGATTTCTTGTTTTTTGATGATTTTTTCTCTTTGTTCTTGATATATTTCTTTAAATCGGCATAGTAAATGCCTGCCTTATTCTTCCCGCTGCCGGCAACGCCGTCTGTGACGCCCTTTGAAGTTTTCTTGAAGCTCCCGGCATCCTTTTCCTCATACCACGGGTCAAGATCATAAAAAACGGACTTTTTATTCCCTTTCGCACGGCCGGTTACAACGGATTGTTTTTCGTTCTTCAACCAGGAATGGTGGCTGCTGGATGCTACAACACGCGGGACGAATACCAGGGTGCTGTCATCATATTCATACGAGTTCTGCATCGCGAGGATGTTGGACGTAATCGCATGATGCAGGGAGTTGCTGTATTTGTAGATTGTTTCCCCCTTATCCGTGGTTCCCATTTTGTCGATCCAGTATGGGTAATAATCCGGCTGGTCTTTGGGCGCTTTGCCGGACTTGGCATATGCATCCTTTGCCTTTTTTATGACTTCCGGGTCGTTGGTGGATGCTACCGGGGAAGCTTTTTGTTTTTTATCTCCATATCCATATTCAAGTGTCCCTTTCTTGCTAACCTCATTCAAGTCATAGGTAACCACCGATACCCCGATGACGCCGGGCTCGTAAACGGTCGGGTTGTTCCCACCCCCGCCAATATAAGACGGGCTGGATGTATTGCCCCTGGTTCCGTAATCATTCGATGCCTCATTACCCTTTGCTGCATAAATGATTGTGGCCTCGGCGCACCCAAGGATGGCTGAAACTGCAATCAGCACCACTGCTGTCAGCACTGCTCCATGCTTTCCCATCCACGCAGCAAGCTTTTTGAAAAACCTGCTTTTGTATCTGCTGTCTGAAATACCATTGTTCTTTTCCATGGTTTCCCTCCTTCAAAAAAGAATATCTATAATAAAGCCGCCACCGCGGTAGCTTTTTTAAATTCAATCTGCTACAATATAAATGTGCAATGCTGTTTTTGCAGCCTTATTTTTTGTTGGATGCGGGACCGGAAACCGGGAAAAGTGAAAATGTCAAAACAGGGAAATGTGTATGTGGGAAAAAGTGTAAAAAGTTTTCCGTTTTTCTTTGACGTTTTCCAAAATGGCGCAATATATAAGGTGAAGGGAACAAAAGAAACCTTCAATTACTTATTCAAATATATTTACAAAATCCAAAGGAGGGTTTTATCATGAAGAAAAATGTTTTAAAAAAACTGATGTGTGCAGTCCTTGCTGCTGCATGTGTTGCTACTGCTGTTGTACCTGCAATGGCTGATGATGTCGTTACCGCTGAAGCTGCCACAAAGAAAGTTACTTCTGCGTACAAGTATCATTTGGAAGGTTGTGACAAAAAAGGCTATGTTATGGATGGCTTTTCAAAAGCTGCCTTTTACAAAGATCTGAACTCACTGCCGGCTGTTAAAATAGGGAAAACAACCATTAACGTTCCGGCAGTAACGTCCTCAGTAAAATCAATCTCTAAGGAAAAAGGGAATCCTATCTACGAATCCTTTGTAAAATTTAAAGCACCAAAGACGGGGAAATACGTATTTACGCTCGACAACTTGCAGGGTACAGACGATAAATCCTTAAAATGTATGGCAGATGGTGATCTCTGCCAGATATCAAAAACCGGTAAAAAATACGGCTTGGACGGAGTCGAAGATTCTGATACTGTCGGCAAATATGATACCCTTTACGAAAACAATTACCTCGCAAGGCTCCGCACAATCCTCGACAACTATAAAGAAGAACATCCGGAATATGCAGATGTCATTGAGGAAACGTATGAATATCAAAAGGACCTTGTAAACAAATATCCTGTTGACAAAATCAAGTTTACCACCCAACTCAAAAAAGGTCAAACTTATGTATTCGTCATTGACAATAGGGGTATGCAAAAAGCTGTCCCGCCTTACTTTACTACACACGGCAGCGATGAACAGAGTTGTCTGTGGGGTGGAAACTACCTGAAGGCATATTCGTTTGACATAAATATTGAATACAAGAAATAAACTATTTACATAGTTGCGCCCTCCGGGGTGCATGGATTGAAATTTATATTGCACAGGTGAATTGCCCGCCCCGCCCCAACACCACAAAAAGGTAAACCGGGGCGGGTCTTCCTTTGCACTGCGACATGAATATTTGGCAGTCCTGTCCCTTTCTTTTCCAATGTCCACACACACAAAAAAGGATCACCGCTATGGATGATCCTTAAATTCTGCTGCTTATTTGATTGACTGTGCAAGTGCTACTGTTTGAGCATCTACACCACTTGCGATAATCTGCTCTGCCGTTTCGCCATTCCTCAAACGGTTAACCACAGCCACAAGCAGGTTCTGGCCTTCTGCGCGGCCTTCTACAAGACCTTTTTCAATTCCTTTGCGTTCCAATCTTTCTGCTACATCGCACATACAACCAACCTCCTTTTTATTGTCAGATTGTAAAATTTCCTCGTATCTTCGATCTCCAGCCATTACTGCCAAGAGTTTTAACATGGCATCGACATGCCTAACTGATCTGCACGCGAAGACGCGGCAGGTTTAAGGTCCAGAAGGCATCACTTGAGAAACATACGCCAGACATCTGGATTTTCCCTTTGGGAATCTCCGTCAGTCTATGATGACGATACGCGCTTTTTGTTGTAGCCTAATGGATGATCTCCACAGCGGTGTTGCTGCTGCAGCCACTTCTGCGTACTACAGAAGGGATTAACTTTCAGGACCTCCCGGCAAAGCGGTTTATGCATCAGGGGAACAGCTGTGTACTCAGCTCAGGATGCGGCCCAGGGACTCCAGATAGACATTGCCCATGTCCACCACCACGGAGTCCGAGCAGCCTTCGATGGTCAGGTCCGCCGGCACGGGGCACTCCTCAGGATTGACCACCACGTCGCACTC
>ERZ779840.2935-NODE-2935-length-14089-cov-3.469360_pt1 | contig 14089 bp, 8 predicted proteins | sample MGYA00511561_ERZ779840 | MGnify/ENA primary metagenome ERZ779840 (study PRJEB29588, sample SAMEA2162036) | human gut metagenome | biome: human gut; feature: human-associated habitat; material: faeces | place: Denmark | collected 2008/2010 ...
CTGTAAAGGTTCTTCCGGCTCTCCGATTTTTTATTTTTGAATTTCGAAAGGTACTTTCTGTTCTTTTCTGAATACGCTTGATTCAAAAGTAGCAATTAAGTCCCCGTTCTGGTTTGTCACGTCGACTTGGTAACAGCCTGTACTTCGTCCGATATAGCGTTCGTGCGCTTCGGCATAAAGTGTATCGCCCGGTCCGCTTGCCCGTAGAAAAGTGATGTTGGAGGAGAGAGAGAAGGCTAGTGTACCGTGTGAGTTGGCTGCTGCGGCAAGCGCAAGGTCTGCTAGTGTAAAGATAGCTCCTCCCTGAGTCCGTGCGCCTGCATTAAGATGCTCCGGCTTTATTTCTAATTTGGCTTTACTATACCCTTCACGTACTTCCAGCAGCACTACACCTGCGTTTTCGGCGAAAAGATCATTTTTGAAGAATTCTTGTGGAGTCATGGTCTTTATAATTTTGATATTTCCTTGCAAATGTACCAAATTTGTCCCTCATTTGGATTATTTAGGTCGGTCTATTCTTGTTGAATGCATTATTTTTGCAATCAGATAATTAATCACTTAACAAAATAATCCGTGTATTATGAAAACAATTCTTAGCGCATTAGGACTATCCCTTCTGATCTTTACGAGTTGCGGTGGACAGAAAAAAGTTGAAGTAGACTTTATCCAGGACAACATCGACAACGCAGTGGCACAAAACACGATTCAAACGGATATTATCGAGAAATCAGGTAAAATCCTAAATCCGAGAACTATCAATAAAGACGGTAGTATATCTTATATACCTATTGACGACTGGTGTTCCGGTTTCTTTCCCGGCAGTATGTGGCTGACTTATAACTTGACCGGAGATCAAAAATGGTTACCGTTGGCTGAAAAGTATACAGAGGCCCTTGATTCTGTGAAGCATCTGAAATGGCACCATGATGTAGGCTTCATGATTGGCTGCAGCTATCTGAACGGATACCGTATGGCAGACAAGAAAGAATATAAAGATGTAATCATTGAAACGGCAAAATCTCTTTCTACCCGTTTCCGCCCGAATGCAGGTGTTATTCAGTCATGGGATGCCGATAGAGGCTGGCAAGGAACGCGCGGTTGGAAATGTCCGGTGATTATCGACAATATGATGAATCTCGAATTACTGTTCGAGGCAACCGCTTTTTCCGGTGACTCTACTTTCTATAATATTGCAGTGAAACATGCGGATACGACCATGGCTCATCACTTCCGTCCGGACAACAGTTGTTATCATGTTGTGGATTATGATCCCGAAACAGGCGAAGTGCGTAAGAGACAAACAGCGCAGGGATATGCGGACGAATCCGCCTGGGCTCGCGGACAGGCCTGGGCCTTGTACGGATATACTACTTGTTACCGCTACACTAAAGATAAGAAGTATCTCGACCAGGCGCAAAAAGTATATAACTTCATCTTTACGAATAAGAACCTGCCGGAAGATCTCGTTCCTTACTGGGATTATGATGCTCCGAACATCCCGAATGAACCGCGTGATGCTTCTGCCGCTGCTTGTACGGCTTCCGCCCTTTACGAACTGGACGGTTATCTGCCGGGCAATCATTACAAGGAAACTGCTGATAAGATCATGGAAAGCTTGGGCTCACCCGCTTATCGTGCTAAAGTTGGAACAAATGGAAACTTTATCCTGATGCACTCGGTAGGCAGTATCCCTCACGGACAGGAGATTGATGTTCCTTTGAATTATGCCGACTATTACTTCTTGGAAGGACTGATGCGCAAAAGAGACTTGGAAAAGAAATAATAAGGTTATCGTTTATTATTTATCATCTTATAACTTAAATATATATGAAACCTATAAATCTTTTGGTGGGAGGCCTGACACTGTTTACGGCACAGGGTTGCAAGGCTCCGAAGCAAGTAGTCGAACAATCGGAACATCCCAATATTATTTATGTATTTCCGGACCAGTACCGTAATCAGGCAATGGGCTTCTGGAGTCAGGATGGATTCCGGGATAAAGTAAATTTTGAGGGAGATCCCGTACATACCCCCAATCTGGATGCATTTGCACGGGAGTCTATGGTTCTGACCTCCGCGCAAAGCAACTGTCCGTTGAGTAGCCCTCATCGGGGAATGTTGCTGACCGGTATGTATCCGAACCGTAGCGGAGTGCCTTTAAATTGCAACTCTACACGTCCGATCAGTTCTTTGCGTGAGGATGCGGAGTGCATCGGTGATGTATTTAGCAAAGCTGGTTATGATTGTGCTTATTTCGGTAAACTTCATGCAGATTTTCCCACTCCGAATGATCCCGAACATCCGGGACAATATGTAGAATCCAAACGTCCTGTGTGGGATGCCTATACACCGAAAGAGCGTCGTCATGGTTTCAACTACTGGTATTCTTATGGCACGTTTGATGAACATAAGAATCCGCATTACTGGGATACGGACGGTAAAAGGCACGATCCGAAAGAATGGTCACCTCTGCATGAATCCGGAAAAGTTGTATCTTATTTGAAAAACGAAGGTAATGTGCGTGATACAAAGAAGCCTTTCTTTATCATGGTAGGGATGAATCCTCCTCATAGTCCGTATCGTTCATTGGATGATTGCGAAGAGCAGGACTTTGATCTTTATAAAAACCAACCTTTAGACAGTCTGTTGATTCGTCCTAATGTTGACCTGAAAATGAAGAAAGCCGAATCAGCCCGTTATTATTTCGCTTCCGTGACCGGGGTAGACCGTGCTTTCGGACAGATTCTGGAAACACTGAAAGAGATGGGGCTGGATAAGAATACAGTCGTTATTTTTGCCTCCGATCATGGTGAAACGATGTGTAGCCAACGTACGGATGATCCGAAGAATTCGCCTTACTCAGAGTCAATGAATATCCCGTTTCTGGTTCGTTTCCCGGATAAGATTCAGCCGCGGGTAGATGACTTGCTGCTTTCCGCTCCTGACATAATGCCTACTGTGCTCGGACTGTGCGGATTGGGTGATTCAATTCCGGCAGAAGTGCAGGGACGTAACTTTGCCCCTCTTTTCTTCGATGAAAAGGCTGAAATTGTTCGTCCTACCGGTGCTTTGTACATTCAGAATATAGATGGTGAAAAGGACGAAAACGGCTTGGTAAAAACTTACTTTCCTTCATCACGAGGTATTAAGACTGCGGACTATACATTGGCTCTGTACATCGACCGTAAGACAAAACAGTTAAAGAAAAGTCTTTTATTCAATGACGCGAAAGACCCGTATCAGTTGAACAATCTACCTTTGGAAGAAAACAAGGAAATAGTGGCACAACTTTATCGTGAAATGGGTGCTATGTTGAAAGAAATCAACGATCCTTGGTATACGGAGAAGATTTTATCGGACAAAATACCTTATTAAGCAGTAGTTGGTTACTGTTTGACCATTTAATAATGACACAATGAAGAAAGATATTTGTTTTATACTACTGTTTCTGTTTGTAACAGCTTCTTCGGCTTTCGCACAACTCATAGGATTTGAGAGTAGTGAGGTACCCGAAGCATTTAAGACTTCCGGAAAGGGAGAGGCGAAAATTTCTTCTCTTTTCTATAAAGAGGGTAAAAGTAGCTTGGAGTGGGATTTCCAATCCGGTTCAACTTTGAATGTACAGATACCTCCTTTATCATTAAAAGGAAAAACGGAGAGACAGTATGGCATTACCTTGTGGATATATAATGAAAAGCCACAGCAGGATTCTATTCGTTTTGAATTCCTGAATAAGGCGGGAGAGGTGTCTTATTGGTTTGCTTATCATCTGCAAGCAGCAGGGTGGCGGGCTTGCTGGATTTCTTTCGAATATATGCAAGGCGATAAGAAGGACAAAGATATTGTAGCTTACAGGTTAGTTGCCCCCCAACGCAAAGGACGTATTTTTCTTGACCGTCTGATATTCCCGGAAAAGAAGATGAATCTTCGTACCACTCCGGATCAGCAGTTGCCGACTAATAATGGCTTGGCTAACCGTGACCTCTGGCATTGGTGCCTGGTATGGAAGTGGGAGCAACTGTCGTATGATACTCCATTGGCATCCAAGTTGACTGCTCGACAGGCGAAAGACCTGAAAACAATCGAGCAACGTCTGACAGATTTTCTGGAAGTGAAAAAAGCCCCTAAAAAGCAAGTTGATGCCGCTTACGAGACATTTAAAAGAGCGGATATCCGCCCGTCGGCAGCAGGTACGGGATTTACGGGAACACCTATTGTAGCTCCGGACGAACAGAATAAGAAGATAGGAGAGATGTCGTGGAATGATATTGAAACAATGCTTTCCGGTTTTGCGTATGACGTTTATTGCAATCGAAACGAGACATCAAAGAAAAACTACTTCACGGTGTTTGATTATGCTATTGACCAGGGATTTGCCTTTGGTAGCGGTATGGGAACCAATCATCATTATGGTTATCAGATACGTAAGATATATACGACGGCATGGTTGATGCGAGATGAGATCTATAAACATCCCCACAGGGATGCTTATTTGTCGACATTACGTTTCTGGTCTGCTTTGCAGGAGACTCGTCAACCGTGTCCTTTGGAACGGGATGAAATGCTGGATACTTGGCATACGCTTTTAATGGCGAGATTTATCTCTGCTATGATGTTCACGGATGCAAGAGAGCAGGCGCAGGCTTTGGAGGGCCTCTCCCGTTGGGTTTCTTCTTCTTTACACTATTCACCGGGAACAATTGGTGGTATTAAGATAGATGGCACAACTTTTCACCATGGTGGTTTCTATCCGGCATATACGACCGGAGTGCTGGCCGTAATAGGGCAATTCATTGCTTTTACTAACAATACGGATTTTGAACTGACGGAAGAAGCCCGGCAACATATAAAATCCGCATTTATTGCCATGCGCAATTATTGTAATCTTTATGAATGGGGAATTGGTATCAGCGGACGTCATCCTTTCGGTGGAAAAATGGGGAATGATGATGTGGAAGCATTTGCCAATATAGCTTTAGCCGGTGATTTGTCCGGTCGGGGGAATACGTTCGATCATGCTCTGGCAGCAGATTATCTACGGTTAGTACGTGATAGGGATACTCCGAATGCGCGTTTCTTTAAGAAAGAAGGCATCAAGCCTGCACAAGCTCCACAAGGATTTTTTGTTTATAATTACGGTTCGGCAGGTATTTTCCGCCGTGCAGATTGGATGGTGACACTAAAAGGATATACTACTGATGTTTGGGGGGCTGAAATCTATACAAAAGATAATCGTTACGGACGTTATCAAAGCTACGGCTCGGTACAGATTATGGGAAAAGGAAATCCCGTCTCCCGTGCCGGAAGTGGTTTTGTACAGGAAGGATGGGACTGGAACCGTCTGCCCGGTACGACTACCATTCATCTTCCTTTTGAACTCTTGGACAGTCCCCTGAAAGGTACGACGATGGCACGGTCTACGGAAAACTTTTCCGGAAGCAGCTCTTTAGGCGGCATGAACGGAATGTTTGCAATGAAACTGACGGAACGTGATTATGAGAACTTTACTCCCGACTTTGTAGCCCGTAAATCCGTCTTCTGTTTTGATAACCGGATGATCTGCCTCGGAACAGGCATCACGAACAGCAATGCTGACTATCCTACGGAGACCACTCTCTTCCAGACGAAATTTAACGGCAAAGAGCAGAAGACAGGTAAGGATAACTATTGGTTGCACGACGGCTATGATAATTATTATCATGTAGTTGACGGAACCCTTCGTTCACAGATAGCCGAACAGGAGTCGCGTCATGAGAAAACCCGCGAAAAGACTACAGGAACATTCTCTTCTGCCTGGATTGAACATGGCAACGCCCCGAAGAATGCTACTTATGAATATATGGTACTGATTCAGCCTTCAGCTTCGGATTTGGATGAACTGAAGAAAACGCCTGCATACGAAGTATGGCAACGTGATCAGACTGCGCATATTGTCTATGACAGGAAAACGGGTATAACCGGATATGCTGTTTTTGAAGATTACCGGTCTGCTGACGATAAGCTGGTGGTTGCTTCCATTCCTGCGGAAACGATGGTCATGTATGCGGCAGAGGGAAAAAAGGCGATTCGTCTCAGCGTCTGTGACCCAAACTTGAATATTGCGGAAAAGACGTATACGACAAAAGAACCGAGCCGCCCTATTCGTAAAATAATAGAGCTGAAAGGACGCTGGAGTTTCTTGGAGACACCGGCGAATGTAAAGCTTGAATATAAAGGTGCCCATACGATACTGGATGTAACTTGTCAGCATGGACAACCGGTGGAAATGATTCTTGAAAATAAATGAAGAGAGAATTTAAATAGGTATTGATGTTTGTGTTTCATACCTTGAAAGAGGGTCGGTTCAGCGAAGAATCGACCCTCAGTTTTATATGCGGTTAATGAGACAGTTTGCTAGGGAGAACTTGAATTACTTGTTTAATCTCCATTCGAAACCATCTTTCGTATCTTTCACTTCAAATCCGAGTGCAGTCAATGTATTACGGATTTCGTCGGAAGTAGCCCAGTCCTTGTTGGCTTTTGCTTTCATGCGTTGTTCAAGAAGCATATCAACGACTTTGCCATAAGCGGCTTCGCGACCGTCGGAAGAACCTTTCTCTTCTTTCAGCCCCATGATGTCGAAGCAGAACAGGTGGAAAGTTTCTTTCAGGTCTTTCAGATCTTCTGCGGAGATCGTTGCATTTCCTGCGTTGATATTATTGATGATGCGGGCACCTTCGAAAAGCTGTGCGATGACAATAGGAGTATTCAAGTCGTCATTCATAGCTTCGTAGCATTTAGCACGCAGCTCTTTCACGTTGATACCTTCCGAAGTTGTTGCGGCCGGAGTGATCTTGTCGAGTCCTTCGATTGCTTCTATCAAACGTTGCAGCCCTTTTTCCGAAGCTTGCAATGCTTCGTTACTGAAGTCTACAGTGCTGCGATAGTGAGCTTGCAGGATGAAGAAACGGATGGTCATCGGAGTGTAGGCTTGTGCCAGCAACTTGTGAGTACCGTTGAAGAATTCATCCAGCGTGATGAAGTTGCCGAGTGATTTACCCATCTTCGTACCGTTGATGGTAATCATGTTGTTGTGCATCCAGTAGTGAACCATGTCATCGCCTTGCGAAGCTACCGACTGTGCGATCTCACATTCATGATGCGGGAAGATCAGGTCCATTCCTCCTCCGTGAATATCGAAGTGCTCGCCCAGATACTTGCGTCCCATGGCGGTACATTCGGCATGCCATCCGGGGAAACCGTCGCTCCATGGAGAAGGCCAGCGCATGATGTGTTCCGGCTGCGCTTTTTTCCAGAGGGCGAAGTCGGCGGGATTACGTTTTTCGCTTTGTCCATCGAGGTCGCGGGTGGTATTCAGTACGTCGTCCAAGTTGCGCCCTGAGAGTTTGCCGTAATGATAATCCTTGTTATATTTAGCTACGTCAAAGTAGACGGAACCTTCGCTTTCGTAAGCGTATCCGGCGTCCAGAATCTTCTGTACGAGCTGGATTTGTTCGATAATGTGACCCGAAGCGTGCGGCTCGATGCTGGGAGAAAGTACATTCAGTGCTTCCATTGCCTTATGATAGCGGTTCAGGTAATACTGAACGACTTCCATAGGTTCCAATTCTTCGAGACGGGCTTTCTTGGCTATTTTGTCTTCTCCTTCGTCAGCATCATGCTCCAGATGACCGACATCGGTAATATTGCGTACATAGCGTACTTTATATCCTAAATGAGTCAGATAACGGAAGAGTACGTCAAATGTGATGGCGGGACGGGCATGTCCCAAGTGAGCATCACCGTATACTGTCGGTCCGCATACATACATGCCTACATGCGGTGCGTGAAGCGGTACGAACAATTCTTTCTTTCTATCTAACGTGTTGTAAATGGTAAGTTGATGTTCCATAACATTTTATATTTGTTCTATTGGAAGTGCAAAGTTAGAATAAATAATTGATTTCAACTTAACTTGCAAGGGATTTTGTCTGATCTGCTGAAGGAAGAATGCCTTATGGGACGTTGAAGATTCTCTCTATCGCTTCCGCAACCCCATCTTCGTCATTAGTCAGTGTAATGTAGTCGGCAGCCTTCTTCACAGGCTCCTGCGCGTTGCCCATTGCTACGCCCATACCAGCAAATTTGATCATCGACAGGTCATTGTAGCCATCGCCTATAGCTATCACTTCCTCGCGTGTCATTCCTATATTTTCCAACAGGACGCTGAGGGATAAAGCCTTGTCGATACCTTGCGGAACCAACTCCAGGAAATAAGGTTCCGAACGGAAGACATTGATCTTTCCTTGCAGGCGGATACAAAGCTCGGATTCTACAGGAATTAGCTTGCCGGCATCTCCGACGATGAGGCACTTGGCTACTGGGAGGGTGATGTCAGTCAGGAAGTCGTTTGTTTCCCGTATCGCCATTTTATTGAGGAAGGCTTCTTTTTGTACGTATGGATCCAACGAGTTTTCGGTCACTATTTCTGCTCCGTCGTAAGTCAGTATGCTTAGATGATTGGTGCGGGCACATTCGTAGAGTACCGGAACGACTTCGTTGGGCAGTACATTCTCGTACATCATTTCTTTGCTTTCCCAGTTGATGATTTCCCCACCGTTATAGGACAGGATAAATCCGCCGAACTCATTCATGCGTAACTCGTTGGCGAGCGGTACGATGCCATAAGTCGGTCGCCCTGATGCAAGGACCAGACGGATACCTTGTTCTTGTATGCGTATCAGCGTTTCCCGGTTGCGGGAAGAGATTTCTTTTTTAGAATTGGTGAGTGTGCCGTCGAGGTCGAGCACTATGAGTTTGTATTTCATGTCGCATTGTTTTGGGTTGCAAAGATAGGAGAAAATGGATGACTACAAAGTGCGTGGTAATTAAAATATGCTTAGATTATGCACTTTTATGGTGCAATAGTGAGATGTTTGATTGTTATTTCAGCAAATCCGCCCACTGCTCATTGCTCAGTGCAGGCAGTGCCTCACTATCCGTAATAAATGTTTCTGCCAGCCTCCTCTTGTCCTCCTGTAGTTGGAGAATCTTTTCTTCGATACTATTCTGAGTGATAAAACGATAGGCGATAACCTGTTTATCCTGACCGATACGATGTGCACGGGCGATGGCTTGTGACTCGGCAGCAGGATTCCACCAAGGATCGATGATAAATACATAATCGGCTTGTGTAAGGTTAAGGCCGACTCCTCCTGCTTTCAAAGAAATAAGGAATGCCTGCACATCCTTTTGCTCGGTGAAATGGGCGATTTCGGAAGGTCGGTTGTTGGTGGAACCGGTCAGCAGAGCATACTTCCAACCCCGTTGGCGGAATACCTCGGCAAGTATCTCCAAATGCCGGACAAAGGAAGAAAAGATAAGTACCTTATGTCCTTCACTTCTTAGTGTGTCAAAGGTATCGATGATTTGTTCCGTTTTTCCCGATACCCCGTCGAAGTCGGGAAAGATAAGCTGCGGATGGCAAGCCAGTTGACGGAGACGCAGGATACCGTTCAGGATGCTGAACATATGGTATCTGTCTTTGTTTTCGGGTTGCTGGAGTAATATGTTGCGGAGGCTGTTTTTCTCCTGTTCGTAGCTCTCACCCTGCTTTTCGGACATGGCGCAATAGATCGTTTCTTCGGTAAGCGGGGGAAGTTCCGGCGCTACCTCGCTTTTGCTTCTGCGAAGGATAAACGGAGCGATGATCTGTTGCAGCCTTTTCTCCATACGGACGTTTCCTTGCCGGATCGGAATGATAAACTGCTTATGAAAAGTGCTTTCTTCTCCTAACAGGTCCGGTTGCAGAAAACGGAACTGTGCCCACAAATCTTTGAGAGAGTTCTCGATAGGCGTACCGGTAAGTGCAATCCGGTGCTTGCCTTGCAACTGGATGACCGAACGGAAAGTAAGGGAATCATTGTTCTTGATATTCTGACTCTCATCAAGTACGATGTATTCGAATGTGTAGGAGCGGAGAATATCAATGTTATTCCTCATCATCCCATAAGTCGTGAATATCAGATGGAAATGATTGAAGAACTTCTCCGGATGTCCTTTGGGAAACGCGGTGTTGCTGTTATATTCCGCTATCGCAAGAGTCGTGAAGCGTTTAGCCTCTCTTCGCCAGTTGTGGAGCAGGGAGGTGGGGACAACGATCAGAGTGGCAGGCTTACGGGAGTTCTTTCCGTGTTCCTGTCTGTGACCATCTTCTTTCGGTCTGTTTTTCTCTCTGATTTCCCGTGCGTCCGGCAGCAGCTCATCTTCGGAGGAAAACGAGAATAAGGAGAATTGTCCTTCGGCATCTGCTATCTGCTCTCTGACGGGAGGATTGTTGGCAGTACATTCCTTGTCCGGCTGACTGTCGGAAGCTGTGGTTTCTGTAAATACGGGCTTCATAGGAGCAGTGACCGCATCAGGAGAAAGCGGTTTGTATATATATTGCAGCAGCGTCAGCGTCTGAAGCGTCTTTCCAAGTCCCATATCATCTGCCAGGCAGCCGCCGAATCCTTGCTTGTTCAGCTGTACCATCCATGAGAATCCTTTCTGCTGATAGGGTCGTAGTTTCGCATTCAGTCCTTGGGGAACAGGAACATTGCGTATCTCTCTCTTGAAAAGCAGGTTTTTAGGCCCGTTTTCTTCTAAAGCCGATTGTACGGCACCGACAAAGGTCGGTTTCAGACGAATCCCTGTCTCCGTCTGGGTGCCCAGTTCCAACAGGTTTCCGTATTTGCTGAACCATTCTTCCGGTAAAAGAATCATGCGTCCGTCCGGTAACAGAAATTCTCTTTTCTCTTCAAGGATGTGCTTGCGGAAGCGTGAGAAAGGGATACGCAGATTGCCGATGACTACCGTGATATGTAGCTCAAACCAGTCGGGTTCGTCATCACAACTCTGTTCGATGCGGATTTCGTCCAGACAGTAAGGAGTATTCCCCATGTTTCCTGTCAGCAGAAAAGACTGTTGGAGCATCTCCCGATATGTACTGATCCATTCGGTAATTGTCTTTTCGGGTGCATCGGGCGACAGCTTGAAATGAACGTCGCTGACTCGTTGCAAGCCGGAATCTGTTAACATCCGGAGCTTCTCTTCTTCGGCATCGCTATCCCGACGGAAAAAGAATATCTCGCCGAAATCGTTCCGGTAAATGATCTTCTTCATTTCGGTCACGGTGTCGGGAGTAAATGACTGGTCACCATAACGGAAGCTAAGCCGCAACATCTGTTCGTCGTAAATGGTATCTTCAAGAGACAGGACAGCTTCGCAGGCATACGTCTCTTCAATGATATTCAGTCCCTGAGTCGTGATTTCATGATAGCGTGCTATTGGAATGACGATGTTATCGATGTATTTCTCGATTTGGGAAGCAGGGACGCTGATTTTCTTTTTCTTGGTAAAGGGCAGAATGCGTACGCTCTCAATATGCGGAAAGAAGTACAGCTCCATTCCCAGTAAGAGGGCAGACGGTGAGGAGGTCAGCACGATAACAGGCTTCTGCTCACTTAATGAGAGCGGCTGCCCGTCATAATAGCATTGCAGCTGGTAGCGGAAATTGGTCTCATCGGCAAGAAACGTAAAACGGATTTCCACGTCATGAGGATGCACATGATAGGCATGATGCGCATATAGCAGTTTGCTTCCGACTTGTTTCTGATACAGAGGAAGATTATGATGGCGTATCAATGTCAGCATCTCCTGCATTTTTTTCTCGATGAATGGGCGGATATTGTTCTTTACCCGCTCCGGATCTTCGGATAATTTGCGCAGAAAACGGGATACTGTTTTCTCACGCGAATAGATCCCCATCAGATATTTCTCTGTATAATGAGAGGCGATGTCGATAGCTTGTTGCTCGGCCTCGTTCATCCGGCTGATTGCTTCGGGTGAAGCGTGAAAAGCCTGTTCAATGAGTTGGTATGTACCGTCGTCAGATTTCTCTGCCATATAAGGAATCAGTAGTGTGCCGAACGTCAGATGTTCGGTTAAAACGATGATAACTTGTCCGGTATTTGCTTTCTCTTCCATTCTCTTTAGGCTTTAACAAACAAAGATACGGGAAAATCCTTAATTTTGCAGCATGATGGAAGAAAACAAACGAGTATTGTTAGGAATGAGCGGCGGTACGGACAGTTCCGTAGCTGCCATGCGATTGCTGGAAGCCGGATATGAGGTGACCGGAGTTACTTTCCGTTTCTATGAGTTGAACGACTCGACCGAATATCTGGAAGATGCCCGCCATCTGGCAGAGCGTTTGGGAATCCGTCATATCACGTATGATGCCCGCGAGATATTCCGCAAACAGATTATCGAATATTTTGTGCATGAATATATGGTGGGGCATACTCCTGTGCCCTGCACATTGTGCAATAACTATCTGAAATGGCCTCTTCTATCCAAAATTGCCGATGAAATGGGGATTTTTTATATTGCTACGGGGCATTATGTACGGAAAGTAAAGGTGGATGATACCTGTTATATAACTTACGCTGCCGATTCGGACAAGGATCAGACCTTTTTCTTATGGGGACTCAAACAGGATATTCTTCGGAGAATGTTGCTTCCGATGGGAGATATTACCAAAGTGGAAGCACGTGCCTTTGCTGCTGAACGGGGATTTCAGAAAGTGGCGGTGAAAAGGGACAGTTTGGGAGTTTGCTTTTGCCCGATGGATTATCGAAGCTTTCTGAAAAAGTGGTTGGTCAGCAATTGTCAGCCGCAGGTCAGCGTAGGTCAGCCCCAGGTCAGTGCAGGTCAGACTTGGTCAGCGGAGGTCAGACGTGGACGATTTGTCGATGAAAAGGGAGATTTTATAGCCTGGCACGAGGGTTATCCTTTTTATACCGTCGGACAACGGCGTGGCTTGGGCATTCATTTGAATCGTGCCGTCTTTGTGAAGGAAATTCGCCCGGAAAAGAATGAAGTAGTACTCGCTTCCCTACAGGCTTTGGAGAAAACAGAGATGTTACTTAAAGATTGGAATATTGTTAATCGGGAACGTTTGTTAGGGCATGCGGATATCATTGTGAAGATTCGCTATCGGAAACAGGAAAATCATTGTACCGTGACAGTTACACTAGATAATTTCCTGCATGTACAACTTCACGAACCGTTGACGGCAATCGCATCCGGGCAGGCTGCTGCCTTCTATAAAGATGGTTTGTTGCTAGGCGGTGGAATCATTGTAGAATAATCATTGCTTCAGTCTCCTATAAAGTTTGAAAAAGTAAAAATCATCTGCCATCTGCAACAGAATCGACTCATCTTATTCTTTATTTTTTGCTTATAGCGTTGTAGATACCAGTTGCAAGCTGGTAATACAAAAAAGTCCCACAGTGCATATTATGTACACTGTAGGATACTTTCTGTCATATAATGATTTAATTTGTTCGGATAACTTTATTCGTTGTTCAGCACCAGCATTGACTCTATATATTCGCGTGTATTGCTTAATCTGGGCACTTTGTGCTGTCCGCCTAATTTTCCCTTCCTTGCCAGCCAGTCATGGAACAATCCCGGACGCGCAACGATGACTTCCAGTGGTTGCAGAGCAATATCTTTCCAACGCTTCGCCTCATAGTCTGAATTTACTTCTTTCAATGTAGCATCAAGTATTGCGGCAAATTTCTCTACGGAATCCGGCATCTTGGCAAATTCTATCAGCCATTGATGACGGCATTTGGCGTGTTCGTCCATAAATACCGGTGCGGCAGAGTATTCGCTCACTTGTGCTCCTGTTTCGGCACAAGCTTTAGCCAGGCCTTTTTCGGCATTATCTACAATCAGTTCTTCTCCAAAAGCATTGATGAAATGCTTCGTACGTCCTGTGATGACGAACTTATATGGGTTCTTGTTGGTAAACTTCACCGTATCACCGATCATGTATCGCCACAATCCGCAGGACGTAGAAATCACCATTGCGTAATTCTTGTTAAGTTCCACCTCTTCGAGGCAGTAAGCACGTGGATTTTCCTTATCAACTTCTTCCAATGGAATGAACTCGTAGAAAATACCGTAGTCGATCATCAGCAACATGGCAGGGTCTGAAAGATCGTTCTGCGTACCAAAGTACCCTTCGGAAGCGTTGTAGGTCTCTACATAATGCATCTTC
>ERZ779840.2936-NODE-2936-length-14088-cov-3.970641_pt1 | contig 14088 bp, 8 predicted proteins | sample MGYA00511561_ERZ779840 | MGnify/ENA primary metagenome ERZ779840 (study PRJEB29588, sample SAMEA2162036) | human gut metagenome | biome: human gut; feature: human-associated habitat; material: faeces | place: Denmark | collected 2008/2010 ...
TGGCCAGCGGCGAACTGGTTCGCGCATCCGACGGCTGGTAGTTGGCCTTCTCGTGACACCAGTGGTTCACTTCGAGGATGGCGTCATACATCGACAGCCCCTCGACGCGGGGTTTGAGTTCATCGTGAAACACCTGGCGCGAATCGTCGAGACACTCGTTGTTGACCCGCACGGGCAGCACGAAATGCCGGAACAGCTCGTCGGAGATGGCTTCGCCCCAGGGCATCTCCCGCCGGGCGGCCAGCGCCCCGCGCACGTTTTCCAGATAAAAATCGCCCGGATAGTCGGTAATGTCCCCCACGGGCATATAGGCGTAGAGAAACGTCATGGCGTCACGTTCGGGCGGTGTCATCGCCTCGTCGAACACCCGGAACAGGTCGCCCCGGGACAGCAGCTCCCGCTTGTGGCGGAAATCAGCCTCCACACGCCGCATGAATCCTCCGTCGGCGGAAGAGCATCCCGGCAGCAGACCCGCAAGCATCAGCAGGCCCGTCAATAACTGTAAGTTTCGTTTCATCGCAGTGTGAGTTCTATGATCCGGTCCGTATCCTGCGGGACGTTTCGCAGATTCAGAACGATTCCTTGTCCTTTGAGTGTCGTATAAGCCACCCGCTCGCCATTGTTCAGGCACCGGGCGGAAGCAATCCTCTGCCCGAGCGGCAGGTAGAGCGCATCGTCCTGCAAATCAAGCACATGCACATAGAGTTTGTCGCCCTTGCGGGTCGTCACACCCCAGTCATGCGGCGGAATGTCCCCGCCCCGAGTTCCGTAGATGCTTTCGCCGTACCGGGCGAGCCATTCGCCCATCTCCCGCAGCCGTTCGACGGCCGTCGCAGGCAGTTTCCCGTCGGGTTGGGGACCGATGTTGAGCAGCAGGTTCCCGTTGCGGCCCGCAGCCCGCACGAGGTAGTGGATCAGCGTCTTCGTCGATTTGTAATCGAGGTCGGTGATCTTGTAGCCCCACATGCCGTTCATCGTCTGGCACGTTTCGAGCGGCAGGCGGCCGATCTCCTGCCCTGAAAGCCCGGCGGTGTTCTCGCCCGGAAGGTCGCGCTCGAAAATCTGGATGTCCTCGCCTTCGAACGGAACGAGGTGGTGGTTGTTACCCACCAGACAGGCCGGCCTGATGGCATGGATATGGTCGTACAGCCCGCGGAGTTTCCAGTCGAAATCCGGGTTCTGGTCCTGATCCCACACCCCGTCGAACCACACGGCGCCCACCGGACCGTAACCCGTCAACAGTTCCGTGAGCTGGCGTTTCATGAAGTCGTAATAGTGCGCATAGTCGATCTCCGTTCCGGGACGCCCCGTCCCGAGCCCCGTCCGGCCGCGCGGGCAGTCGTCGCGGTACCAGTCGATCAGCGAATAATAGAGGTGCAGCCGGATGTCCTGGCGGGCGCACTCGTCGGAGAGCGCCTTTACAATATCTTGTTTATACGGCGTGGCGTCCACGATGTCGTAATCCGTCTGCGCGGTGTCCCACATCGAGAAGCCGTCGTGGTGGCGCGTCGTGAAGCAGACGTATCCGGCACCCGAGGATTTGATGGCCGAAACCTACTCCGCAGCATCGAAATCGTGCGGATAGAACGCATTGGCCAGCTTGGCGTACTCCTGATAATTGATATTGCGGTTGGTCATCGTCCATTCGCCCGTACCGAGCAGCGAGTAGAGCCCCCAATGGAGGAAAATGCCGAATTTGGCATCCTGAAACGCCGTCCGGGCGCGCAGATTCTCAGGCGCCGGGACATAGGGCTGCGCCCCGTGCGCTGCCGCAGTCCGGAAAAAGACGGCGCAAAACAATACATAACACAGTCTCTTTATCATAGTTCTCGGTTATTGAGTGTTAAAAAGGGACGCCGCAGAATTCCGATCATCGGGAAATATGCGGCGTCCGTGTACAAATTCACTCGTCGGGGACGCATCAGCCGTTATAGGCCCAGCAGGGAGCGTTGTACCATTTCTCGGTTTCATCAATGGTAAGGAACGAGTTCCAATACCCTACTTGTTTCGCACCGATGTATACGGTCATTTTTCCGTGGGGCCACTGTCCCGGTTTCGGGTCGTAACTGTTGCCGATCCACTGACGACCGCCGTGGTACTCGAACCTCCCGTTCTCATCGGTGGCGATAGTCGTGAGATTAAGCGTTGATATCTTGTTTTCATAGCAATACAGGTGATTCAGTTTGTCGTTTTTGCTTATGTCGAGTTCCGAAATCATGTTCTGCTCGCAATCGAGATAGACCAGGTTGCGGTTATTCCTCACGACAAGTTCCGTGAGCCGATTCGCGGTGACGTCGAGATGTACCAGGTCGGCACAACCGATTACGGACAGTTTTTTCAGCGCACCGCGCGAATCGTCCATCAGTTCGCCGAATCCGCCGTTCGGCTTGCCGGATTCTCCGTCCCGGTCGTTGTAGCGAACCTTCGTCATATCGGCCTCGCAGATCAGCACCTTGAGCGGCAGACCGGGGTGGCTCAGGTCAATCTCCTCGATAGCATGGCCCGAGGCGACGAAACGCTCCAGACCGAAGCGCTCTACGCCCTTCACGCTTTTGATCGGTTCTCCGCTCCAATCGAAGCCGGGAAGAGCTTCCAGTGCCGTTTTGCTGATATCGATCGTTTTCACGGCCTGCGCCTCCTGCTCGGAAATCTTCCCGTCGCCGTCGGTATCCCATTTGGGAAGAACAACCTGCTGTCCGTCGATCTCGACCGTCTGCTCATGATCGATGCGATATTCGACGTACTTCCTGAAAACGGGGTCTTCGATCGCATCCGCCATGTCATCGAGGGCCTTGCGGAATTTGGCCTTGATTATCAGATCCTCCGCCGGCATTGCGATCGAGACCTTCTGTTTCCAGACGGTTTCCGAAGTCAGCTCGTAGCCATCCAGCGCCCAGCCGTCGAAAGTATAACCTTCTTCAATGCCGGTCACCTCCATGGTAATGAATATACCCGGAGTCAACGACGTCCAGTCTTCGGGACTGCCGTCCACCGTGACTTTGATCGTACCGCCCTCCGAGTTCTCGACGGTCAGCGAATAGGTCTCTTTCTCGAATCGAGCGAGGATGACTACCTCCTCTTCGCCCATGACGAATCCGGCTTGGAGGGGATTGGCGGTCTCGATGATCTTTACGCCGCCCTTTTCGACATGCCAAGCCGAGAATCGGTATCCGTTGTCGGGCGAAGCCTGCATCTTGACGGTGGTCCCGGCTGCGGCGACGTGAGGATCGTAGATCACCGATCCGCCTGTTTCGGCCGTGACGGTGACGGTGTAAGTCTCGGCTTCCGGCTCGACGAATGTCGCCTTGATCTCGACATCGCTCTCGGGCATGACGAAGGTCGTGGGATTAACCGTCTCGTCGGCGAGAAGCACATCGCCCCGCATGACGATCCAAGCGGCGAACTCATACCCATCGGCGGGCGTGGCGGTAAGCGTGATCGTTCGGCCCGCTTCGGCTTTCTCGGTGTCGGCCGTGGCGGTTCCGTGGCCGTCGTCGGCGAGCGAAACAACGTAGCTCTTAGGAGGTTCCTCCGTTTCTTTGTTATCGCTGCAACCTGCGACCGTTATGGTTGCGAAGACCAGTAAGGCAATCAGTTTTTTCATGAATGGATGGATTTTAAAGGTTGATAATCATTTTTTCGGGGTGAAGCGCAGGGCTATCGGCTCGTCGGCAAGTCCTGCGGGCAGCGTTACGCGCACGCGGTCGCCGTCGATGCGGTAACGGACCGCTTTGCCGTTGCACAGAAGCGTCATGCGCTTCTGCGGGAGATTGCCGGACCATTCGATGACCTTGGGCAGCGGCTCGCCCTCGGGCAGGGCAAGGATCGCATAGCGGGTTCGGTCGTGCTTGTCGGCTGTGAACCACACGCGGCCGTCGCGGTATCGGGGCGTGGGCCGCGTAGCGTAGATAGCCTCTCCGTTTCGGCGGAGCCATTGTCCGATGGCGTGCAGGCGCTCGACGACCGTCTCTTCGATCACGCCGTCGGGAGTGGGGCTCACGCCGAGCACCAAGCATCCGCCCTTGGCGGTGATTTCGCAGAGGGTGTTGATGACCTCGCGGGCCGATTTGTAGGGAGCGTCGGGCACCCACCCCCAGTCGTTGCTCAAAGGAATGCAACTTTCCCAAGGGCAGCCGAGGGGACGGTCGGGCACGCCGCGTTCGGGTGTGAGGTAGTTCTCGTTCTGGTCGCGCATCAGGCGGTCGACGGCGATCAGACCCGGATGACGCTCACGGGCGTCGCGCAGTACGTCGTCCAGCCCGATTTGGTCGCCCGATACCCATCCGCCGTCGAGCCAAAGGATGTCGAGGGAACCGTAGCGGGTCGTCAGTTCCCGGAGCTGATTCTGCGTGAACCGCCGGTAATTCTCCCACCACTCGGGATGGCGGTCAATGCGGTAGTTGTGTATGCGTTTGGGGGTGGCGAAGCCGGGATTCCAGTACCATTCGCAGTGCCAGTCGGGCTTGGAGAAGTAGCAGCCGATCATGAATCCGCGCCGACGGAAAGCATCGAAAACGTGACGCGCGACGTCGCGGCGCGGATGGTTGGCGAAAGGCCCTTTGGCAATGGAGAAATCGGTGTGCTGCGAATCGAACATGCAGAATCCGTCGTGGTGTTTGGTTGTGAAGATCATATACTTCATGCCGGCGTCGTGCATGACGTCGGCCCATTGCGCGGGATCGAAGCGTACCGGATCGAACACCTCTTTAAGGCCCCAGTACCACTTTTTGTAGTCGTCGTAAGGAAGCCCGTTCTTGCGAGATATCCAGTCCTCGTCCTCGGAGCAGATGGACCACGACTCGACGATTCCAGGCACAGCGTAGAGGCCCCAGTGGAAGAGGACGCCGAATTTGAGATCCTGCCAGTTGTCAAGCTTCTCGCACACGGCCGGATCGGTCGGCCACACATAATCGGAAGCCTCCGAGGTTTCGTGTACGAACCCTTGAACCTGGGGCGCCTGCTGCGCCCGGACCGTGATGCTCCAGATGAGTGTCATCACGGCGGTCGCAAGGACGGTTTTGCAATAGATATTCATGGGATTGGGGTGTTGGGGTTTTATTCGATCATGCGAACGGGCGGAGCGAGCGGAATGAACGTTTCTGGCGCACACCAGCCGCGGATGTTCGCAACGCGGCCCGTAGGGTCGCTCTTGATACGGTCCTTCGAAACGAAGAGATCGAAATTGAAGTCCATGCCTGCAATGCGGCAGATGCGTCGCACGATTGCCTCGCGTGAGGGTGCATTGAAATAAGGCCGGTTGTCTTCCATACAACTAATCTGTTCAGGCCGCCACACACCGCGCATAAAGAGCAGGGCTCCCTCATAAAGCCCCACGGCATCGTAACCCGGAGTGGTGAAATAGTGTTTCCAGTGTACGCTGTTTCGTTCATCGGTGAACGAGACGTTCCATCCGTACCAAGGATCTTCAGCCTGGAACAGGGCGAACTGCTGGCGTTCGAGGTCGTCGACGAGTTCGTCATAGTAGCGATACTCGTCGACGAGACGGCCGAATCCGTGTCCGGCCCCTTCGTGGACGATGATCGATTCGAAGGCGGGTTGCCCGCCGTTGTCCATGGTGCCCATGGGACAGTAGGCCACGGCCCGGCCCTTGGACCACACCTGGCAGGTGCCGGCATAAGCGTCGACGTTGATAAGCACGAAGACTACCGTGTTGGCGAGTTCCGCTTCGTTTATGCCCGGAACTTCGAGTGCGTAGGAGAACACGCGGTTGTAGTTGCCCGTTACTCCGGTGGTTCCTCCGCCGTCGAGCCGAGTCTGAAAAACCGTGTTGCGCTGCTGTGCGGACGGGCCCAGGTGCTTCATGTCTTCCAGAACGGTCGTGCCCCGCTCCTGGGAGTAGGCGGTCACGGCGCTGATACGAAAATAATCGCGGTAGGTTGCGTAAGGTTCCACGCCGAAGATGGCGTCGATGGCTCGCTTGACGTCGCGATCGAACGCCCCGCCTTCGATGTAGTCTTCTGCGATATATCCGTCGCCCGTGAAGACGAGGTGCACGGGGCGGGACGCACCGGCCGTCTCGTGCTGCCACTCGATCACTTGGCGGTCGGCATAGGCTCCTTTCGTCCCTGTGCTGAAGACCCTTTGCTCGCTCAGGGTCTCGCCGCCGAAAGGATCCGAAGCCCTGACGCGCCACAGATAGGTGCTCTGGCGGTCGAGCGTCTGCCGAAGCTTGATGCGGGTTTCGGTCGTGGCGGCTGTGTAGGGCCAGGTCGCACCGCCGTCGGGCGAGACCTGCACTTCGTAACTTACCGGATCGCCGTCGGGGTCGTCGGAGGCTTGCCATACGAAGAGAGGGCTGATGGCTACGTCACCCTCGTCGGCCGCGGGCGAGAGGAGTTGGGGCGCTGCGGGCGGATCGTTGGGCAGCATATGACTGACGATCAGGGCCAGGTTCGACACGCCGTAATCGACGGTGACGAGCTGTCTGCCGCGCGGCGTGCGATCGGTGACCGGACGGGGCGTGAAGACGACCGTGGTCTGTCCCGGCGCGCCCTTCGAGGGTGTGGCCGTCAGCCACGAAGCCTTCTCGGGAATCCGGATCGTCCAGGCGTATTTCGACTCGATGATCACCCTGATAGGGGTTCCCTCGCCGTCGAATTCGAGCACTTCGCGGTCGATGGTGAAATCGGCTCTCTCCTGCGTGAGTTGCAGCGCGGCCGTTTCGCCGGTTGCAGTGACCGTGAGCGTCGCGGTACGCTCTCCGCCGCCGTTTTCCGTGACCGTAACGGCGACGGATGCAGGGCCCTCACCTCCCGTCGGCGAGCAGACGACCCAGTCGGGAGCCGAGAGCGTCCACTCCGAAGGCGTGTTGACCTTGAAGCGCTGCATGCCGCCCGAGGCCTCGAAGCGAAGTTCTCCGGTCGATAGGGTCAGTGCGAACCGGTCGTCCGAGTCGCTGCATGCCGCTGCGACGCCGCACAGCAGGAGCGCGCAGAACAGGGATTTCAGATGGTAGATGAAGCGGTTCATGGTCGGAGGAAGAGCGAGCGAAGTCTTCCGACTCGTGTCGGGAGACTTCGCATCGTTAAAGGGTTCATCGTGCATCCTAACGAGGTGAGTAGGTGAGCGTACCGGTGGTCCAGATTCCGTCGAAATAACCGAGGGCGCGACCTCCGTTGTTCAGATCGTGGATGGAGTAGTAGCACTTCGAAATCGAGGTCAGGTGCCCCCGGTCGTCGAACGAGACGACCACCGGACTTTTGCCGTTGGAGCCGCCGCCCCAGAAAGCGATTCCCTGCGTCTTGGCCGCATTGTAATAGTAGAAGATCGTGCCGATGGCGTTTTCGTTTTCGACGATCTTCATCGTACTCGGGTCGACGTAGGTGCCGTCGAAGGTGAGAGTCTTCGTTCCGTAGTCGATGCGTCCGACCAGGACCGGGTTGTTCAGGGTATTCGTGAGACCCGGAATGCCGGCCTTGTCGAGGTTGAACCAGTTGACTCCAATCATGTAGAGTTCCTGCTTCTCGTCGTAGGGGTAGGGCTGGAGGCCCAGTTCGAACTCCCGGCCCTGGTTCTCGGAAGCCACGCTGCTCGGATCGACGAAGTTCGAAAGTTTCTCGTAGGATACCAGGTAGCGACCGGTCTGAAGCCGGATGTTGAGCTTGTAGCGGAATGCTTCGGGCGCCACCTCGAAAGCTGCCGTAGGATTGCCCCATTCGTCGAAGAAAGCTCCTTGGTCGATCGACACGTCAAAGGTGCCAGTCGGCGTCTGCGGGAGGCGGATCGCCACAGTGCTCTTCGAACCCTCGACCGAAAGCGTGTAGTCGGCGTAAAGCGATTTCAGGCCGTCGGTCTCGTTATAGACGACGCGGATCGGATGCTGCTTACCGGCGTCGTAGAGCGTTGCGGGTACCGTAAAGCGGATGGCCGCGTCGGCGGCAGTCCAGTCGGTCGAAATGCCTGCATCGAAGTAGTCGTTACGGATGACGACAGGCTCCTGCTCGACCTCCCAGCAGATATTCTTGAACTCGCCCGTGGCAGTGTCGTAGTAGCTCTCCACCGAACCGCAGGGATTGCCGGCCACATCGGTGAAGAACCCTTTGGGGTAGCTTACCAGATAAGTGGCGCCCGGTTGCTGCAGGGTCATCTCGAAGAGGGCCGACTGTCCGTCGATCCGCACGTTCTCACGCGGCAGCGCCATGGGATCGGTAATCACGGGACGCTGCTCCACCTCGGAGAGTCCTGCTTTGTAATAGCGGACCGTGGCCTGCAAGGTCGGGTCGCCGAAACGAATCTCTTCGTTGTAAGGAACGGTCACGCTGTGGCCCGACGGCAGAAACCCGGAGGGTTTGGGAGCGCTCTTGTCCTCGACAGTCAATTCGTATGCGACCACTTTGCTCACCAGTCCTGTGGCGGTAATGGCTGCAGCAAAGAGGGTGTAGTCGGCATTCTCGCGGCAGGGGAAGACTACATTCGTCGATGCTGCGGTGGCATAGTTGAAAGTGCCCCGCGCAACGACGTTGGCGATGCCGTTGGTGAGGATGTCGTAGGCGCTCGGGACGGAGAGTCCCTTACCTTCGAGCACGGCGTAGCCGTACTGCGAGGCCTCCTCCGAAGCAGTCAGCGCGAAGTGGGCGTCGGTGGCGGAGACCTCACCCATTGTCACGCTCACCGTGGGGCGAGGTTTGCCTACATTCTGACTGCCAAGGGTGTCATCGTCGGAGCAACCGACGAAAAGCCCTGCGGCAGCGATCAGCGTTGCGAGATATTTGAAACTTTTCATAGGTCGTTTGAAGTGATTGTGGTGTGTAACTCTTCGAGCGTATGGGATATTATTCCTGAAGGGTCATTTCCATGTCGGCAAGCATGCCGAAGTATTTGTTGGTATATTCTCCGTTGCTGTAGATCAGAGGAACAAGCACCAGGTTGGTGTCAAAGGTGATGGTGCGGCAGTCTTCCGACCACGTGGCGTAGATCGGCGTGTCGCTCACCGTAGACTGTCCGCGTTTCATCGATGTGAAGAGAACCTCCGTAGGATTGACACCGATGTCGAAGACATCTTCGTTCACACTGATCAGGAAGTGCGTCATATCGGTCGCGAGCGAACCTTTGCCGGTCGACTCGTCGTAATCGTAGTTGAGATACCAAAGGAAAGGTACACCTTCGGGCGTATCGCCGTAACCACCGAATCCGTAGCAGAGCAATCGGCTCTCGGCGCGGTTCTTTTCGGCCTCCGCTTCCGTGAATCCGTCCATGACGTAGACGGCGAAAGGAGCATTGTCGCTGCCGTCGTCGGGGTCTTTGGAGCGAAGTATCCAACGACCTTGCAGGCGCTCGTAGGGATTGGCATCGTTATCGAGGATCTGGAGGGTCGTCGAGCCGTTGACGATCTGGGCACCCGAGGCCGAGGTAATAGTCAGCGTGAGCTGGCGCGTGTCGTTGACCACGTCGTCATTGATCAACTGAACCTCGATGAAGACCGGAGCGTCGGGATCGCCCAGATAGCGGAATCCGTCGAGCTGGATGAAACGGGCCACCTGGTCGACGGTGACAGGCTGGTCGCCGACCATCCCTTTCGCGGGATCAACCGTGGCCTCGATGTTGAAGACGATGGGGTAGCTCTTGGGTTCGCCGGTGAACTTCACGGGAATACGGACGATTCCTGCGCTCTCCTTGTAAACGTAGCCGGCCTGCTCGAAACCGATAGTCGCATCTCCGGCCCCGATCCTCTCGTCGTCGCTGCACGATGCGATGCAAAGAGCGAGGCCCGTGACGAAGAGGAATTTCGAAACGTATCTGAACAGTTTCATGGTTTTCATGCGGTTTGGGATTATTTAATCGTATAGGCGGGGTTCTGCTCGATCTGCGGGTTGGCCTGCACCTCGTCGGTGGGGATGGGCCACAGGAAGAACGGATCGTCGGCCGGACGCATGCACGATACATAGTTGGCTCCAGGCTGCATGAGTGCAGGGTTCTGGCCCGCCGAGCGCTGAAATCCGATGTGCCAGCGCTTGAGGTCGAACAGACGCTGTCCCTCGCCGAAGAGTTCGCGAACACGCTCATCGCGAATCTCCTTCACGAGAGCCTGCCCCGAGTAGTCGCGCTCGTACCAGCCGGCGATACGCTTGCTTTTGAGTTCATTGAGGTAATAGGAGGCTATGGACTCTTGGCCCTGACGGTTTGCCGCGGCCTCGGCGGCGATCAGATACATCTCCGAGATGCGGAACACCTTGGGCTGATTGACGTAGTTGGTCGTCTGCGTATAGAGCTGCGGATTGCCGGGATACTTGACCAGCAGCGTCAGACGTCCCGTAACGGGCATACGCAGTTCGCGCTCGGAGAAATAGGCGTCGTAGCGGATGTCGTTGGTCTTATCGTAGAGTTTCAGCGCCCAGTCCTCGGGTACGTACTGCGGATTGTCCTCGCCTTCGCGCCCCGTGGCATTGTTGATGAAGTAGGGAAACGAGTTGCCCGTATCGTCGGGCCCGGTCATCACGGGTTGCCACAGCGTTTCGCAGAGGTTGTCTCGCAACCATGCCTCAGCGTAGGCCGTGCGGTCGCTCTCCAACGGATAGCGACCCGAGTCGATGAGTCCCTTGGCCTTGTTGAAGGCTGTGGAATAGTCGTGCATCGAAAGGGCCACACGCGCTTGGAGCGCCGCGACCACGTCGGCCGTGACGAAGATCGAATTGGGCTGCCCCGGGGCAGTCACATAGGTTTCAGCTTCGGTCAGGTCGGCAACGATCTGTGCGTAAGTCTTCGCCAGAGAACCGCGCGAGGGATATTTCGACGCATCGGGCGTCGGGGCATAGACCGTCACGACGGGAACGCCGTAGACATCACCCGCCGTCGCCGGTTCGTAGTCCTCGCAGAAAAACTGAACCAAGAGATAGTACATATGTGCGCGGATATAGCACGCCTCGCCGTAATAGCGGCGCACCAGGGCAGCGTCGGCCTCGCTGAGTGTGCCGCGGTCGAGCAGTTTGCGCGTGCCCTCGATCAGGAAGTTGGCGTTGGCGATGTAGTTGTAGAGGCCGAACCAGGCATTGTTGCACGCACCTTCATTGGCCAGCACCGAGTAAGAATAGAAGGCCCCCTGGAAGTTGCCGAAATTAAGCACGGCGTGATAGAGGTCGGTCTGCAACTCGGGTGCATAGACATAGATGCCTGTGAAACAGTATTTCATGCCGGCATAGAGCCCCGTCCGGAAGTTCTCGCAGTCGGACACACTCTCCATGGCGTGCGTCGTGTCGATCGCGTCGTCGGGGAACTGATCCAGGTTGCACGAGGCGAGCGCCGAGAGCGCGAGCAGCTGGGAAAGGAATATTCTGATGTTTTTCATGAGTATCATCGTGTTGGAATTAAAACGTCAATTCGGCGCCGAATACGATCTGTCGTGAGTTGGGGTACATGCCCACCACAGCGTTGGAATAGCCCACTTCGGGATCGTAGCCTTCGAAGTCAGTGACCGTCCAGAGATTCCGGCCCGTGACGTAAAGGCGCATGGCCGAGAAGATACGGCTCTTGGAGATCAGTTCGCGCGGGAAAGTGTAGGAAATCGACAGGTTTTTCAGACGCATGAACGAGGCATTGGAGTAGGTCGACGTGTCGAAGCGGAACTCAGTGCCGTATTTGGGGATATCGGTTACCTGGCCCGGGGTAGTCCAGATATTGAGCATCTTGCGCTCGAAGTTGCTGTTCATAAGCAGGTTGGTCGGGTTGCGCGTATAGTACTGCTCGTTGATGAAGATCCAGCGTTCGCCGATCCACGAGAAATCGGCAACCAGACCCAGTCCCTTCCACGAGAAGTTCATCGAGAAACCGCCCGACCAGGGTGCCACGGTGTCCCAGCCCGTAAACTGGCGGATGTCGTCAGAGAAGGTTTTCGTGAGGTTACCGTTGCGGTCGTACCACATGGGGGCTCCGTCGGCCGGATCAACGCCCGCGCGCTTCTGAATCCAAATCTCCGACGACGAGCGGCCGACCTGGTACTTCAGACCCGCACCCGGGAAGGCCAGTTCGTTGAGTCCCTGATAGAGCTTGGTAATCTGGTTCCGGTTATAGTTGACGTTGGCCGAGACGTTCCAGTAAATATTTTTGGTGTGAAGAAGATCGACGGAAAGTTCGAAGTCGAAACCGCGGTTACGCAGCGAGGCGATGTTGCCTGTGCCGCCCGAATGGCCGGTCGTACCGGAGAAAGGCAGCGTCATGATCAGATCCCGCGAATTGCGGTTGTAGAATTCGAAGTTGAAGTTTACGCGTCCGGCCAGACGACCGTTCACGCCGACGTTGAACGAAGCCACGGTCTCCCACGTGAGGTCGTCGTTGGGCACTTGGGCGATCCCCCAGCCCGAGACCTTGTTATAGTTGGCGCCTGCACCCACCAAACCTATCGAGGCATACCAACTGTCCATGCCCGAGTTGCCGGTGGTGCCGTAACTGACGTTCAGATTCAGGTCGCCGACCCACTTGATGCTCTCCATGAAGCTTTCGCGCTTGATCTTCCACATCGCGCCCACCGAGAAAAAGGTGGCATAGCGGTGGTTACGGCCGAAAAGCGACGAGCCGTCGGTGCGCACTGAGGCATCGAAGAAATAACGACCATCGTAGTTATAGTTGAGATTGCCGAAGAAGGAGTTGAACGTACTCTGTATCTCGTTGCCTCCCCATTCGGTGATGTCGGTGGCCTGACCGAACGAGAGCAGGCGGTCGTCGTTGTAGCCCACGCCCTTGGCGTTGAAGGAGCGGTTCTTTTTGAGGATCGACTCGTGGCCGACCAAAAAGGTGAAGAAGTGCTGCTCGCGGATGTTGTTGCGGTACTCAACCGTATTGGTCGAAGAGAGCTGGTAATAGCGCTGGAACGCCTCCTGACGGTAGGGGTCCACGCCCGATGCGGAAGTGAAGTCCGGCCGGGCGATATTGGTGTTGGTGTAATCGAAGGCGTCGATAGCTTGTGCGGCGCGGATCGTCAACCCCTTGACCGGCGTGAGGGTGAATGCGGTCTGGCCCATGAGATTGGCCTGCGTGCGGTCGTTGGTGTTATACTTGTAGAATTCGTTCAGGTCGTACTGGCCTTCGGAACTCCACGGATACTTCCACTGCACGTCGCCGTAGGATACCGATCCGTCCTCGTTGCAGATGAGCTCGTAGGGGGTATAGTAAGGCACGCCCGCGACGGCGAGCAGGATGGGCGAATTCATGTACCAGCCGGTCTTGATGGTCTGGTATTTGGAGTAGGTAAGCGCGACATTGGTTCCGAATTTGAGCCAGGGGGTGATCTGCGTGTCGAGGTTGGTGCGGAACGTGAAGCGGTCGACGCCCGAATTGACCTTCGAGGTACCCTTCTCGGAGTAGTAGCCCAGCGAAGCGTAGTAGGAGGTCGTCTCCGTGGCGCCGCGCACAGAGGCGTCTGCCTGCACGAGCGGTGCGGCGTTGTCGAACAGATAGTCGGTCCAGTCGAAGTTGATGTTGTTGCCCAGCAGGAACGCTTTCTTGGCCTGATAGGTGGCGTCGTTTTTCAATGCCGGGCGGCAGAGCTCCTCGAATGCGAACAGTTCGCGCGAATTCATCATCTCCATGTTGTAATTGGTCAGCATGGAGATACCGTATTGGGCGCGGAGCGATATCTGCGCCTTGTCGCCCTTCTTGCCTTTCTTGGTCGAGATGTAGATCACGCCGTTGGCTGCGCGCGAACCGTAGATGGCCGTCGACGAGGCGTCTTTGAGGATCGAGATATTCTCGATGTCCTGAGGGTTGATCTGCGAAAAAACTGACGACGATACGGGCACGCCGTCGAGGATATAGAGCGGTTCGGTCGAGAGGTTGAGCGACGAGGTGCCGCGCAGTTTCATCGAAACGGTGCTTTGCGGCTCGCCCGAGGTGTTGAAGATTTGCAGACCGGCGACCTTACCCTGAAGGGCGTCGCCTATGTTGGCCGAGGGTCGCTCGGAGAGTTCCGTCGCCGAGACGGTGGCCACCGAACCCACGATGTTGCCGATGCGCTGCCCCGAACCGTAGCCCACGACGACCACCTCTTCGAGGATCTGCTTGTTCTCGCGCAGCGTCACGTCGAGCGTACTCCGGGCGCCGACCTCCTCTTCGAGGGTCTGGAATCCCAAGTACATGAAG
>ERZ779840.2947-NODE-2947-length-14065-cov-4.937330_pt1 | contig 14065 bp, 16 predicted proteins | sample MGYA00511561_ERZ779840 | MGnify/ENA primary metagenome ERZ779840 (study PRJEB29588, sample SAMEA2162036) | human gut metagenome | biome: human gut; feature: human-associated habitat; material: faeces | place: Denmark | collected 2008/2010 ...
GCACATCCTTCCAACCATCACCCCGACCCCCGTTGACACTTTTCCCTCTGTCAGCGGGGGTTTTTGCGGGCAAAAAGCTTGACAATGCGCAGTGATACGGTATAATAAAAATAGAAGGGGCGCTGGTCCTATCATGGTCAGCTCCTTACCCTGCAATCAAGATTGACCGCGTGGCTGGGAACCGTTGGCGGTCAATCTTTTTTGTTATCATCGTCTTTCTTCTGCGAAGTTTTTGCCATGACCTCAACGGTCAGACGAATCACATCCACGATCAGGCCCAGCAGTGTGAGAATGAACGTGAGCAGTGCGAGAGTCTCCAACAGAGTCATCCGACATCCCTCCCTTCGCCTTCAGGGCTCCGGGCGGTTTCCTTCAAAAAAGTTCCCTCCCGGACCCCCTGCTTCGTTCCATGTACAGGAAGAATCAGCGATTCGGGCAAGAGAGCATGACCACCGGTCGATACGATCAGCGCCTTATTTTTAGTATAGCATATTTCTCGACCCAATACAACAAAAAGCCCCCGGTACTGCGAATACCGGGGGCTTTTTGTTTAGTGCTTGGGGAATGCCTTATTCCAGGTTTCGATCACGTTGAACTTCGGTGTCCAGCCTTCGGGCTTGAAGGTGTCTGCGCTCTTGGCCTCCATGATGCCCTGCTCCGCTTTCCCTCTGTCGGCGGGGATTTTTGTTGTTATTTTTCTCAGATCCTCTAAAATCTCTGCCATTTTTAGGCATCCTTCCAATCTTGTCTAAAATCCTTGATTTCTGTTGGGGGGGGGTAGAATAAAGATTGGTGAATCTTTTTTGTCCACGATCCGCGCAGACAAGATCCACCCGCAAAAGTCGTATCAAGGAGGAATTTATATGAAAACGCGACTTATCAGCCTGCTGCTGGCATTCAGCATGGCACTGACATTTCTGCCTGTCGGGGCAGTCTCTGCATTTGCGGCGGAGACGGGCGATACATTTAACTTTAACGGTCTTACATACGAGATAACAAGTGACACAACCGCCAAAGTCAAAGGACCCGAAGCAACCACCTTATTGACCCAAGTAACTATTCCAGAAAAAGCAACAAATTCCTTGAATGGAGAATCCTACACTGTAACAGCCATTGCGGATAAAGCTTTTCGCAACACAAGATTTAACGGCGAAATCACATCCATCACACTTCCCGATAGTTTGAAGGAAATCGGTGATTTCGCTTTCTTTTCTTGCTTCAAACTCGAAGACATCAATTTTCCCGATGGGCTTACTAAAATCGGGTATCAAGCTTTTCAGAACTGTTATAGTTTAACAGAAATCACCATTCCAAGCAGTGTAACTACTATGGGTTCACATGTGTTCAACCGCTGTACCGGACTAAAAGAAGTTACCTTTGAAAAGAATTCGCAGCTAAGCGCGCTTCCTGATGCAACCTTTGCCAACTGTATAAGTCTGGAGTCTTTTACCCTTCCCAATGGATTCGCTTCCATCGGCGAAAATGCTTTTTATAAATGCGGAAATCTCACCACATTAAACATCTCGGATGATGTTACTGAAATCAAAAAAGATGCTTTTATTGATTGCGCAAAGTTCAACACTATCAATTATGACGGTACCAAATACTCTTGGAACGCTCTACTAAAAAGCGGCAGCGTAGATAACACAGTTTTGGAAAAAATTCAAGCGGACGGCTTCACCGTGAATTACTGGGTACAGCCTTTGGTCGTCAGCGGCGGCATTTTCACAGTAGATGGCGATCCTGTAGTTGGCGATACAGCTATTGTGCCCGTCGGTGCTACAGTTGAAATCACTTTTGATCAGCAGTCTTTCGCTGACAGTGGTCTCTCTTTTGGTAGTTGGGAGATTGATGGTTTAAGCAATTCAGAATACTACAAAAATAAAGAAAGTTTCACCTTTACTATGCCTAAGAATCGCGTAGCAGTCACAGCTTCAACAATGGATATTCCCATCATCGATGACTCCCCTGTTGACCCTGGCATCAGCACTGCGGTAACGATCATTGGCGGTGCACTGCTGGTGGGAGGGCTGCATCAGCTGGGCACCGAGATGTGGCTGATCCATCATCTGCCCAAGGGTACCGCCATCCCGGAAACTCGCATCGAACTGGCCGAAGTGCTCTGGAAGGATGCCGGACAGCCTGCTCCTGCTGCCGAAGCCGCTTATACCGATATCGACACCGACGACACCGATGCGCAGCAGGCTGCACAGTGGGCAATTGAAAACGAGCTGATGACGCTGCGCAGCAGTGAGCATCCGGACAAATTCGACCCCCATGTGCCGGTCTCCACCGTAAAAGCCATTCGCGCGTGGAAAAAGGCACAGCAGATGAAACCGTCTACCAAGTAACACCCAATGGAATCAAAACAGCCCGTTCTCCTTTTTTGAAGAGCGGGCTGTTCCGTTATTTGCTCCAGCCGACACATTTTTCTGCCCTACCGCCGCCTTTTTTGTTGACAAAGCAGCCGCCTGCTATTATAATAATGTAGTCAAAATGGCATTCTTGTGCGGCTTTGCGGCTGCACAGCACAAATAGAGACAAGGAGAGATTCTCAAATGGCACAAGAGATCAAGATGTCCGCTGCCGGTCTGAAGGCAATGCAGGAGGAGCTGGAATACCTCAAAACCGTCCGCCGCAAGGAGCTGGCTGAAGAGATCAAGGAAGCCCGCAGCCACGGCGACCTGTCTGAGAACAGCGAGTACGACGAGGCCAAGAATACGCAGGGTCTGGTGGAGAACCGCATCACCGAACTGGAGCAGATGATCAAGAACGCCGTCATCATTGATGAGAGCGAGCTGAGCGTGGACAATGTCTCTGTGGGCACCCACGTCACCATCCTCATGACCGGCGAGGACGAGAACGAGGAGTACGACATTGTGGGCCGCACCGAAGCCGACCCCCTGAACGGCAAGATCAGCGACGAAAGCCCCGTGGGCCACGCTCTGCTGGGCAAGGCTGTGGGCGACAAGGCCGAAGTGCTGCTGCCCACCGGCCACACCGTGGAGTACACCGTGCTGAACATTACCCACGCTGCAGGCTGAGCAGGCCAAACGAATAGGAGAAACCATGGAAGAACAAAAGAAGAACCCGGCGCAGGGCCTGTCCGAGAGCGAGCAGGTGCAGGTGCGCCGCCAGAAACTGGCCGACCTGCAGGCTGCAGGCCACGACCCTTTCACCCTGACCAAGTACCCGCAGGATGCCTACTCTGCCGATCTGAAGGCCGAGTTTGCCGACCTGCCCAACGAGACCGACAGCGGCAAGACCGTGGCGCTGGCTGGCCGTATGATGTCCAAGCGCGTAATGGGCAAGGCAAGCTTTGCCCACCTGCGGGACGATAAGGGCGACATTCAGCTGTACGTCCGCCGCGATGAGCTGGGCGAAGAGCCTTACGCCGCCTTCAAGAAGCTGGACGTGGGCGATATCATCGGCGTGAAGGGCGAGGTGTTCCGCACCAAGACCGGCGAACTGAGCGTGCGCGCCACCGAGCTGACCCTGCTGGCCAAGAGCCTGCGTCCCCTGCCCGAGAAGTTCCACGGCCTGACCGACACCGAGATGCGTTACCGTCAGCGCTACGTGGACCTGATTGCAAACCCCGAGGTGAAGGACACCTTCGTGAAGCGCAGCCAGATCCTGAAGGAGATCCGCGCCTATCTGGACGAGAAGGGCTTCCTGGAGGTGGACACCCCCATCCTGACCCCCTTCGAGATCGGCGCATCCGCACGCCCCTTCTACACCCATCACAACAGCCTGAACATGGACATGGTGCTGCGCATCGAGACCGAGCTGTACCTCAAGCGCCTGATCGTGGGCGGCATGGACCGCGTGTACGAGGTGGGCCGCATCTTCCGCAACGAGGGCATGGACCCCAAGCACAACCCGGAGTTCACCAGCATCGAGCTGTATCAGGCCTTCACCGACTTCCACGGCATGATGGATCTGGTGGAGGAGCTGTACAAGCGCCTTGCCCAGAAGATCTGCGGCAGCATGGTCATCCCCTATCAGGGCAAGCAGATCGACATGGGCCACTGGGAGCGCCTGACCATGATCGAGGCCGTGAAGAAGTATTCCGGCGTGGACTTCAACGACTGGCAGACCGACGAGGACGCCATTGCCGCCGCCAAGGAGCACCATGTGGAGCTGCCTGAGGTGCCCACCAAGGGTGCCATTCTGGCCGAGTTCTTCGACGCCTTTGTGGAGGACAAGCTGATCCAGCCCACCTTCATCTACGATTATCCTGTGGAGATCAGCCCGCTGGCCAAGCGCAAGCCGGATGACCCCGCTTTCACTGAGCGCTTCGAGTATTTCATCGACTGCACCGAGTACGGCAACGCCTTCAGCGAGCTGAACGATCCCATCGACCAGAAGGGCCGCTTCGAGCGTCAGGTGGCCGAGCGCAAGGCGCTGGAGCCCGAGTGCAAGGCACAGGTGGACTACGACTACGTCAACGCACTGGAGTACGGTCTGCCCCCCACGGGCGGTCTGGGTTTCGGCGTGGATCGTCTGGTGATGCTGCTCACCGATAGTGCCTCTATCCGTGATGTGCTGCTGTTCCCCACGATGAAGCCGATTGAGCAGTAAATTTCCAATTTGCAATTAGAAAAGCCTGAAACTTCTTGATGTACCGAGAAGTTTCAGGTTTTTTCTTTTGATAGATTTCCAGCAAAAACTACACCATACGCCAATTTTACGCCAAACGATGTAGGATTTTGTGCAGAGCAAAAAGAGTGTTGTTCGGGTTTGGCAGTAGAAACGGCTGTGTGGTGGGCGGGTGTAGACTTATAAAGGGCTGCATCAGAAAGTGGATTTATGAATCTGCAAACGGACAGCAGGAACTTTCCACCGCAGAAGAAGTAAATGTGAAAAACATGGAGGTTTTCTTATGAACAAACTGCTTTCCTGCCGCTACAACATGGACACCAACCGGGTGGAAGCCCGGTTCGAGGATGGCACCACTCTTGCCATCGATTGCATCGCCGTGGAGGACGAATACGGCAACACTTCGGTTCAGCGGGCGGAACTGGACTGGCTGTTGTACAACAAGCCCTTGGAATATGCACAGATGGTGCTGAGAGTGGAAATGGGGCATTATTTATCGCTGGGGTGTGACCATAGTAGGCTGGAAGATTAAGCGCACCCCATAAAGAACACAATGCCCACCGACCTATGGTTTTCGCCATAAGCTGGTGGGCATCGTTCGTTATTCGAGATTCTTTGGCAAACGGTCGTACAGAACCACCGTGTTAGATGTTTCGGTCTGTACCCGTTCCTTCTTGAGCAGAGTTCTGGAACGCTGGTTCGTGCGGTAGTCACGGTCACCCTTCTCAAAGGCAGAGCAGCACAAAAAATCGCACACGGCATCACCGGAAGGGGATTCCTTGATGATGAACACGAACGCAGTCGGTTCGCCTTGGCTGGAAATCAGATAGTCTGCCTTGATTTTGGTAACGAAGGGATAAAAACGCGGCACATAGGAGAACAGGTCGAAGTCCTGTTCCAGAATTTCCTTCAGCCGCACCAACGCCATCAGACGCGGCTCGACCAGTTCCCGGTACTGCGCACCCTTCCGCACGGTTTCATGGGTGATTTTGCCCGACAGGATCATATCCACCGTTTTGCGCGGGTTGTACCGAGGCAGCGCAAGATCTTTGAGGTAATGAAAGCCCGCTAGATGAGGGAAGTCCTCTGGTGCAAAGGTCAGGTTAATCTGGTGCAGTTCGCCCTTGTAGCCATATGTAAGCCGATAGTGATACCCCGTCAGCTCCTTCCAGACCGCCGCTGCCCGGTACAGAATATCCTGCTTTTCGTTCTGCATCTTTTCACCTTCCCTCAAAAAAAAATAGAAGCCCTGCCGAAAGGCAAGGCTCCTATTAAGCGTTTTCTTTCGATTCATCGAATCTATTCGGCTTGTGGTTCACGCTCAACCCACGGTCTGGCTCCACAATCGGCTGATACCGAACCAGTCCACTGCTTCATCGCCACCGATAGCTGGTCAACGCCGCTATCCTCTAGCTTTATTATACTACAAATGCATAAAAGTTCAAGTAGTCGAAACTGAAAAAACAAAAATTTTCGTTCAAGCGCATTATATGTGTTTTAACTCTTGGTTGCCACTATAGCTTTAGGCTCTGGGGATAGAGTTCGCACAGCTCATGTTAACAGAGTTTGCAGAAGCGACCGCCAATTGTTCAATAGTCGGTGGCCGCTTCTTTTGCTATCAGGAAAACAGAACACAATTTTAATTGTCTCTATTTGATTAAATCTATCACTTCTTAATTGAGATTCAAAAGAACAGATATTTGATTTGCAAACGCAAAATAAAGTTTGTTTTTGCAAATCTTTAATTTGCTAAACAAGTGGAGGAATTTACGGATTTGTGTTATAATATAAGAAATATTCACGAAATTAGCTGGGAGGGCTTCCAATGATGCGTATCAGCTACAACAAACTCTGGAAAATGCTTATTGACAAAAATATGAAAAAGAGCGACTTGAAGGAAAAGGCAGGGATCAGCTCCGCTTCCCTTGCAAAGCTGGGCAAAGGAGACAATATTACAACAGGTGTGCTTCTCCGCATTTGTGAAGTAATGGATTGCCGGATTGAGGATATTCTTGAAACGATCAAGGAATGACCGATACCGAAGATATGATTAGGAGGTTTGGATAATGGCTATCTTGGGCAAAAAGCAGATGTCCGAAGAAGACATCAAATTGAATTATATTACTCCGGTCATTCAGAGAGGTTGGAAAGGTCATATCACGATGGAGACCAAAATCACAGATGGTCGCATCAATATCCGTGGAAACATCGTAGCTCGCAGCAAGCCCAAGTATGCCGATTATTTGCTGTACTTAAACGATGGCAAGCCGATTGCCGTTGTGGAAGCAAAGGATAATAATCACTCTGTATCTCATGGATTGCAGCAAGCGATGACATACGCTCAGATGATGGACTTGCCGTTTGCATATTCGTCAAACGGCGACGCTTTCTATGAGCATGATTTCTTGACTGGACAGGAACAGCAGATTGCATTAGAGAAGTTTCCGACCCAGGATGAGCTTGTCGCGAGATATTATGCTGAATTGAACGGCGGCAAAGGCATTTCTGATTTGGAAAAGAAAATTGTATCTCAGCCCTACTATTCTTCTCAAAGTACTTATCCTCCAAGATATTATCAGCGAAACGCCGTAAACAGAACCGTTGAAGCAATCGCCAGAGGACAGCAGAGACTGCTGCTTGTCATGGCTACTGGAACCGGCAAGACATACACAGCTTTTCAGATCGTCTACCGGCTGCTCCGTTCTGACCTTAAAAAGAGAATTTTGTATCTGGCAGACCGAAACATTCTGGTTGACCAAAGTATTTTGCAGGACTTCGCCCCGCTCGAAAAGACCATCTATAAGGTGGATTTCTCCGATAAAGAATGCCTGAACAAGATTGCTTCTCATGAAGTGAACTTCGCCCTCTACCATCAGATGGTGGGACAGAATGATGAGGAGCATTTCAGGCAGATTCCGCCAGAATACTTTGACCTTATCATCGTGGATGAGTGTCACCGAGGAAGTGCCAAGGAAGATAGCAACTGGCGTAAGGTTTTGGAGTATTTTACTTCGGCAACCCAGATCGGAATGACCGCCACTCCGAAGGAAAGCGAAAAGGTATCCAATATCGACTACTTTGGAGAGCCGGTTTATATTTACAGCTTGAAGCAGGGCATTGAGGACGGTTTCCTTGCCCCGTTTAAGGTCATCAATATCACAACCAACATCGGAGACGGCTGGAGACCATACCAAGGACAGACCGATATTTTCGGCAATGTCATTGAAGACCGCATTTACAACAACCGGGATTACGATTACACCATCATTCTCCAAGACCGCATTGATGAGGTTGCCAGGGAGATTACGGAATATCTGAAAAGCACCGACAGAATGCAGAAAACCATCGTCTTCTGCGCTTCCGAAGATCATGCAGAGCGCATGAGGATTGCCCTTATCAATTATAATTCGGATATGGTCAAAGAGAATCCGGACTACTGCGTAAGAATTACCGGCTCAGACGTATACGGAAAGTCCAAACTTGACTATTTCATCTCTGTATCCGAACCATATCCCGTTATTGCAACAACATCCGAACTGCTTTCCACCGGCGCAGACTGTAAGATGACTAAGCTCATTGTTCTTGACAAGACGGTTGAGAGCATGACCACTTTCAAGCAGATTATCGGGCGAGGAACCCGGATCAGAGAAAAAGACGGCAAGACACATTTTGTTGTTATGGATTTTCGGAATGTGACAAGGCTGTTTTCCGACCCGGATTGGGACGGCCCTGTTGAACAGGATGAGGGGTTCCAGCATGGTGGCTCCAAGCCAACGGGCGGCGGACATAGCGGTGGTGGAGGTATGCAGCCTCCTGATGGCCCTGTAGAGACCCCTATCGTTGATAAAGACGGGTGCAGAGTAAAGATCATCAATAAAACGGTTTCTGTTTATGATGCCAACGGCAGGCTGCTCCGGCAGGAGGACATTATCGACTACACCAGAACCAACATCAAGGGGGAATACGCTTCTCTGTCCGATTTTATCAGCAAATGGAAAGCGTCGGACAAAAAGAAAACGATTGAGGAATCTTTCACGGCGATGGGCATTGATCTAAAAGCATTGAAAGCAGACCAAGGTATGAAAGATGTGGATGATTTCGACTTCATCTGTTATGTGGCATACGGCAAGAAGCCGCTGACCCGAAAAGAACGGGCTAACAATGTTAAAAAGAAAGACTTTTTCAGCAAGTATTCTGCCGACGCACAAGCCGTTCTTGATATATTGCTGGATAAGTACATGAACCAAGGGATCACAGAGGTTGAGGATATTAAGGTTCTCTCCCTTGCGGATTTTGCCAACTATGGTAAGCCTGCAAAAATTGTCAAGCTGTTTGGCGGCAAGGCTCAATACGAAGCCGCTGTTAAAGAGCTTGAAGCAAGGATCTATGAAGAAGTAGAGGTAGGATAACGATGGCGATGCAGTCAGGTTTTATAAAAAGAATTCGAGATATCATGCGTATGGACGCTGGTATCAACGGTGACGCCCAGAGAATTGAGCAGATGGTATGGATGCTTTTTCTCAAAGTCTATGACGCAAAAGAAGATGATTGGGAACTAAACGAGGACGCCTACGAATCCATCATTCCAGAAGACCTTAGATGGAGAAATTGGGCGAAAACCGATAGCAACGGTCATGCTATGACTGGGGACAAGTTGCTGAACTTCGTCAACAACATTCTGTTCCCGGTGCTGAAAGGCAATGATGTGAAAGATGGTGATGCGGTTCTCTATGAGGGGATCAAGGTGACACCGGATACTCCCATTAAGAAAGCCGTTGTCAAATCCACCTTCGAGGATGCCAACAACTATATGAAAGACGGCGTTTATCTTCGTCAGGTCATTGATGTCATTGACGAGATCGAGTTTGACGATGTGAAGGAAAGCCATGCCTTTGGTTTTGTCTATGAGGAGATTTTGCGGGAGCTGCAATCTGCCGGTTCCTCCGGTGAATTCTACACGCCGAGAGCCGTCACCGAGTTTATGGCACTGATGATAAAGCCGCAGTTGGGCGAAAAGATGGCAGACTTCGCCTGCGGCACCGGTGGATTTATCACCTCTTGGCTGGGACAGCTCTCCAAGCAGGTAACGGACACTACGGCTCAGAAGCAGTTGGATGACAGCATTTACGGAATTGAGAAAAAACCTTTTCCCTATCTGCTCTGCGTAACCAATATGCTGCTGCATGATATCGAGGTTCCGAACATCTACCACATGAACTCGCTGAAACACAATCTGCTGGACTACACGGACGACGATAAGTTCGATGTGATCCTGATGAATCCGCCCTACGGCGGGCATGAGGACAAGTCCATTCAAGGCTTCTTCCCTGACGATTTGGCAAGCTCCGAGACCGCAGATCTCTTCATGTCGGTTATTATGTACCGTTTGAAGAAGAACGGCAGGGCTGCTGTTGTCGTGCCGGACGGCTTTCTGTTCGGTCTGGACAACGCCAAGGTGAACATTAAGAAGAAGCTCATTTCCCAGTTCAATCTGCACACGGTTGTCCGGCTGCCCGGCTCTGTGTTTAGCCCTTATACTTCCATCACTACCAATCTGCTGTTTTTTGACAACACCAAGCCCACCACAGAGACTTGGTTTTATCGTGTGGATATTCCGTCTGACAGAAAGCACTTCTCCAAGACGAAGCCCATGGAGCTGAAGCACTTTGATGATTGTGTGGCATGGTGGAATGACCGAAAGGAAATCCCGGACGGCGAAAACTTCAAAGCACAGAAGTTTACCGCAGAGTATCTGCTAAACGAACAGGGCTGCAACATCGACTTGTGCGGTTATCCCCATGAGGAAGAAGAAATCCTTGACCCCATGGACACGATCCGGGAATATCAGGAAAGACGAACCACCCTCAATGCGGAAATCGACAAGGTGCTGGCAGAGCTGGAAGCCCTGCTGCCGGGAGGTGTGAGCGAATGACACCGGAGCAGTTAAAAGCGAGCATTTTGCAGTATGCCATACAAGGCAAACTGGTGGAACAGCGAGTCGAGGAAGGCACCGGCGAGGAACTGTACCAGCAGATTCAGGCAGAAAAGCAACGGCTCATTGCGGAAAAGAAAATCAAAAAGGAAAAAACGTTGGTGGAGATTACCGAAGACGAAATTCCTTTTGACATTCCGGAGAGTTGGAAGTGGGTGAGGTTAGGTGATTGCACCGGACAATGGAATATGCACTCCAGAATTGGTTCCGTTCAATACATATCTTGTATATGCAAACTATATTGTGTATGTATTGCGCAGCCCACATATTGATTATGTAGTCAACTCTGTTACTTACGGCGTAAAAATGCCCAGAGTTGGGACAGAAACAATGGTTAATCTTTTAATTCCACTGCCTCCTCTCTCCGAACAAAAGCGCATTGTCGCCAAGATCGAGGAACTCCTTCCTCTGATTGGCCGTTATGCTGTCGCCTATGAGAAGCTGGAGCAGTTTAACACCAAGTTCCCGGAGGATATGAAGAAGTCCATTCTCCAGTATGCCATACAGGGCAAGCTCGTTGAGCAGAGACCGGAAGAAGGAACGGGCGAGGAACTGTATCAGCAGATACAAGCGGAGAAGCAACATCTCATTGCGGAAAAGAAAATCAAAAAGGAAAAGCCCCTGCCCGAAATTGCAGAGAATGAAATTCCATTTGATATTCCGGAAAGCTGGAAGTGGGTGCGTCTAAATAACATTGCGGAATCTATTGTGGATTGTCCGCATTCCACGCCAAAGTATCTAGATATGGAAACCGAATATTGCACAATTGATACCAATTGTATCGATGGGAAAGGCGACATCACCAAGTGGAGATATGTTGATGCTGACACATACACGGCACGAATCGCTCGTTTGACTCCGCAAAAGGATGATATCGTCTACACAAGAGAGGGATCGATCTGTAGAGCAGCGATATTACCAGAAGGCCCAAAAGTGTGCCTCGGTCAGCGTGTTATGCTTATACGTTCTGCAAATGGTGTGTTTCCTCAATTTATCCGTAGGCTCTTAATGTCTCCAATGGTTATTAGGAAGCTAACAGAACAACAGAAAGGCATTGGGGCAAAGCATGTTAATGTTTCTGATGTTTGCAATTTGATTCTTCCTCTCCCTCCTCTCGCAGAGCAAGAGCGTATCGTCGCCAAACTGGAAGAAATACTGCCGCTGTGTGAGAGATTGAGATAGCTTTTGAAAGGAAAATAAACTATGAGTAAGTATAATCCAAACAAATTTATTGCTGCATTAGGGCAAAAGATGAATGGACATGGATTTCCCTCTTGTCCTTATTGTGGTGGACAGAAATTCACTACAACCCAAAATTTTGCTACATTTTTAATAGCCGAAGACACCCAAAACATCAGCTTAGGGCCGAACATTCCTGCCGGAATGGTGGTTTGCGAAAAATGTGGACACATTGAGTTCTTTGCAATGGGCCCTCTTGGACTGCTAAACACGGAGGAGAATGATGGCACCGTTAAATAATACAAATATAATCGATACCAAGGATGAAGGTATTGTAGTTAAAGAGACACTAATTAGCATATCTGATGAGAAACTAAGAAATTCACTGTCTCGTACATACGAAGAAGCACAAAAGGATATGAGCAAATTTCATTTCTGTAATCTTTACAGCGTATTCCTTTCGATAGCCAGCACATTGTTCTTATCCCTATTAACATCGAATTTCCACGCAATAGGTTCTGCAACGGCGGAAAAGGTGACAACGGGTGCCTGGGTGATATGCATTGTTTCAGGCTTTTTAGGTGTCATTCTGGGATGTTATAAAGTTGCTGAAAAAAATGATACAAGTGCTCGTGATAATGCAGTAGAAAAAGTATATAAGCAACATATCTCAAAGCAATAAATTTAGTATATACGATTATAAGGAAAAATCTTGTCCGCTTTCGCTGATCAAAAGCATTTTGTCGCAAAATTGGAAGAACTTTTGTTGCTATGCGAGCGCCTGAAATGAGGTGAGAAAACATGAGTTTTAAAAGACTTCCTCAAAATTCAAAACAGTTGCTTGATGAAATTATAGCAGCCGATAATCCTGCTGATATGCTTGCAAAACGCTTCGATGGATTAACCAATAGTGAAGATGCCGAACTTAGAAGTATAATTCGTGAACTTCGTGAAGAAGGGTTCATCAATGTTCAATGGGCAGATAATGTCCCCTATTTTGTTACAATCAACAACTCGGCTCGTACTTATAATGAGCGTTTACAAGAATATGAGTCAGAAAAAAGAGCCAGCGTCACTATCGACCAAAGTGTAAAAATTGGTAACGGCAATACGATTTGCGATTCGACCATTGCCAGTCTGGTTCAAGAAGCTGTTTCTCCTAAGAAAACATTCTGGGAAAAACATCCGCTATTATTGGGAGTCATTGGTGCAGTCATTGCTGGAGTCATACTCACGTTTTCTTTCTGGGGAAAAATAGTCGCATTCATTGAGGGGGTGTTCTAATGGCAAAAAGTAAAATCATAAAAGACCTTGCGAACGGCGAGGTAGATACCATCACAGCATTAAAGCGAGCGAAGGTACTTGTGTCTGATTTGGAAAACGATGGAATTTTGAGATGGCTTGATTATGAAATTTCCGGATATCCTGAAGGCGTAGCCATTCCTTCTTATAGAAAAACTCATGGTATTTTGATGGGATCTTACTTCAGAGGCTCAATGGCAACCCACATGACATGGAACCATGTATCAATTCCTTTAGGAAAAATGCCGGATGATATAAAGGAACTTCTTTTGGGTGTTGAGTTTCATGAAAGCGTTGAAGCATTAAGAAAATTGGCTCAAACCAGTCAGGATTCAGGAAACCAATTAGGAAAAACTATACCAGCCGATTTATTCTCAGCTATTGCAACCTACAATGATGACCCATATATGATAATTACATCAGCAAGAGTTGTTGTTGGAGAACATATCATTAGCAATATTTTCTCTGTTATAGAAAACAAACTGCTCGATATGCTTATGATTTTGGAAAAAGAATTTGGCTGCCTAGACGAACTGGATATTGATATTACCACCAAATCCAAAGAAGAAATCGAGGCAATCAACAATCGAATTCTTGTTCTGGTATATAACGACAACAGCGTTTCTATTGGAGATGGGAACAAAATCAAAGGGACAACCATTGCCTCTGAAATCAAATAAGTGACCAAAGAAAAAGCGATTAGCCGTAAAAGGCTGGTCGCTTTTTCTTTGCCCAGTAAGCGAAAGGAGCCGGTACTATGGAAAATAGAAAAATATAAATACTAAAACACGACGATAGCCCTGCATGAACAAGTGGGGTATCCAGAGGGTGCAATCCCTCGGCGCTGGGTTTCCAAAGGGGTGCAGGTCGCCAGTGGCGACCTCAAAATGCAGCACATTTTGAAGCACCTGACCGAGCTGACAGGCAAGCGGCAGCAGCCCTTTGGCACACGACTTTGCTTGCAAAGTCTAGTGTGTTACACCTTGGTTCCGG
>ERZ779840.2948-NODE-2948-length-14063-cov-6.378641_pt1 | contig 14063 bp, 7 predicted proteins | sample MGYA00511561_ERZ779840 | MGnify/ENA primary metagenome ERZ779840 (study PRJEB29588, sample SAMEA2162036) | human gut metagenome | biome: human gut; feature: human-associated habitat; material: faeces | place: Denmark | collected 2008/2010 ...
AGGTCGGCAAGAACCAGACAAAAGCCATCCGTGTCATCCTGACCGGGACACATGAACAGATGATGGAGATTGCCAATGGCGGCAGATTGGACCGTTGGATTGATGCCAACCTCAAATGGCTAAGGGAGACTTTCGGAAACGAGAACCTTGTATCGTGCGTGCTGCACATGGACGAGAAGACACCGCACTTGCACGCCACCATCGTTCCCATTGTAACCGGGGAGCGTGTCCGCAGGAAGCGGGAGGGCGAGAAGAAGTATGAAACGAAGTCCGGTCCCCGCCTGTCGGCGGACGATGTGATGCGTCGCACCAAACTGCACGAATACCAGAACAGCTATGCTGCGGCCATGAAACCGTTCGGGCTTCAGCGGGGCATCGTCGGCTCCACGGCAAAGCACCAGGCCAACTCGGATTATTACAGGCAGCAGGTAATCCGGTACGAGGAGGACATAGCCAAGTTGCAGGCAGATGTAGAGAAGGCGCAGGAGGGCAGGAACACCATCCTCTCGTGGTTCGGCAAGGGCGACCTTGCCAAAGCGAAAAAGGAGCTCTCGGACAAGGACGAAGAGATTGCCGGACTCAACAAACGGCTCAAGGAACTTCAGGCAGAAAAGGAACGGTTGCAGGAGCGGCATAAGTCGGAAATCGAGAAGCTGCGGAACGGCTATCAAGCGGAGATAGACGCAGCCATCCGCAGGGCGGAGGCCGCCGAGCGGCACTCCAAGGAGAAGGATGCCGTCATAGACAGGCAACGGAAGCAGATAGACCAACTTGACCGCAAGGCCAATCCCCAGCGTTACAGCCTCTCATCCGGTGCCGAACTTGTGCGCATCAATGTATCCAACTACCGGAATCCGTCGCTCCACATCTGGACACGGGTCGGCGAGGAGCTTTTTGAAGACACCAAATTCCAGATAGACTATGATGTGGCCCAAAAGCATTTCAACGGGCAGATTACGGACGAGGAATTTGTCAATGCAGTATTTGAGCCGCAGGAGCAGGTGAACGAGGTACAAGCACAGTTGCTTGGGGCTGCATTTATGCTATCCATCGGCGGTCCGGCACAAGCCCATGTCGGTACAGGAGGAGGCGGTTCGTCTTCCGACCTTCCGTGGGGCGAGCAGAAAAACAAATTAAATAATCAGAGAAAAACCAGATAAATACTAGGGTTTATCAATTATTGAATCTCACAGAGAGATATTATTATCAGATTACTTTGATGATTATCTTTTTATGTATAACTTTGTGCCGTTAATTTAATATGAAGCAATATGGCGAAAATAGAATGCTCAAATCGGTTGCGTGTCATTTTGGCTGAAAAAGAAATAACTAATCGCTGGTTGGCAGAACAGATGGGGGTTACAGACATGACTGTTTCACGATGGAAAACTAATAAGGTACAGCCATCAATGGCCCAATTTGTTGAGATTGCCCAACTGCTTAAAGTGGATATTAAAGATCTTATCGAGGCTGATTTTAATTATGATATAGAATAATTACTCTGATTATGAGGTATACCGAAACGGTAATTAGAAATGTGATAAAATATGGATATGTTACAGATTGACATATACGAAAATGAAATCTTTGAACGGTCGCCTGAGCTACTTTCAATGTTACTCATAGATCGCACTTTAAGTTCAGAAAATTGTCAAGTCAATATTTTCTGGGCGACAAACAATTATGCCAATTTGGGGGAGGGATATCAATATAGCGATCAAATTACATTAGAGGCTATTACTGGCAAAAATGGAGGTGTGATTAAGCCTCGGGCCGTTAAAAGTCTTGAAATGCAACAGCAACGCAGTCGTGAAATGGCCGAAGTTTTTACTCCGTCATGGATTTGTAATAAACAAAACAATCTGATTGACAATGCTTGGTTTGGACGAGAAAACGTATTTAATGTAGAGATAGATAATTCTGACGGTTCACATTCGTGGATTCCGGCAGAGGGGAAAATCGTATTTCCTGAAGGTAAAACCTGGCATGATTACATCAACGAAAATCGCATTGAAATTACCTGTGGAGAGGCTCCCTATCTGGTGAGCCGATATGATTCCGTAACTGGTGAGCCGATACAGATAGAACGAAGGATAGGATTACTTGATAGAAAACTTCGCGTCGTCGGGGAAAATACACAGACATCAAGCGAATGGCTAAAAGCAGCTCAATCGGCTTATATGAGTATCTACGGTTACGAATGGCAGGGAGACAACCTTGTTCTTGCCCGGGAGTCTCTTTTGTACACCTTCATTGACTATTATAAAGTAAAATTTGGCAAAAAGCCACAACTCAAATCGTTGCAATATATTGCTTCCATCATCTCATGGAATATTTGGCAGATGGACGGTTTGAAAGGGGTAATTCCGGAAAGTTGCCATAGCGTGCAACAAACAGTCCAGAGCTTGTTTGATTCGAACATAACGGTTCAAGAGTGTGAAGGATGTCAAAAGGGCAATATACTCAAACATAATGGAACCTATTGTAAGATTAAGGATTGGAGCAGCAATAAAACACTGACTTTTGTCTCATTGTTAAAGAAAGGAAAATAGAATGGCAGATCCAAATCTAAAAATAGATACGACTCTTCTAGATGGCCTGATCGTAGGGCGAGTTGAGCCACATATCTATGCTTTTTCTACCGAAACGGTTCCCAACTATTTGAAGGTTGGCGACACTGCCCGAGGCGTGCGTGTGCGCTTGGATGAATGGAGAAAGATTTTCCCAAATCTGATACAGCAGTACGAACATTCGGCACAGATAGACGATGAGACTATTTTTCGTGATTTTGCAGTCCATACTTTTCTGGAACAGGAAAAAGGCAGAACACGGTTGCTACCGGACACGTTTGGGCGTCTGCCTTACTATTCAAAGGAGTTCTTTGAAGGGGCTACAACCGCTGATCTGGAAGAGGCTATATCGGACATATATCAAAGCGCACGGGAGAAAAACGGCAAATATCAGTTTTATTCTCCGAATCGCTTACCTCAAACATTTACCTACGAACGAACGGAGAGCTATCCTCCTCGTGCCAACCAACAGCAGGTCATTGACAACTTCAGAAATGCAGCGACTGCCGGACGCACCAATCTGTTACTGTACGCTATAATGCGATTCGGCAAGTCTTTCACGGCCATGTGCTGCGCTAAAGAGATGGATGCGAAAATTGTTGTTGTCGTTTCAGCCAAGGCCGATGTAAAACAAGAATGGAAAAAGACGGTTGAGAGCCATGTTTACTTTGCTGCCTACAAGTTTCTGGACAGCACGTCGTTAAATAGTAATGAAACCATTGTTTCCGATGCTCTTGCTGCCGGAGATAAAGTTGCATTATTCTTGACGTTGCAAGATTTGCAAGGAGAAGAAATTAAGGCAAAGCACAAAGAGGTTTTTGAGCATCAAATTGATTTGTTAATCGTTGATGAAACCCATTTTGGAGCTCGTGGTGCCTCCTATGGAAAGGTCTTGCAACAATATAATCTCAGCAAATCACAGATCGACAAAGAGCTACAAAATATTGATGGCTTTGAAACGCTCGATCAAGTAGACGAGGCTGTCAAAGTCTTGAATGCGAAGATCCGCATACATCTTTCCGGTACGCCATACCGAATCTTGATGAGCGATGAATTCAAAAAGGAGGACATCATTGCCTTTGTTCAGTTTACGGACATTATCGACGCACAGAAGCAGTGGGATGACGAGCATCTCAAAGAGGATGATTGCAACGAATGGGATAATCCTTATTATGGATTTCCACAGATGATTCGCTTTGCGTTCAATCCGAATGTCTCTTCCGTGAAAAAAATGAAAGAATTGCGTAAAAATGGCATTACCTACGCATTTTCCGAGTTGTTCAGACCTCACTCGATGACAACTAAAAGAGACGGCAGCCATAGGCAATTTTTACACGAACCCGAGATTCTGGATTTGCTAGAGGTAATCGACGGGACAAAAGAGGATGAGAATCTGCTCGGCTTTCTCGATTACGACAAAATCAAGGATGGTAAGATGTGCCGCCACATTGTTGTCGCATTGCCTTTCCGTGCCTCCTGCGATGCCATGGCAGCATTGATTCAACGAGAAAAGAACCGATTCAAAAACCTATGCGATTACGAAGTTATCAACATAGCAGGCTTTGACGAAGAGCGCAAATATGCAACTACGGATATTGTCAAAGGGAAAATCAAGACTTGTGAAGAAAATGGCCGCAAGACACTGACGTTGACCGTTAACCGGATGCTGACAGGAACAACCGTGCCGCAATGGGACACGATGCTTTACCTCAAGGGAACGTCATCTCCGCAGGAATACGATCAAGCAATATTCCGTTTGCAGAATCAATACGTTACCACCTTCAAGGATGAAAGCGGCCGAACCATCAAATACAACATGAAGCCGCAGACATTGTTGGTGGATTTCGATCCGAATCGTATGTTCCGGTTGCAGGAGCTGAAATCGCAGTTCTACAATGTCAATACGGAGGTTCAGGGTAATGCGGGCTTGAGAGAACGTATCGCAAAAGAGTTGGCGATCTCTCCTATCATCATACTGAATAAACATAAGTTACAGGAAGCAAATCCGACCAATATTACGGATGCGGTTCGCGAATATTCCCGAAACCGAAGCGTATTGGACGAGGCTTCGGAGATTCCGACCGACAGCATTCTGTTGGAGGATACTGAGATGCGCCATTTTCTGCAAGAAATTGCACCTATCGATGCCAAAAATGGTCTCCAAATCAAACCGACAGAGGGAGATGGTGATGACCTTGATACGCCGGACACACCCGATACCCCGGAAGGAGCAGAAAACAGAAATGCGGAACCGGCCGATCAAACCAATCAACAACCCAATCGGCCGAACCCGGCAGATGAAGACGATAAACTCGACAAACGACTTGCTGCCTATTATGCGCGCATTCTCTTCTTTGCCTTCCTGACGGATTCAACCGTCAAATCGATGGAGGAAGTGATTGCCGCGATTCCGGAGACGACGGATAACCAGAGAATCGCCAACCACCTTGGTCTGGACAGAAAGGTTCTAGAGGTAATCCAGAAAAAAAGCAATCCGTTTATTTTGCATGATCTTGACTATAAAATCGAAAATACCAATGATCTGATCCGCGACGCCGCACTTTGCCCCATGGAACGGGTCGAGATTGCCATGCGCCGGTTCGGACGTTTGTCGGATTCGGAGATTATTACCCCTGCGAAGGTCGCCGACGAGATGGTAGCTATCCTGCCTTTCGAAGAATTGAACGAGAAGGCGGATGCCAAATTCCTCGATATAGCCTCCAAAGAGGGAGAGTTTTCCGTTGCATTGTATAGAAGATTCGGCGAGAAGGTCAAGCCGGGATTATATGCAATTGCAACCTCCCCCTTGGCCTACGAATTTACGCGCAAGGTTTACACGCTGCTCGGAATGCCGGTTGAAAACATCTATACCAATTTTACGTCGTATGACTTAATTGGCGGAAATAATAATGAGATAATAAAGCAATTAACAGATATGAAATTTGACGTGATTATTGGCAATCCGCCGTATCAGGATAAAGGAGGTAGTGGAGGTACTAATGACGCATCCATATACCAGAATTTTTGTCAAATAGCTTTTGATACGAATCCTAACTATACTTCAATGATTATCCCCTCTCGTTGGTATACTGGCGGCCGAGAGAATCTTGTTGGGGAGTTCCGCAATAGAATGCTGACATCAAAGCATGTAATGAAATTAGTCTCACACACAAATGCTAAAGATTTATTCCCAAATGCGGAAATAAAAGGAGGTTGTTGTTATTTCTTATATGCGAAATCTTATTGTGGAAAATGCGAATATGAATTAAATCGAGATGGTGTAAAGATTATAACAGAACGGGATTTAGGTCAATTTAACATTCTGGTCAGAGAACCTATATTGGCGGAGATTGTTGAAAGGATTTTGAGCCAGAGTGATTCGTTTGTTGATAGTCTTATATCGTCTGACACTCCATTTGGTATTCCAACAAACCCCAAGGCTAGTTCAAAGTCCCATATTGAAATATATGAACAAAAAGACAAAGAGCATGAAGTTGCATTGTATTGGATTAAACGCAATAGACGATGTATTGGATATATATCACGAGAAAGTGTAAAAAAGAATGTGCTGGATATAAGTAGGCCTAAAGTGTTTATTCCAGAAGCATATGGAGCTGGAGAATCATTCCCTCATCAAATTATCGGGATACCTGAAATCGCTTCTGCTGATTCGGCATGTTCCCAATCATATTTATATGTGGCATTCGGAACAAAAACAGAAGTCGAAAATTTCGCAAAGTACCTACATACGAAATTTCTTCGGGTTTTAGTTAGTGCATCAAAGGTTTCTCAACATGCTATGAGTAAGGTGTATAGATTTGTTCCAGTAGAGAACTTTACTGCATACAGTGATATTGATTGGAGCAAAAGCATCCCCGAAATAGATACTCAGCTCTATGCTAAATATGGTTTAACAGCCGAAGAGATTGACTTTATTGAGTCCATGATTAAGCCCATGGAATAAGAGTATGCTATTCTAACTCAAAATTAACGAACAGATGTTGAATACAATGGAATTAGATATTAAATCATTGATAGGCGAAGCGACAGCTTACGACAAAAAACAGATACTTGAGGTCAGACGACCCAAAAGTTGGCTCAAGAGTGTCTCTGCCTTTGCCAATGGCGAAGGTGGTGTACTGATATTCGGCATCAGTGATGATGGCTATGTGTTGGGACTTGCTGATGCGGAGGGTGACGCGGAGAAAATCAGTGAGGAAATAAAGAGCAAACTTGACCCTGTCCCGGCAGTCAAGCTTGAACTAAAGGAAGCAGATGGTAAGAAGCTTGTGCTACTACATGTATATCCGGGACAGGAGACTCCATATTACTATATCGGCGACAAGCAGCGTCTTGCTTTCGTCCGTATCGGGAATGAGTCTGTCGTTGCGGATCGCATTCAATTGAAAAGTCTCGTTCTGAAAGGTGCCGGCAGAACATACGACAGTCTGCCTTCAACCTACAGATTCGAGGATATGGCTTTTACCAAACTCAGGTCTGTTCACTACAAAAGGCTGCAACGCTCGTTTGAAGACAGCGAGTTTGTATCATGGGGTATCGTTGATGAAAACGGCAATCTGACAAATGCCGGCGCATTGTTAGCGGACGAATCCCCTATAAGACAATCCCGTATATTCTGTACCCGATGGAATGGACTGGATATGACCAACGGCTTGGGCGAAGCGATAGATGATGTTGAGTTGGAGGGATGCGTAATCGGACAATTGCAGGATGCCGTGTCTTTTGTGCGGAATAATTCAAGGAAGAAATGGTGGAAAGAAAGTGACCACCGCGAAGAATTGCCAGACTATCCCGAACGTGCCGTAACGGAAGCGATAGCCAATGCAATCATCCATCGCGACTACATGCAGTTGGGAAGCGAGATACATATTGACATGTACGATGACAGGATGGAGATCTACTCTCCCGGTGGCATGATGGACGGTAGGCTTATTCAGCAGTTGAACCCTCTTACGGTGCCATCCAAAAGAAGGAATCCGTTATTGGCTGATTTCTTCAGCCGATTGGGGCTTATGGAACGGCGAGGCAGCGGCATGAAGAAAATCATAAACACATATAGGCGTTATAAGCGTCTTTCAGACTACCACGCTCCAGAATTCACCTCCAATGCTTCCGAATTTCATGTGACTCTATGGAATTTAAATTTTGAAGGGAATGACAATAATACTCCCACAGACAAGGAATCTCAAGAAGTGGAGTTCATAAAAGAACCGATAGAGTTCACAAAAGAGTTCATAAAAGAACCGATAGAGTTCACAAAAGAGTTCATAAAAGCAAGTCGCCAAATATATAAACTGATATCTATGAATCCTAAAGTCAGTACTGTTCAAATGGCTGATTCAATGGGGCTATCAACACGTCAAGTTCTGAAATATCTGAAACGCCTTCAAGAATTAAACAAGATAGCTCGTGTAGGTGGACGTAAAATGGGAGAATGGAAGATTATCGATGAAGAATATGAGGGATTCTTTGACAGGATATAAAAGTGTATTGTAGTTATTTGAAAGTAATATATATTTTTCTCAAAAATGTACCTTTCAAGACTTAGACTCTGGAATTTTAGAAAATATTGCAGTGGTGCTGATAATAAGCCCGGAGTGGAAGTTCATTTCCATGAAGGCCTAAATGTGCTGATTGGCGAGAATGATTCTGGCAAAACAGCAATTATTGATGCCATTCGTTATGTTTTAAGGACTCAGAGTGGAGAGTATATTCAATTTGATGATAAAGATTTCTATCAAGATGAACAGGGAAATCGAAAGGATGAGTTTAAAATAGAGTGTGTATTTGATGGACTAAACGAGCAAGATTCTGGTTTGTTTTGGGAATGGCTATCATGGAACGAAGATAAGACAAGATATCTACTCAAGGTTTGGCTGTATGTGAAAAGGAAGGATAATGTCATTCTGCCTAAGTTCTCTGCTGGTATAGAAGGACAGTCCGAAAGAATGGACTCTGAAGCGAGAGACCTCTTAAAAGTGGTATACTTTAAACCGCTGAGGGATGCCCTTACCGATATGACCCATGGCTACAAGTCTAGATTAGCACAGATTCTTGGTGCGCATGAGTTGTTCAAGACCCGAAAGGATGAACGGGGTAACAATAGGAAGCACAAACTAGAAACAGACTATGAGGACCTAAAAAGAGAAATAGAAAACTTTTTTAAGAAAGGTGGTAATGGAGAGATTATTACAGAGGAAATCAACAATTTCCTGCATACTCATTTCTTGCTAAATGGTGACCCTCGACATGCCCAAATAAAATTAACTGGAGGAGAACTATTCGAAATATTAAGACTACTTGATCTGATTATGGAAGGCAACAAGTCGGGTCTTGGCTCTCTTAACCTATTGTGTATAGCCGCTGAAATGCTTCTGTTCAACAATCAACAAAAAGGATTGAAACTTGCATTGGTTGAAGAATTAGAGGCTCATCTTCATCCGCAGTATCAGTTAAGACTGATAGATTATATATCCTCTCAACAGAAAAAAGAGCAATTTATTCTTACTACTCATAGCATTACATTGGCTTCAAAGATTCGGTTAGAAAATCTGATTGTGCTAAAAGGAAACGAGGTTTTCCCGATGTCTAAAGAATACACAATGATGAAGCCAGCAGACTACAAATTCTTGGAGCGCTTTTTGGATGCAACTAAGTCGAATCTTTTCTTTGCCAAAGGCCTGATTATGGTTGAAGGAGATGCTGAAAATCTATTGATTCCTGCCATTGCTGACGTAATGGATAAACCTCTGAATAAATATGGTGTCTCAATCGTTAATGTAGGTAGTACCGCATACAAGCGCTATGTAAATATCTTCAAACGCAATGATAAACAGTCATTTGGAATGCCTGTTGCTGTTATCTCTGATTTGGATGTGAGAGCGTTGGAGTATTATGATGATAACAGTTCAGACCGTAAGATTCCTAAATATTGGTTGAAAGATGCTGTGTTGGCAGAATTAAAAGCCGTAACAGAAGAAGTGAATTATGATTCAATGGCAAGTGTGTTCAGTAGTCTGTCTGCATTTGAAAAAAAATGTCCGAGCAAACAAAACTGCTGGTTTTGGTCCAATTGGAGAGACCATTAACCGTTTAAAGGCTGTCTTGACGGAAGAGAAAAAGATGCCGTTGAACGAGGATATGTTGTCGATAATACGTAACGAAAAGACGGAACATATAGAACATGAAACCAATAATGACCAGATAAAAATATTTCTTCCAAAAGACTGGACATTGGAGTATGATATAGCGGGAAGTGGACTATTCAGACTGTTGGCTACAGCAATAAGGGCTGCAGATACAGAAGCAAATGGACAAGAACAAGAAGTAACAGATGAAATATTGCTTGATATTTGGAATAAAGTAAAAGACGACTATCCGGATGGGACTTCACCAACAAGAGAGATTAGCTATAAAATATTTACACCACTCAACGAAGGTACAATTAGTAAAGCTATCACGGCACAATATTTAGCAGGTATGATAGTTGGCGATTTGCCTCCAGTTAAAGACAATGATGTTATTAAAGCAAAAATAGAGCACATCATAAATACCGATGAAAAACTGAAGTATTTGAAGAATGCTATTGAATACGTTACGGATCACCCGAATCATTAAATAATATTTAGGTATGCCATTTGCAACTGATGAAGAAATTAGAATCGCACACGATATTCTTTTGAAAGACAATAAACCTTTCGATGATGCGAGGGTGAATATTATCAAAGAGAATAGTAGTTGTTATGTACAGGCGTGCCCAGGAAGCGGAAAGACAACGGCGCTACTGGCAAAATTGATTATTCTTGCCAACAGATTACCAATGGCTGACGGAAAAGGTGTATGCGTACTTACGCATACGAACGTGGCTATTGATGAGATAAAGGCAAAAGTCGGATCTAAGGCCAATGTCTTGTTTAATTATCCTAACTTCTTTGGGACAATCCAAACCTTTCTGCATAAATACGTCGCAGCTGCCGCACTTCATTATTTCTATGGAAGCCAAATTCAATATGTGGATAATGATATAGCCAAGACTGTGTTACTGAAGAAATATAGCAGTTTGCCTTTTAAAAATAAGTTAAAAAGCTTGGTTTTCGCTCGTATAGCAGCAAAAAAGCACAGGTTAAGAGAAGAAGACATAAATGCATGGGGAGGGGTTGATTTATTGAAGGCTGCTAATGTAATAAAGCAGAAAGGTCAACGTGTCATTTGGTATGATTTTCAGCTGAGCAATCATGTTTACGCAAATATACCCAGAAATATAGTGCAGCAAATTAGAGCTAAAAAGAAGGAAATACTTGATAATGAATGGAAGGATATTATTCTTTCCTTTAAGATGGATTGGCTAAATAGTCAGATCATAACAGACCAAAAACCTATAGGTTTTTCTACAGAATCTGGTGCTGAGTATCTAAAGTTAAAAGAAGAAATGTTCCAAGATGGTATTTTATCTTTTGAAGATGCTTACGATTTAGCATTCCGATATATTAGAGAAAAGAAACTAGATTTCAGTGGTTTCTCGCACAAAAGATTTAGATATCTTTTTATTGACGAAGTACAGGATTGTGACCACAAGCAAGAAGAGCTAATAAAGAAACTTTTTGATGATGAAAAGGTGGTAGTGCAACGATTTGGGGATTATTGTCAAGCTATCTATGATGGAGATGGAAATGATGGGAATGATAATACTAATCTGAAAGGTGAAAATGTTTTACCTATATATAACAGTAATCGTTTTGGGGAAAATATTGCAAAACCATTACGTTCAATGTGTATGGTAGACAACCGACAATTGGTTGGAAATGAAGAAATATATTCTGTAAGACCTATCATCATAACTTATGAAGATCCATTAATGGTATTGTCAAAATATGCAGAACTTCTGAGAATAACAACAATTCCCGAGATGGATAATATGTCAGTATTGGATATTGCTAACAAAGAGAGGAATGAGGATCCCCTGCGTAGAATTAACATAAAAGCATGTGGGTGGGTTGGCAAAAAAGGAGCAAATTCTAATAAACAATATATCGAATCATACTATCCTTCCTTTGAAAGAAGGAGTGTAACAATAAGGTTGGAAAGCGATTCTTTCGATAATTTCATATTAAAGAATCAAAATGGATCGGCAAAGGATTATGGTTTATCCATTATTCAAGGAATAGTAAAATTTTTGGATTTATGTGATATAAAAAACGACACCCGGCGTTATACAATTACCTCTTTACTTGATTTTTTGACAACAAAAAACACAAAAGATAAAGACGTTTTTCTATGTAATATAATGAAATGGGCTATGCTTGCGGCAACTGCAAATAATGCAGAAGAGAGACAATATCTTAAAGAAGATATTTATCAATATTTGTCTAGTACGCTTCTGCCTCTATTTAATAAAAATGAGGTGACTGTGGTTGCTAATACATTCTTTAATACCGTTGCAGACAGGAATCAAAACGGACAAAATCTTGAACATGGAAACATATACAAAGAAGACGGCATAGAGATTGAGATCGCCACGGTTCATGCCGTGAAAGGTGAAACACATGCTGCTACGCTATACCTTGAAACTTTTTTCAACAAGTATTATGAGTCCGAACGACTAAAAGAGCAATTTAAGGGAATTGCATACAAGGGAACTGATGACGATACGCTAAAAAGCCTTAGGGTAGTATATGTTGGCATGAGCAGACCTCGTTACTTGCTATGTGTCGCCATTCAAAAGGATAGATTTCACACTATAGACAGTCAAGAGTTGAGAGATATATGGGATGTAGTTGAAGTTTAGATTTTTTGATTTAACCAAGTATCTATGAAATCATATCCATTTTCAGCCGCAAAGAGATTTCTTTAACAACTGGCGGGAAATTTATGGTACCATTTTTACCTAGTATTATAATATTTCCTTTGATTTACAGATACTTGTAAAAGTCATATCGGTTCAAGCGTGGAACTGTATGCCACACTCTTACTTGAAGGTCGTAGGAAACCTTGGATACAGATGTAACAATAGCAGCCCACGCTATAGCGTGAGAACCACTATGCTATCCTTGTATCCAATTTGAAAATTTCCTACGTTTTCAAGTACAAGATAAGCATAACGCTTCTTCTTTTTTCTTATGTCTTGGAAAGAGTTGCCTCAATCCGCTTACAAAGATATTTAATTTTATTGAGATACAATCAAATACTATCAAAATTACATTCTGAACCCTCTACTTTTTCTTGGCTCTTCCGCAGACTGTCGCAAACCTTGCCTTAATTTCTTCCATTGTTCCTTGAACCATTCACCTATCGGTTGTCGGTTTATGGTCAGCACCAATTTGTTATCATCGACCGGACTTTTCTCCACTTTGAAAACATCATTCTTGATTTCAAATCTTCGTCTATGCTCTTCGGAATAAATTTTACCATTACACCTGATAGATTCTTTTTTGGTCAAAAGACTGTTTACCATGTCTTTGGTAAATCCGATAGCATAACATAGTTTTTCCATTCTCAACATCTCTTTGAGCAATGGGAACCAGTTGAATGCTTTTTCAAGAATGGTGTTCAATCGTGATATTTCCTTGTCTTTGGTTTCAAGCTCTTGATTATGTATTCCTTGTAGGTTACGAATCTGCTTGCCGTGCTGTTCCTGCATTTGTTGCATCTTGGCTTTTAATTCATCAATACCCTTGTCACGCTTGGCAATTTCATGACGTAAATTCTCATTGGCTTGTTCCAAATCTTTCAATTTACCGCTGCCGAAAAGAGAACCGACACCGCTTGCTATGGCTGTGGCTGCATCAGTGGCTACACTTTTGAGTTTGTCGGTGCGTATCTCTGCTTTTACCTGTTTGAGTTCCTGCTCGGCAAGGCTTACCTGTTGCTCCTTGTGTCGCTTGGTTTCCTCTATACGTTGCAGTTCGGCTTTCTGTTTCTCAATGATAAAGTCGTTTCGCTCCAAATGCTCCTTACCTGTGACAGCCTTTGACTGCCCACGTTCCATTAGGAGAATATCGGAAGCCAAGGTCTGCATGGTTGCCATATCTTCGTCATTGAGCTTTCGGCTCTTTCCGGTTTCATGGTTCATCCAGTCGAATACGACATGAGCATGATAATTTGGTTTGAACCATCTGTTACCGACTTGGAAGCTCTCCTTGTCTTCTGCTTCCGGCTGACCGTTCAGCCAATGCCCTTCGTCTTTATGCAGGAAAATCTGTAGCGGAGTGATGCCCCAGCGTCTTTGGCACTCTTCACCGAATTTGCGTACATCAGCCAGTGTGGTGTCCGGTCTGATAAGCAATACTCCTTCACGGATGGGTGAGCATCCCGCCACCTTGATAATCTTTCCATTCTTTCCCTTGCGTTCCCTTTCCTTTTCCTGCATGGCACGTCCGGTCTTTTCCTTGACCATTTGCTTGATATTGTCATAATGAGTTCGCAGTTCGGGAGTGCCGAAGTCGGGATTTATCCACTGTTCGTTATCGGTGGAAA
>ERZ779840.2949-NODE-2949-length-14059-cov-4.297058_pt1 | contig 14059 bp, 15 predicted proteins | sample MGYA00511561_ERZ779840 | MGnify/ENA primary metagenome ERZ779840 (study PRJEB29588, sample SAMEA2162036) | human gut metagenome | biome: human gut; feature: human-associated habitat; material: faeces | place: Denmark | collected 2008/2010 ...
AATATAGATAGTTTATTACAAGTATATAATAGAAGCGCTTATGATGAAGTATTAAGTGAAGAAAAAATGCATAGAATGTGTGGTGTTGCATTTGTTGATGCTAATGGTTTAGGTGTTGTTAATAATATGTATGGTCATGAATCTGGTGATAATTTATTAAAAACTGTAGCTGATTGTTTAAAACAATATTTTAGATATTGTGATATATATCGTATTGGTGGGGATGAACTTGTTATTATAGTTGAAAATATTAGTAAAGATTTATTTTTAACTAAGTTAGATATGGCAACATCATTAATTAGTAAAACTTCATATACGGTATCTGTGGGAGCAATGTATCAAGATGAAGTTATAAATTTAAAACAAATGGTAAATGAAGCAAGTATAAAGATGAAAGAAAAAAAGGAAGAATATAGAAGGTTACATCCGGAGGAATATATTAATAAATATGAAGTACATTATGTTGGAAATAATAACGAATCAAGTAGAAATTAATTTTACTTGATTTATATAAAAAAACAAGTAAGAAATTAATCTTGCTTGTTTTAATATTCCAAATGGGGCACAATAAGGGAATCGAACCCTTGCATACCGGAGCCACAATCCGGCGTGTTAACCACTTCACCAATTGCACCATGTCTTGGTATTTCTTATATTACCAAAAAAAAATAAAAAAATCAATACCCTAAACGCAATTTTTGTGATATTATTATATTAGGAGATGATTTTAATGAATGAAGTAACAAATATTTTATGTTCAAGAAGAAGTATTAGAAAGTTTAAAAATACACAAGTACCTAAAGAAATTTTAGATGAAATATTAAAATGTGGTACATATGCACCAAGTGGTAAAAATAAACAAAGTGCTAAAATTGTTGTTGTTCAAAATAGAGAATTGATTGAGGAAATTGCTAAAGTTAATGGAAGTTTTGTTAATAAGGTAGGTCTTAATCCGTTTTATAATGCACCAACTTTAATTATAGTTTTTGCTGATAAAAATATTGGTACATATATTAATGATGGTTCTGCAGTTATATCAAATATTATTAATGCAGCATTTAGTTTAGGTGTTGATAGTTGTTGGGTTCATCGTGCTAAAGAAACATTTGAAACTGAGTTTGGAAAAAAAATTATGAAAAAATGGGGGTTAGATGATAATTATGAAGGTATTGGTAATGTTGTGTTAGGTTATAGAGATATGATATTGCCACCACCATTTCCAAGAAAAGAAGATTATATTATATTTGATAAATAGAGGTATTATGAAAAGAGAAAGAAGATTAACAGTATTTGGAATTATAATTAATTCTTTAGTAACGTTTTTAAAAATTTATGCAGGAATGGTATTTAATTCGTATACTTTGATGGTTAGTGGGTATTATACATTATGTAACATGTCTCAGGATTTCTTGGCATATTCTGGTTCTGTTGCAAGAGGAAGAAGAGCTAGTAGAACTGAAGCTTTTGGATATGGAAAGTGGCCGCTTTTAAGTTTAGTGTTTTATGGATTAATTATTTTGTTTCTTGGTTTATTTGTATTTATTAAATCTTTTAGTTTAAATTATGTTAGAACTGATTTGAAAATATTATTTATTATTTTGATAGTTCTTGTATCTTTAGTAATGTTTGCTCGTAATTTATTTAAAAATGCAAAAGATATTCAAAGTGAAATGCTTATGGATATGGCTCATTATACAGCATATGATTTTTATTTAAGTTTAGTTTCAATTATTTTTATTGCAATTAGTTCTTTTATTCCAGTTTTTGATATGTTTGGGTCACTTTATTTAAGTTTAATGATTATGTTAAAAAGTGTTAATGTAATGTTAAATGCATTTGTTATGTTGAATGGTCAAAATGATCAAAATAAAAAGATAATAAAGGCAGTTGAAAAAATTATTAATGAAGGTGATGGAATATATTACTCGAATAGTAATTTAGTAAATGTTAAGAATTTTTATAAGATTTCAATTGAAGTTTTAGTGGATGATGATGTTAATTTAACTGATTTAATATTATGGGAATATCATTTGATGGAAAAAATAAGAGTTAATAGATTACATATTAGTATGGTTGAGTTTTTGATTTATAAAAGATAATATAAAATTTTGTAAAAGTTAGCACTTACTATTGACAAGTGCTAATAAAAGTGGTATATTGTTATTGTTGATGGAAAGCATCAATAGAAAAACATTTTCAAAGTAATAATAAAGATTTTGAAAATATGAAAGGATGATGATATTTATGTTACCAAGTAGAATGTTTTTTGATGATATGTTAAGTGATTTAGAAAAAGAAAATAAGTTAATGAGATGTGATATCTTTGAAAAAGATAATAAGGTATTTATTGAATTAGATGTTCCAGGATATAATAAAAATGATATTAAAGTAGAATGTAATAAAGGTAATATTGTTGTTAAAGCAGAACATCATGAAAAACATGAAGATAATAAGAAGTATTTACATCGTGAAAGAAAAGTTTATGGAAGACTTGAAAGAAGTTTTCATCTAGATGATATAGATGAAGATACTATGGAAGCAGAATTTAAAGATGGTATTTTAACAATCAGTGTTTCAAAAGTTGATGAAGACCGTAATAAAAAGTTTATTACAATTAAATAATTTAAAATGCACTTTAGTGGTGCATTTTTTTTGATGGAAAACTCACAAATAACCGAATGAAAAAACTACAAATAACCGAATAAAAAAACTACAAATAACCGAATAAAAAGCCTACAAATAACCGAATTGTATTGATTTTTACATTAACTAATGCTAAAATTCTGTTTAGAAATGAGTGAATATAATGGATGAATTAAAAAAATATGGAGATAACATTGTAATAAATGATTATGAGATTAGTGTGTTAGATAAATGTAATATTGATGTTGCAAAGTGTAAAACAATAGCAGAAGTATTACTTCTTATAGATAGGTATTTAGATGATGCAGATATTTTAGATGAAGAATATGATGAAATAGATTTTGTTGCAAATAATTTAAATGAAAGATTATATTATATGGGGAATAAATAATATAAAAAAGAATAAAAAGAGATTCTTAATTAGTTTTTAGTTTTATTTGTTGTATGGTGTGGTGTGCTTGTATGTGTCATTATTGGCGATAATAATAACAAAGAAGAGAAATATGCACTTGGTATAGAAAATATTACTACACTTGATAATATTAATATAAAAATAGGTAATGATTTTTATATTAGAGATGAAGAAGAAAAATTAGTAGTTTAGTATTTTGATAATGATAAGATTAATGATTATGTTGTAATTGAATAATAAAAGTAAGTTTTATATTAATGGTGGGAATTAATAAAAAATATGTAAACTTAAAAGAAAAGTTCAAAAGGACTTTTCTTTTAAATTTATTTATGGTATTATATTTTTATAGCATAGAGATATTATTTTATGTGGCAATAACTATTGTTTTTTAGAAAGAAGGAGTGAAAAAGATGGATAAGAATAAAAAGAATGCAATAGTATTAAGTATAGTAGCAGTAGTTACATTAATTGCTTTAGTAGTTGGTGCAACATATGCGTATTTTCAAAATCAATATGGCTCTGCATCTAATGCAGATGTTAATGTTACAACATATACAACAGATATGTTAACTTTTGAAACAGGTAATGCTATAAGCTTATATGCAGATCAAACAACATTTGGTCAAGAAAAGGGAAGCTTATCTGGAGAAACATTTGCAAAAGCAACATTAGTTGCAAATAATAAAACAAATGAAGCAACAGGTAACTATTATGTATATTTTAATATAGAAAATAATACATTCAAATATACATTAGGTGAAGACAAACCCGAACTTATATTAACAGTTACAGGACCAGATGGAAATGAAGTAACGGAATTACCAGGACTAACTCATAAAGTAGTTCAAGATAGAGAAAACAAAAGTATATCAGGTTTTGATGTTACAACAACAAATGGTTTAATAACTATAGCAAATAAGAAAACAATAACAGCAACACCAAGTAAAGAAGAACAATATACACTAAAGCTTACATTTGTAAACTATGAAGGAAATCAAACAGAAAATACAACAAGTGGATTAAGTGCAAAGGTTATGATACAAAAAGAATCAATGGTTAATTCTTTAGCATCATATATTACAAATCTTTACACAGGAACCCAAGGAGAAAATGGAATATATTATCATGATGCAAGTCTAACAAATGGAGCAGGTGACAATAGTTATAGATATGCTGGAGCAAGTGATGCAGTAAATAATTATGTATGTTTTGGAACAAACGTAACGCCATGCCCAACAGATAATCTATATAGAATAATCGGAGTATTTGGTGATAGAGTAAAACTAATCAAAGCAGATTATGCAACGACAGCATTATTAGGTGCAGATGGCGATTATAGCAAGATGTATACTGCAAATGGTTGGGATAATTCAGCTTATAAAGGAAATAATTTAGCTAATATAGCGGCATATAATTGGAATAAGTCTAATCAAAATACATGGAGTTTATCAAATTTAAATAAAACAAATTTAAATACAAATTTCATAACAAATATAGGAGCAGACTGGGCAGCTAAAATAGCAGACACAACATGGAAGGTTGGAGGAAATACATGGGCAAATATAGGAACTCAACCAGCTAAAACAGCATATCAAAATGAGATAGTAAATCCGGTAACAACAAATAGTCAAGATAATAAGACAGAATATAGTGCAAAAATAGGATTAATGTATGTAAGTGACTATATGTATGCAGCACCACAAGATAAGTGGACATTAGTAGGTTATAATAGTGATGCATCAAAAGATTATAGAGCAGCCATAAGTGTCAATTGGATGTATATGGGGCTATATGAATGGACTATTTCCCGTCATGCGGACGATTCGAGCAATGCGTTCCGTGTGAATAACGCTGGTAGCGTGGGCATCAACGGTGTTGTCCTCATTGCGTACGGGGTTCGGCCAGTCTTCAATCTCTCATCTTCTGTTAAATTTTCTTCAGGTGATGGTACTTCAAGTAATCCAATTAGATTGGAACTTTAAAAATTATAATTATAAAAGTTATAAATGACACTTTTTTTTACTTGCAGTAATAAGTAAATAGTATTTACTTATTACTTAGTTTTTGATAAAATAATGGTAAGAAAGGAAGTAATTATGGATTGGATATTTTGGTTAATACTTGTTATTATATTATCTATATTAGAAGCAGTTACTGTTAATTTAGTTTCTATTTGGTTTGTTATAAGTGGTATAATTACAATGATTTTATCATTTATTATAACAGATACAGCAGTTTTATCTAGTATATTTGTTATACTTGGTATATTGTTTTTAATTATAACTAGACCTATTGTTGCTAAGTTAAGAAATAGTAGTAATGATAAAACTAATTTAGATAGAATAATAGGTATGGAAGGTGTTGTTACATTAGACATTACTAAAAATAGTGTTGGTGAAGTGAAAGTTGATGGAAAAAGATGGAGTGCTGTATGTAAGAAGAAATGTTTAAAAGGTGATACAGTTGTAGTGGAAGCAATTGATGGTGTTAAATTAATAGTTAAAAAGGAGAGTGATTAGTTATGCCAGGAATTTTAGTTGCAATATTAGTTATTATTATAGTTTTGATTATCCCGAATATAAAGATTGTACCTCAATCAATGTGTTATGTTATTGAAAGATTAGGTTCATATTATACAACATGGGAACATGGACCACATTTTAAAATACCTTTTATAGATTCTATATCTAATAAGGTTACATTAAAAGAAATAGTTAAAGATTTTGCACCACAACCAGTTATTACTAAAGATAATGTTACAATGCAAATTGATACAGTTGTATATTTTCAAATAACTGATGCAAAACTTTATACTTATGGTGTTGATTATCCAATTAGTGCTATTGAGTCTTTAACTGCAACAACACTTAGAAATATTATTGGAGAACTAGAACTTGATCAAACTTTAACTAGTAGAGATATTATTAATACTAAAATGAGAGCAATATTAGATGAAGCAACAGACCCATGGGGTATTAAAGTTAATAGAGTGGAAGTTAAAAATATTTTACCACCTAGAGATATTCAAGATGCAATGGAAAAACAAATGCGTGCTGAACGTGAAAGAAGAGAAAAAATACTTCAAGCAGAAGGGGAAAAGAAATCAAGTATTTTAATTGCTGAAGGTGAAAAAGAAAGTGCTATTTTAAGAGCTGAAGCACAAATGATGAGTCAAATTAAAATAGCTGAAGGTAAAGCTGAAGCGTTACTTAAATTAAAACAAGCAGAAGCTGATGGTATTAAGTTATTAAAAGAAGCTAAAGCAGATGATGCTGTACTTCGTTTAAAATCTTTTGAAGCCTTAGAAAGTGTTGCTAATGGGAAATCAACAAAAATTATTATTCCATCAGAATTATCTGGTATTGCAACATTTGGTACTACTTTAAAAGAAGTTATGAAAGATGATAAGAAGACTAAGTAATTGGTCTTTTTTAATGGTAATACAAGATTTAATTTGAGTTAAGAAAATTGTTTGTAAAGATGTGTAAAATTTATGAAAAGTGAATACTAAATGTTTACTTTTTTTTATTTGTTTGGTAACATATTAGTAGACAGTGGTAGTCTGTGGGAGAAAGTGGGGGATAATATGTTACTGGGTGAATTTCATCATAATATAGATGAAAAGAATAGACTAGTTATTCCAACTAAACTTCGTGAGGAATTAGGAAGTAATTTTGTAATTGCTCGCGGCATTGAAAAATGTTTATATGTTTATTCAATGGTCGAATGGGAAAAATTAGTTAATAAGCTTAATACTCTACCTTTCACAAAAAAAGTCACTCGGACCTTCACACGATTTTTATACTCTGGAGCCACTGTGGGTGAGTTCGACAAAAATGGTCGAATAAGTATTGCCTCCCCATTGGTTAGCTACGCCGATTTAGACAAAGAATGTATTGTAATCGGCGTTGGTGACCATCTAGAAATATGGAATAGTGTTAAATTTAATGAGAATTTTTTAGAAAATAGTGATATAATAGATACTATTGCAGAAAAATTGTTTATAGGTGAAGAAGATGCATTATAGTGTTTTAAAAAATGAATTGATTGAAAGTTTAAATATTGTTCCTGATGGTGTGTATATTGATTGTACGATTGGTTATGCTGGGGATGCAAAAGAAATTTTAAAAAGAATTCCAAATGGTTTTCTATATGGCTTTGATCAAGATGAAAGGGCAGTTAGTTATTCAACTGATGTTTTAAAGAAAATCGGAAGTAACTTCAAAATATTTAATACTAATTTTGTTAACTTAGAAGATACATTAGATAGTGAAGATATTTTATTAGTTGATGGAATTATATTTGATTTAGGTTTTTCTTCACCTCAGATTGATGATGAAGAACGTGGTTTTTCATTTATGCATGATGGACCTCTTGATATGAGAATGTCTAGTAGTGGAAAAAGTGCAAAAGATGTAATTGATAATTATAGTGAAGAAAAATTAGTGGAAATATTTTTTAAATATGGAGAAGAGAAGTTAAGTAAAGTAATTGCTCGTGGTATAAAGAAAAGTAAGAATATTAATACTACCTTGGAATTAGTTGATGTAATTAAAAGGAGTGTTGGTTTAAATTACTTTTATAAACAACATCCGGAAAGAAAGATATTTCAAGCTTTAAGGATTGAAGTTAATGATGAACTTGGTGTTTTAGAAAGTGTCTTACCAGTTGCAATAAAGCACTTAAAAAAAGGCGGAAGATTATCTGTTATTACATTTCATTCTTTAGAAGATAGAATAGTTAAAAATATATTTAAAAAATATAGTGAAGTAGATGAACTTGTTAGTGGTTTAAAAGATATACCTAAAGAGTATCAACCATTAATTAAGTTAGTTAACAAAAAGCCTATTCTTCCAAGTGAAGAAGAACTACTTGAAAATTCAAGAAGTAGAAGTGCTAAATTAAGAATAATTGAAAGGATATGATTATATGGCTAAAAAGGGGAAAAAAGTTAAATTGTTAAAGGGTGAAAAAATGATGTATACATTATTACTTGTGTTAATTGTTGCTATTCCACTTTTTGATGTTTATACATCATCATTGTTATCTGAAACAAATAATGAAGTTGAAAAAATTAGAAAAAATATTGAAAGACAAGAGCTTGTTAATCAAGGATTATCAATGCAAATTGATGAGCTTGCTAGTTTAGAAAATATTCAAAATGTTGCAGATAATTTTGGACTTTCTTATAATAATAGTAATATAAAGTCTGTTGGGGAAAAATAAGGAGAAATGATTTATGAAGAAAAGAGTTACAGTTAAAATATCTAAACTAATTATTTTAATTGTGGCTTTTTTATTTGTAGCAATTATTGGTAAACTTAGTTATGTTGTATTGAGCGATAAAGTTGATGGGATTAATTTACAAGAAAAAGCATCCAGTATAGCCACCACAAAAAAGACACTTTATGCAGATAGAGGTAATATATATGATGTTAATGGAGAAGAGCTTGCTAGTACAGTTAATTCATATACCGTTATTGCTTATTTAAATTCTAATAAAACTAATGTTAAAGATAAAGATTATACAGCGGAAGTGTTAGCACCAATACTTAATATGACTAAAGAGAAATTACTTGAGTTACTTAATAAAAATTTATATCAGGTGGAGCTTAGACCTGGGGGGTTAAATATAAGTGAAGTAGTTAAAGCAAAAATTGAAAAGTTAGAGTTACCTGGTATTGATTTCATTAAAAATAGTAAGAAAAGATATTATAGTAAATCGACATTTGCATCATATATAGTTGGTTATGCTAAGATGGATGATGAAGGAAAATTAATTGGAGAGCTTGGAGTTGAAGGTTATTATGATGATATATTATCTGGAGTAAATGGTTATACAAAATACTTAAAATATACATCAAGTAATTATAAGATTCCAAATACACCGGAGGATACTAAAAAAGCAAAAGATGGTTCATCAATATATTTAACAATTGATTCTAATATTCAGCTTATTGCGGAGAAAGCTGTTTCTTCGATGCAAGAGAAATTTAATACAGAATGGGCAGTATTTTCTGTGATGGATGCAAGTACTGGTGCAATTGTTGCAAGTGCTACGAATCCTAATTTTAATCCGAATGACACAAATACAATAAAAGAATATATGAATCCTTTGATAAGTTATCAATATGAACCTGGATCTGTTATGAAGATATTTTCGTTTGCATCAGCAATTGAAGAAGGTAAATATAAAGGCGATGAATTATTTACATCGGGTTCTTATACATTAGATGATGGAACAGTTATTAGAGATTCAGAAAGAAGAGGATGGGGTACTATTTCTTTTGATGAAGGTTTTGCTAGATCTAGTAATGTTGCAGCAACAACGCTTGCTTTAAGACTAGGTGTTGATAAATTATCTGACTATTATAGTAATTTAGGTTTTGGTAAGAAAACAGAGATTGAACTTTCTAATGAAGCAGTGGGTGATACTGAGATAACTTATCAATCTGAACTCGCAACTGCATCTTTTGGTCAAGGGGTTTCTGTTACAGCAATTCAAATGCTTCAGGCTTTAAGTGCAATGACTAATGATGGCGTTGTTATAAAACCATATATTGTTGATAAAATAGTTGATCAAGATGATAATGTCACTTATAAAGGTGGTAGAGTTGTTGTAGATAAGGTTTATTCAAGTAATACTGTTAGTAAGATGCATGAACTTATGAAAAAAGTTGTTGAAATAAATAAAGTGTGGAATGTATCTAATGTAAATGTAATGGGTAAAACTGGTACTGCACAAATAGCATCCCCGAAAGGTGGTTACTTAGATGGTACCTATGATTATATTAAGTCATTTGCAGGTATAATTCCTAGTGATAATCCAAAATACATTATATATGTTGTTGGAAAGAAACCTGAAACTAATTTAGGTTCTTGGGCTAAAGTTATAACTACTGCAATTGAAGAAATTGCATCATATGCTAAGTTAACTGAATCTAAGAGTGATGCTGATTTAACTAAGTTAATTGATTTAAATAATTATATAAGTCGTGAAGTTGAAAAAAGTGTAATTGATTTAGAACAAAATAAATTAAAAGTTATTGTTATTGGTGATGGCAAATATGTTATTAATCAGTATCCTTTGAAAGGAAAAAAGGTTCTTGCTGATAGTAAAGTTTTTCTTCTTAGTAATGGTTTAGAGTTTAAAATGGAAGATATGACTGGCTGGAGTATAAATGATGTTAAGACTTATACTGAATTACTTGGCATTAAGCTTGAATATAATGGATATGGATATGTAACTAGTCAAAGTATTGATGCTGGTACGGTGTTAGATACAAGTAATATGGTGTTAAGCGTAACTTTAGAAAATAAGACTTAGAGATAAGTTTTATTTTTTTGCAAAAAATTTTAAAAAATTAGCAGTTCTATATTGACAAGTGCTAATCATAGTATTATAATGTTATTAGCACTAAAGAAAGAGTAGTGCTAAAAGAGGTATAATTATGGATGAACGTAAAAATAATCTCTTAAAGGTAATTGTTGAAACTTATATTAAAACAGTTAAACCGGTTGGGTCAAAAGCCTTGTGTGATTTGTTTGGGTGTTCGAGTGCCACGATAAGAAATGAAATGGCAATACTTGAAGAAATGGGATATTTGGAAAAAAATCATATTTCTTCTGGGAGAGTACCAAGTGAAGCAGGGTACAGATATTACGTTAAGAATTTGATGGAACCAGAAAAATTAACTGGTAGTGAGATGCTACAATTACAAAAAATATTTGCTAATACAGATATTTTGTTAAGTGATGCAATTAATAAGTGTATGGATATAATTAGTGATATAACTAATTATACTAGTGTTGTTTTAGGAAAAAGTGGTGTAGATAATAATCTTTTACAAATTAATATTATTGATTTAGGAAATAATCAAGTAGTAGCAGTTGTTTGTACAGATAAAGGTAATGTTGAAAATAAAACATTTAATTTACCTGATACAATAAATGTTAAAGAAGTGATTAAAACTAGTGAAATAATTAATAAGATGTTAGTTGGTACTCCGATTAATGATGTAGGTAAGAGATTAGAGTTAGAAGTTAAACCTGTTATTAAAAATCAAATAAGACAATATGAAACAGTGTATAATATTTTCTATGATGCATTTAATGATTTTGTAAATAACAATAGTAATATCCATGTTACAGGAAAAACAAAGATATTTGAACAGCCTGAGTATAATGATATTAATGAACTTAAAAGACTTGCTAATAAACTTGAAGATAACAACCTTATTACTAAAGTTGAAGAAGTTAGTGATGAAGATAATATTAAAGTTTATATTGGTGATGAAAATGAGTTTGATTCTAATTGTACAATTATTAGAAAGAAATATCATGTTAATGGTGAAGAAGGTACAATAGCAGTTATTGGACCAAAGAGAATGGATTATCAAAGAATTGTTGGATTACTAGAGTATATCGATGATGCTATTGATAATAGAAAGGATACATAATGGAAGAAGAAAAAATAAAAAAAGGCAAGCAAAAAGTAAAGAGTGTTAAAAAGAAAGATAGTACAGGTAAGAAAGAAAATCATGTACATGATGAAAAGTTAACTTTAGAAAATGCAAAACTTAATGAAAAAGTATTAAGACTTATGGCTGAGATGCAAAATATTAAAAGAAGAAATGATGAAGAAATAAGTAGATTATGTAAATATGATGGAGAAAAACTTATTTTGAAGTTACTTCCAATAGTAGATAATTTTGAAAGAGCTATAAGCTTAGATGATAGAGATTTATCTGATGAAGTATCTAAATTCTTAAGTGGATTTAAGATGATATATACTAATTTAGTAAGTATTTTACAAGAATTAGAAGTTAAAGAAATTGAATGTAAAGGACTTGAATTTGATCCGAATAAGATGGAAGCAGTTCTTACAGAAAGTGATAAGAATTTACCAAGTAATGTAGTATTAGAAGTACTACAAAAAGGTTATACTTATAAAGATAAAGTTATAAGGGTAGCTATGGTAAAAGTAAATGAATAATTAAGCTCAAGAAAAATAAATGAAAGGAATGATGATATATGAGTAAAATTATAGGTATTGATTTAGGTACTACAAATTCATGCGTTGCAGTACTAGAAGGGGGAGAACCAAAGGTTATAACTAATGCTGAAGGAAATAGAACAACTCCATCAGTAGTAGCCTTTAAAGGTGATGAAGAATTAGTTGGAGAAGTTGCTAAAAGACAAGCAGTAACTAATGTTAAAAATACTATTTCTTCAATAAAGAGAAAAATGGGTACTAGTGAAAAAGTAGAAGCTGGAGGAAAGAAGTGGACTCCAGAAGAAATTAGTGCAAAGATATTAGCTAAATTGAAAAAAGATGCAGAAAGTTATTTAGGAGAAAAAGTAACTAAAGCAGTTATTACAGTTCCAGCATATTTTAATGATGCTGAAAGACAAGCAACTAAAAATGCAGGTAAGATTGCAGGATTAGAAGTTGAAAGAATTATTAATGAACCAACTGCTGCTGCACTAGCATATGGACTAGATAAACAAGATAAATTACAAACTATCTTAGTATATGACTTAGGTGGTGGAACATTCGATGTTTCTATTCTAGAACTTGGTGATGGTGTATTTGAAGTTAAAGCAACTAGCGGTAATAATCGTTTAGGTGGAGATGACTTTGATGCTCGTGTTACTGATTATTTAGTAAGTGAATTCAAAAAAGAACAAGGTATTGATTTAAGTAAAGATACTATGGCAATGCAAAGAATTAAAGATGCTGCTGAAAAAGCTAAAAAAGATTTATCTAGTATGACTACTACACAAATAAGTCTTCCATTTATTGCCCAAAATAGTGAAGGACCAGTTCATTTAGATATGACTTTAACTAAAGCTAAATTTGAAGATTTATGTCGTGATTTATTTGATTCAACACTTGAACCAGTTAGAAAAGCATTAAAAGATGCTAATATGACTGCTAAAGATATTAATAAGGTAATATTAGTTGGTGGTTCAAGTCGTATTCCATATATTCAAGAACTTGTTAAAAAAGAACTAGGACAAGAACCTAATAAGAGTGTTAACCCAGATGAAGTAGTTGCAATGGGTGCTGCTATTCAAGGTGGTGTTTTAACTGGTGAAGTTGATGATATTGTTTTACTAGATGTTACACCATTATCACTTGGTATTGAAACTCTAGGAAATGTTATGACAGTATTAATTCCAAGAAATACAACAATTCCAACAAGTAAATCTCAAGTATTCTCTACTGCTGTAGATAATCAACCTGCTGTAGATATTCATGTATTACAAGGTGAAAGACCAATGGCTAGTGATAACAAGACTTTAGGAAACTTCCAATTAACTAACTTGCCACCAGCAAGACGTGGTGTTCCTCAAATCGAAGTTAAATTTGATATAGATGCTAATGGTATTGTTAATGTTACAGCTAAAGATTTAGGTACAAATAAAGAACAATCTATTACTATTACATCATCAACTAATTTAACTGATGAAGAAATTGATAAGATGATGAAAGAAGCTGAAGCTAATAAAGAAGCAGATGAAAAACGTAAAGAGGAAGCTGAAGTTAGAAATAATGCTGATAGTATTGTGTTTGCTACTGAAAAAGCTTTATCTGATTTAGGTGATAAGATAACAGATGATGATAAGAAAAATGCTTCAGAAAAACTAGATGCTGCTAAGAAAGCATTAGAAGGAAATGACATTGAAGAAATTAAGAAAACTAGTGAAGAGCTTAATAAAGTTGCAATGGATTTAGCAGCTAAGGTTTATGAACAAGCAGCAAAAGATAATGCTAATAATACAGAAGCAAGTAGTGGTAGTGATAGTGACCATGAAAAAGTTGAAGATGCCACATACGAAGAAAAATAATTAAAAAAATAATAGGGATAAAAGAGAGCGTCTTAACTCTCTTTTTACCAGTTTAAGGGAGATACATGAAAAAAGATAAGTTAGAAAGAATGCTTGAAGCAATGATGTCTACAGGAGCTGATTTTGCTGAAGTATATGTAGAAGACAAAA
>ERZ779840.2951-NODE-2951-length-14048-cov-3.425641_pt1 | contig 14048 bp, 13 predicted proteins | sample MGYA00511561_ERZ779840 | MGnify/ENA primary metagenome ERZ779840 (study PRJEB29588, sample SAMEA2162036) | human gut metagenome | biome: human gut; feature: human-associated habitat; material: faeces | place: Denmark | collected 2008/2010 ...
TTGCGGTACAGGCGGTTGTGCAGCTCGCCAAGCCGCTGTTTTAAATGCTTTAACTCCTTGCGGTACGTCTCCTCATCGAGCGTCTTATCGAGCGGTATCTCCGAGAGAAGCGGCATGCGCTCTAACGGGAATACATTCTGCAGAAGCGGAACCGCCATATCACGGTTGTCAAGCGCAATGTCAATTCCCTGCGTCAGCGTCTCAAGCACCTGCAATTCCGTCCACTTCTTCGACTTTGCATCCACAATATACCACGGTGCGGACGGCATATTCGTGCTCTTCAAATAGGAAGAAAACGCATCCATGCACTTCTCGTAGTGACTGTTCTGCCACAGATCCTTTTTCCCCACACGCCAGACGGTGTCTTTTTCATCTGTGAGGCGCTCCATCCGTCTGGTCTGCTCCTTCTTGGAGATATGCAGGAAAAACTTCATCACGAGGTAGCCGTTATCCGTCAGCTGACGTTCAAAACGCCGCACGCTCTCGATGCGCTTTGCATATTTTTCCTCGGAAAGCTCCCCGTGAAGGCGCTCTTCCACCACCTCATCCATCCAGCCGGAATCTAAAAATACAAACTTTCCCGCCTCCGGAATCCGGGTAAAATGGCGGTATAAAAACGGCTTGCGCTCTTCCTCCCCGGTCTTTCTCTCCATGGACTCCACCTTAAAATGGCGCGGGTCAATATTCTCGATGATCTGACCGATGCAGTAGCCTTTTCCCGCCGTTCCCCAGCCTTCCAGCAGCACCAGTACCGGCACTTTCTGCTCCTTGATGAGAAGCTGCTGGGCGGCAAGCTTTTCCCTGGCTGCCGCAAGGCGCATCTTTAATTCCTCTTCCCCGGGTCTTACCGGCTCTTTCCACTCTCTCAGCATAAAAACCTCCGTTCCGCAGACGCAATACGTCGCATTTTCCTTCTCCTATAACAGCGGTGCAAACAACCGCAGAATACACTGTATGATGCGAAGCCCCATACTCCGCTTTCCCTTATACTGTTCCGTCACCTCGCGCGACACCTCAAATATCTGCTCAAAATCCTCTCCGATGGCACCGAGTGCACCGCAGCCATGCAGCAGCACGCCGTTTTCAAAATGATGGTACAGGCTTCTATAGTCAAAATTGATCGTTCCGACCGTGGCCGTCTCCCCGTCGCAGAGTGTCTGCTTCTGGTGGATAAATCCCGGCGTGTACTCATAGATACGCACGCCGCGCCGCACCAGAGGCGCATAGTAGGAGCGTGTCGTCTGATACACTAACTTCTTATCCGGGATTCCCGGTGTCACAATCCGCACATCAACGCCGCGCTCGGCAGCCAGACACAGTTCCCTCGTCATATCATCGCTGATAATCAGATACGGCGTCGCCGCATAGAAAAAGTGTTTCGCACTCTTGATGAGATTCAAATAAACATCCTCCGCAAAATAGCCGTCCGTCAGGGGGCCGTCCGCATACGGCTGTACAAAACCGGTGTCTGCCGCGCGGTAATCCAGCTTCGGAAAATACGTCTGAAACTCATGGTCCGCCTCCGCCGTGGCATTCCACATCTGAAGAAATGTCACAGTCAGGCTTGCCACCGCATCTCCCGCAAGACGGATTCCGGTATCCTTCCAGACTCCGTACGGGTGCGTGATATTAAAATATTCATCCGCAAGATTGTAGCCGCCCGTGTAGCCGATCTTTCCGTCCACCACCGTAATCTTTCTGTGATCGCGGTTGTTCATGAAAATGTTTAGAATCGGAAGTACCGGATTGAATACCCGGCACTCTACACCGATGGCTTCCATGCGCTTGATAAAGCCCGGATCGATAAAGCCGATACTGCCGACGTCATCGTAAAACAGGCGTACCTCCACCCCGTGTGCCGCGCGCTCGGCGAGCACGTCCTTAATCCTGCCGAACGCCTCCGCTTCCTCGATCGCGTGATATTCCATAAAGATAAAATGTTCTGCTGACGCGAGATCATGCAGCTGCGCCGCAAGTCCCTCCGCCGCATCCGGGTAAAATGTCACATCGGTATTCCGGTACACCGGATAATGCCCGAACCGATTGATATAGCGGCACTGGTTCGCCACCGCAAAATTCTGCTCCTCCAGCCGCTCAAGCACCGTCGCATCCTGGGGAATCTGTTCAAACAGCACCGGTTCAATCGCCTCAAAGCGTCTGCGCATCGCCTTTGCAACCACATTCTTGTGTCCAAACACCAGATATATGCAGAGCCCCAGCACCGGAAACGCCAGAATCAGAATAATCCAGGGCATCTTAAACGCAGCGTTCTCGTGCTTGGCGTAAATGCTTAACGCCACAAGAAATGCTCCCACACTAAAGCATAAACTGATTGCCGTAGAATATGCATTCAACCGCAAAAACAGCAGCAAAATCCACAAAACCTGCAAAAGCAGGGATAATCCTACAAACACAAGTCTTCCCACACTGTTTTTCACATTAGACTTCTGTTCCGTCCGCATCTTCTGTCTCTTCATTCCGCATCCTCTCCTTATCATATCAAAAAAGCTTTCATCTGCAAACCCGGATGAAAGCTCTTTTTTATTCTTATATTGATTTTCTTTTGTAACGCCATCCTAAGCCTCTGCAGACAGCTGTAATCTCGCCGTAATCTCCCGCACTTCTTTCATAATCGCGGCATACATTTCATACTCAAGTCCAACCGGCGACATGTGCGGACATTCCTGCTTCATCCGATAGGCCTGTCTTAACAGGCTGCGTTTGTTCTCCTCAAGCTCCCAGATCTGCTCTCTGCTCATAACTTCTCCACTTTCCGCACACCGGCGTCCCCCGCCTTCTTCTGTGCTATTCTCTTCTTGGTGTATATATCTTGTACACACACCTCTACCATCATAGCATATATAGTGGAAAATGCATCAGGAAGTTGTTCGGCATTTTTACCAAATTTTGTGACCGGATTTGAGGACTTTGCCTATTTACAAAACGGCTTTTATCTATTTCTCACAACTGCATCAGCATTTCAAGAGCCTGCTTTTTCATGATACAAATTCCCTGCTCTCTGATATGTGCAATGTGCCCCTGATCGGAGTAATGCGCATCGTCATACTCGATCGTTCCGAACGCAAATGGACGCATCTCCTCCTTGGCAAATCCCGTAAAATCCAGAATCAGATAGTACGCGCCGTCCATCTTGTAGAGACTGCTCTTTGGAATCTTCCCGCGAAAAGCAAGCAGGCTCATCCTGCGCATATTCTCAAAGGAAGAAAAGCGCAGTGCACAGATCATCGGGTCGGTGCGCTTATGCGTTCCCGCATCCGCTGTATCCGCTGCGGCTTGTGCGTTCCCCTCCTCTGCCTTGGCCGTTTTCCCTGATGCAGCGTCCGGATCCAGCTGGCTGATCATATGACTGACCGTATTCACCAGATCCCTCAGTGACACCTCTTTGTCTGCGCCAAAAGTGATCGCCATGCTGTGATCCTGCAAAAGCTCTGCCTTCACCATCGGAGAGATGCCCTCCATCTGAATATGTTCCTGTTCCTCGACGAGTTCTAAGACAGTATGCATGAATTCCTGCGTGATCTCGCTGTTCGCAATGATCTCATCAATATCGTATCCGAGACTCTCGATCTCCTGTTCCGTCAGTGCACAGCGGATTTTGTTATCACCGATATGTTCTATTTCCATAAATGATCAATCCCATCTATTGTAAAATGTTGTTTTTAAGTGATACCATTATCCTATTTTTTGCACTATTTGTAAAGTGGCAATCCTTAGAATACCTTTTTTTGCATAATGCGGACACTGCCCGCAAAGGATACCGCCAATGTGGCCAGGAAAACCAGAAACACTACCGCAGTCACGGCCGCAGGATTTAACTGCGCAGACCACCTCAGCCCTCCCGCAAAATTCTCCGGCAGAAGCTTCCTTGCTGCAATTGCAGCCCCAAGCACCGCAAACCCCAGAATCATGGTTGCTGTCCTGCTTTTTTCCATACCGTATTTCAGGCTGATCGGAAGCATGACTGCCAGAAAAATTGTCATCTCTAATAAAATAAGGAACATGGGCATCAGCCATTCTAAAAGAGACACCACATCTCCCCGGATATAATCTGCCACAAAACCGGCCGCTGCGGAAACTGCCCAGAAACCACCGCCGCAAAGCATCATAAATACATATTTTTCCAGCACATAATCTTTTCTGGTCACCGGAAGCGTGAACAGAAACAGATAGCCGTGATCAAATTCGTCATACGAGATCGTGTTTACTGTAAAAAGCATGCCGAACATGGTACAATATCCCACAATGATCTGCGCTGGCTGACCGCTGCAAAGAAAAATGAGCGCAATCAGAATGATAATCGTAAAATACCGCTTCTGCCCTGCCAGAATCCGAAAATCCTTCGTCAATAATCCTTTCATAGCTTCTCCCCCCTCGCTGTCAAAATCAGAATATCATCAATGCTGCCTTTTTCCATCACAAGATCCGGGTAATTTTCCTGATAATACCGGCGCTCGTTCGTCAGCAGGCGATAACCGTACGCTTCCCGCATTCCGGCAAGCAGATATCTACGGTCCAGCGCCTGATACTGCCGCTCATCCACTTTTAAGATACCATATGAATCCAGAAGAACATCCGTCTCCCCGTGAAGCACAATCCTACCCCGGTCAATCATATAGATATCATCGCAGAACTTTTCCAGATCGCTGGAGATGTGGGAGGATATCAGCACAGATCTCGGTGCTCCGCCGGTTCCCTCCGAATCCAGATATTCCTGCAGTTCTTCAAGCATCGCCTCTCTGGACATCACATCGAGTCCCAGCGTCGGTTCGTCCAGAATCAGCAGGTCGGCGTCATGTGACATCGCAATCAGCAATTTCAGCTTTGCCTGCATCCCGGTAGAAAAATCTTTGATTTTTTTGTTCGCCGGAAGTTCATACCGCTGACATTTTTCCAGGAACCTGGTCTCATCAAATCTGGTATACAGATTCCGCAGAATGGCGGTGACATCCCGGACGGTAAGGAACTGGCTGAAGCCCGAATCCGCAAGGGATACCCCGATCCGCTCCCGGTCTTTTGCAGTCAGTTCTGTATATGGTTTTCCGAAGATCCTTATCTCACCCGTCTCCGGCGGCACCAGCCCCAGCAGAATCTGAAATGTCGTCGTTTTTCCCGCTCCGTTCGCCCCGACAAATCCGGTTGCCATCCCGGGCTGCACTTCCATGGAGCAGTCCAGTTGAAACGACCCGTATGCCTTTGTTACTTTGTTCAGTTGCACCATCCCATCATTCATATGATTCTCCATTCCTGTGATTGCACTCCTATGCTTCCAAAAACAATTCCAGAACCGCCCGCAGTTCTTCGTCGCTCATGCCATACGCCCGCGCCTTCGCCACCAGCTGTTCCATCCGCTGCTCGATCTCTCTTTTCTGTTCTTCCGCAAGCAGTGACGGATTCACCCCGAGCACAAAGCTGCCCTTGCCATGCACCGTTGCGATCAGCTGCTCCTCCTCAAGGGCATCATATGCCTTTTTTACGGTGAGAGCGCTCACCTTAAGATCTTTTGCAAGCATTCTCACACTGTCAAGTGGCGCTCCCTCCCGCAGGGTTCCCTGCAGGATCTGTTTTTTTATCTGCTCTACGATCTGCTCATAGATCGGCTGCATCGATGTGTGATCCACAATTATCTTCATTTTTTGTATTCTCCTCCACCTCTGCGCAGTATGTAGGTTTTCCTTCGACAAACAGTATATAACAGTATAGAACTGTTGTCAACTGTTATATACTGTTTATTACAAAACAATGGTTGCTTTTATATAAAAAATCCCGGTCTTAAGACAGAACTGTCATTCTCTGTCCGCGAACCGGGATTTCCTCTCTCATCGTTCCTTTTTATCTCTTTATAGTGTTATCAGTCAATTCTGATATTTCTCACATCAAAAGCTTATTGTTTCTTAATTGCATCCATCTCATTCGTCCAATGCAAGAAATGCATCTTTTATTGCAGACACGTCCTCGTCGAAGCCCATAACATATAAAATCACATCCCCGATGCTCTCCACCGCAACGCTCTCCGCTTCCACGCAGATCCATTTTGCAGGATTGGCATTGTCCAAAAGCGTCTGTTTTGCCTTCGGCACATCGGTTCCGTCCGGCACGCGCAGCACAACACACTGATACGCCACCGATGTCATCATCGGCGCAGAATACGCAGAATCGGTATAAGTGATCTCATCTGTCCCCAGCACATACTCTTCCATATCCGCGTCGATCGTCGTCATCTCATAATCCTGCATGGCGTCCCGCATCGATGCATCCAGATCGGCTGTTTCGTAAACTTTGTTTAAAATGTCAATACAGCTTCCGCTCAGTGCCTCCGCTTCCTCAGAAGCGGTCGTCTTCCCGCAGGCGGCAAAAGAAAACAACATCACGAACATCATTCCCGCCGCAGCCGCACGCTTTCCATATCCTGCCCTGCCGCCCGTTTTACGGTTCTTTCCGGTTCTTTTTCCCATATTCTCTCTGTGATCTCCTTTTTCATTCAAGTTTTCTACTTTATATAGAGTAAAACAGGCTTTTGGAGATAGTCTGTCCAAAAGCCTGTGTCTTTATTGCTGTCGCTTTACGCTACTTTTCTTCCGGCATCTGAATGCGGATATGAACGTCGTCCAGCTGCTTCTGATCTACCGTTGCCGGTGCTCCCATCATGATATCCATCGCGTTCTTGTTCATCGGGAACGGGATGATCTCACGAATGCTCTCCTCGCCGCAGATCAGCATAATCATACGGTCAACACCCGGAGCGATTCCTGCGTGTGGCGGTGCTCCGTAGCAGAATGCATTGTACATGGCAGGGAATTTTGCCTTCACATCCTCCTCGCCGAGACCAACCAGTTCAAATGCCTTGATCATGATCTCCGGGTCATGGTTACGAACCGCACCGGAGGAAAGCTCTACGCCGTTGCACACCAGATCGTACTGGTAAGCAAGGATGGAAAGCGGCTCCTCGTTGCAGAGTGCGTTCATACCGCCCTGCGGCATGGAAAACGGGTTGTGACAGAACTCCAGTTCTCCGGACTCCTCGCCGATCTCATACATCGGGAAATCTACGATCCAGCAGAATTCGTAGCAATCCTTTTTCATGTGCTTCTCGCTCGCAGCGCCAAGCAGTCTGCGGAGTACGCCTGCGGTCTTCTGCGCTGCCAGCTTCTTGCCGGCGGTCAGACCGATAAAGTCACCCGGCTTTAATCCGAGGGCAGCAATGACTGTCTCCTTGCGCTCCTGCAAGAACTTGGAAATACCTCCCACAAATTCGCCGTTCTCGTCCAGTTTGAACCAGTATGCCTTGTTGGCTGTCTGCACTTCCACCTCGGCACAGATTCCGTCGATCACTTTTCTGGTCGCAGTAAATCCGTCCACGACAACCGCTTTTACGGTCTGTCCCTCGAACGGACCGAATCCGCAGTCTGCCATGACGTCCGTCGCATCCTGCAATACCAGATCAATGCGGAGATCCGGCTTGTCGGTGCCGTACTTGTCCATGGACTCCAGATATGGAATACGCACAAACGGAGCCTTGGAAGCAGTCTTGTATACACCATACTTTTCAAATACCGGCGGCAGTACCTCCTCGACAACAGAGAACACATCCTCCTGGGAAGCAAATGCCATCTCCATATCGAGCTGATAGAACTCTCCCGGAGAACGGTCTGCTCTTGCGTCCTCATCACGGAAACACGGTGCAATCTGGAAATAGCGGTCGAATCCGGACGCCATTAAAATCTGCTTGAACTGCTGCGGTGCCTGCGGCAGTGCATAGAACTTGCCCGGATGATTTCTGGCCGGTACCAGATAATCTCTCGCGCCTTCCGGGGAAGAGCAGGTCAGAATCGGAGTCGTGATCTCTAAAAATCCCAGCTCGTTCATCTTATTGCGGAGCTCTGCCACGATGCGGCTTCTGAGCACGATCTTGCTCTTGACCGACGGATTTCTCAGATCCAGATAGCGATATTTTAATCTGGTGTTCTCATCCGCCTCTCTGGACTGGTTAATCTCAAACGGAAGTGCATTGTAGATACACTTTCCAAGGATCTCGATCCCTTCCGGCACGACTTCAATCTCTCCGGTCGGAAGCTCTGTATTCTTATTGGAGCGCTCTCTGACGGTTCCTGTTACGGAAATGGTGGACTCCTTGTTCACTCCGTCCAGCTTCTCCATCATCTCTTCTGTCTCAACGACAATCTGGGTCGTTCCATAGAAATCTCTTAAAATAAGAAATCCCAGGTTCTTGCTGACCTTGCGGAGATTCTCGTACCATCCGACGAGCGTTACTTTCTCTCCCGCATTGGAAAGACGCAGCTCATTACAGTTATGTGTTCTCGACTGTGTCATTTTCTTAACTCCCTTGTATCAATCTAAAAATGTTCTTCAAATCTGTCCGGGCAGCAGCCTGTCCGGCGCTTTTTTTATCTTACACCATGAAACGCGATTTTTCAACGGTTTTATCCGTTCTAAATAATTCTGACAAACACTCCGATAAGCACGAACACAAGGATCGTCAATCCAAATCCACGCAGCGTTATCTTTGTTCTCCGTAACGGATCTTTCAGTGCCTCCTCCAGACAAATCCTCTCAAGTTCATCCAGCACACGCCATAATTCCGTATAATCACGACTGTTAAACTCATATTTTATGTCTTCCACGCGTTTGCCTATGTAGCGGCATGCTTCCTCCGACCACTCCTGTGCCCTCACATGTTCACCAATTTGTCTCCAGAACTCTGGTTCTTTGTACAGGGTAATCGCCAACTCCGATTGCAGGAACTCTTCCCAGCGTTTCTTCTGGGTTCCTTCCCCCTGCAATGTGAGACCTCGCAGCCGCTCCGGCAACTCCTCTGTCAGCATTTTCCTGCTTCTCTCCTGTCCGGCACGAATGCGTGCAAAATACTCCTGCCATTGTGCTTCTGTCTCATCGGTTTCAAGCTGTCCGTACTCCTTCTCCAGCGCCCCGTCCCGCTCTTTTAAGCCTTCCCGTGCCACCGGTTTCACCGGACTTGGAACCGTCCTGCTTCCGTTCAGATCACTTTCTTTCTCTTGTCTTTTCGCGTATTGAATGGCGCGCTGGTAAGCATCGTGAAGCACTGCCCACTCCTCTGGCTTTTCCTCCCTGTGGCAGCTTTTTACTCTGGCTGCATATGCTTTTTTTATCTCTTTTTGATCCGTTGTCTGGGGAATTCCCAGTGTTTGCCATATTGTCATATTCTTCTAGCTGGTCAGATGTCCGCCCCTCCACAATTCATATTCCTGTTCCTCTTTGCGGTAATCCACCTGATCCTGCGCATCGACCGCCTGCTTACTACTCTCATACCACCGGGAAAAACCGTCTGCTGTTCCCTCAAATGCCGCCTCCTGCAGACACTGCTCCTCCACATAGTCCAGAAACAGATTCAGCTGTTTTCTGCCCTTGTTGATGGAGAGGACGTCCTGTCTTCCCAGATAATAGTTAAAATACTGTACACGACTGTCAATCTGTTCCCGGATATATCCCGTTGTCTCACGATGCAGCTTTTCAGCACGCGCAAGCACCAGCCGGTTTTCCTCAAGATCTCTCGGATGAATCTTCAGTTTATTCAACTGCTCCAGTCTTTTTTTCAGTTCCTTTTCTGATAATTTGATTTTATCATTCCGGATCACGAGCTGTTTTTCTTGTCCTGTCGATACGACGTGCACATCTACCACCAGAATTCCATTGATATCGTAAGTATAACGCACCCGCACCTTCTCTTTTCCTTCCGGTCCGACAGGAACCGGAACCGTGATGCTTCCCAACAGCAGATTGTCCTCCGCGTACATTGCTTCCCCCTGGTATACCTTGAACCTCATTTTGGTCTGCCTGTCATGTGCCGTCGTCATAATAGTCTCCCTGCTGACCGGGAGCGCCATGTTCCTCTCAATCAGCACATCACAGAGATCACGGTTCGGATCTGCTTCGTTGTATTGGGACACGCTGAGAGAAAACGGACAGATATCCGTAAGAAGCATATCGCGAATATCCGCATTGCGTTCCTTGATGCCTGCATACACTCCTGCGCCGAGCGCAATCATATAATCCGGGCTGACAACCGCAATATCCGTGCGCTGCAACAGATAATTCAAATACTTTTGCACCACCGGCATTTTACAGGACCCTCCAACAAGCACTACCGCATCTACTTCTCTGGCACTCTTCTGCCCGTCCGACAACACACGCCGGATCGGTTGTGCCATCCGTTCAAACAGCGGCTCCGCCTGCAGGATCAGCTCCTTTCTGGAGACCTCCATCCGATATTCTCTCCCAGCAAGTGTCACACACATCTGTGCAGTCTCCTGACCGGTCAGTTCAAACTTACAGTTTTCCGCACGTTCCAACACAATTGCCGCATCCTCAGCTGAGAAGCGGTTTTCAGAAAGTCCGCACGACTTCCAGAACATATCTGCAATCAACCGGTCAAAATCACTGCCGCCGAGATGATTGTCTCCGCTGACCGCCAGAATCTCCACAATGTTATCAAAACACTCTACTAATGACACATCGAGCGTTCCCCCTCCAAAATCAAACACCAGCATGACGGCATCCTCCATCTGACTTCGGCACTGATAATATAACGATGCAGCCGAAGGTTCATTGATGATGCGCTCCACATGAAATCCTGCCAGTTCCCCCGCATTTTTTGTTGCATTTCTTGCAAGGTCGTTAAAATATGCCGGTACACTGATAACCGCTTCCGTAATCTCCTCCCCCAGATAATGCTCCGCGTCTTCCTTTAATCTTTTTAACACAAGCGCGGAAAGTTCCTCCGGACGGTATTTTTTTCCGGCGAGCGAATATATCTTTTCCGTTCCCATAAATCGTTTAAAAACGCTTACTGTATCCTCCGGGTGTGTAACCAGACGCTCCTTTGCAATTTTTCCCACGTACACCGTGCCATCTTTGCCTATACTAACTACACTTGGCGTCAGATAGTCTCCAAACGCATTCGGAATCAGATGACTCTCTCCATTTTCCCACACTGCCGCCGCACTGTTTGTCGTTCCAAGATCAATACCGATAATTCTTCCCATATGCCCTCCATCTGCAAGCTGTTTCTCTTTTTTTACTTTATACCGTTCGTAATCTCCTTTAAGAAACGTGCACATCCACGCGAAGCTTTTTTATGTAATAGAAACGAAGTTTCCCATTATGTAAAAAACGCCATAGATCATCCTATGGCGTTCTCTGTCAGATCATTTCCGGATCAGTCTTTGTAAAACTCGACAATGTCCTTGTAGCCCTCGGCTGTCAGCTTCTCTTTCTGGAACTTCTTGTTCTTGTTCATGCGCACGACAAGCACCTGCTTCCCAGCAACACGCTCCTCCTGTGCCCTGGCGATCACTTTCGATACCTGCTCCGAGGTACAGCCTTTTTCAATGAGGTATGCCACCTTCGGGCGCTGCATCGGCACGGTGAAACCGCTCTCCATCAGAAGAAGAATGATGCGCTCAAAGCCGATGGAGAATCCGCACGCCGGTGTATCGACGCCGGTAAATTTGCCGATCAGCCCGTCGTAGCGCCCGCCGCCGCCGATGGCGTTCTGCAGCACTTCCGGAATGGCCTGGATGATCATCTTACGAATCTTGGTGACGGTGATGATGATGTTGATCAAACCGCACAGGAACACCATGCACAGGGTTTCCTGCCACTTGAAGCCGAGGCCGAAGCACACGGTGTAGGTGAAGAACGCGTTGAGGCCCATGCCGGCGGCCTGCGCGTACGGAACGTTGGCGAACAGGCCCATCACGAGCGTGCCGATGATGGCCGCGATGATGGTGGCGAGGAACACGCCGCCCCACGGCATACCGGTCGAAGACAGGATCTGCGGGTTGACGATGATGATGTAGGACATGGCGAAGAACGTGGTCAGGCCGGCCATGATCTCCGTGGAGACGGTGGTGCCGTTCTCCTTGAGATGGAAGAATTTCTCCATTTTCTCTTTTCTCATCTTTCTTGGGTTGGTAGGCGCGTGCCATATGGTGGCGTGCGCCGGCGAGAATCGCGACTCGCCTGGGACATGCGTCCCTGAACAAAGCAAACGTAGCACCTATGTAAGTCATGGAAATTTCGTGCGATTGGTAAGGGGTTGCTTTTGCGGCGGCGCGACACGCCGGTCTGGATTAGTCCAAACGGGTCAGTAAATTACCCATTTGTAAACCACAGACCGTTGGTTGGAGCGTGCAAGCGCTCACGAAGTTTGGTTCGCCAAGCCAGCGCAGGTTGAAGAACATACGCCCACCAAGGGCTTTCCGCTTAGCGGTCGAATGTTGCTCTGCCTGCGTGCAGGGCTTTTTTTATTGCCCTGCGAGGTGTTCCGAATCTCACAGTCAACGGTTGACTAAGGAAGGAACGCCATGAAGAGGCCCGAAAAGGAAGCGGTGGTCGCTCAGCTTACGGACAAGTTCCGTAACGCCGACGCTATCTACCTGACCGAGTACCGCGGGCTTACCGTTCCGCAGATCTCTGAACTGCGCGAAAAGCTAGGCCGCGATACTTCCTACACTGTGGCAAAGAACACGCTCGTTCGCATTGCAGCCAAGGAAGCTGGCATCGAAGGTCTTGATGAACTTCTCGCCGGCCCGACCGCTGTGACCTTCGTGAAGGGTGACTTCATCGAAGCTGCGAAGACCCTGCGTGACTTCGCCAAGACCAACAAGGCACTGATCATCAAGGGCGGCTTCGCTGATGGCACCGTCTACGATGCTGAAGGCGCCAAGAAGCTGGCAGACCTCAAGTCTCGCCCGCAGCTGCTCGCCGAGTTCGCCGGCGACATCAAGGCTACGATGTCCAAGGCCGCGTACCTGTTCAACGCTCTGCCGACCAAGGCCGTGCGTACGATCGATGCGCTGCGCGAGAAGCAGGAAAAGGCTGCCTGATTTCGCTGCGGCTCGCCGCATGAATGAAGCAACCACAAAAAAGAAAAACAATTGTTTTAGGTGACGGCCACCTCTTCAATTCAGTCCGTCGCCAAGAATGAAAGGAAGCCATTATGGCTAAGTACACCAACGATGAGCTGCTCGAAGCTTTCGGTGAGATGACCCTGGTTGAGCTCTCCGAGTTCGTCAAGGCCTTCGAAGAGAAGTTCGACGTCGAGGCTGCTGCCCCGGTCGCCGCTGTTGCCGCCGCTCCGGCTGCTGGCGCTGCTGCTGAGGAAGAGAAGGACGAGTTCGACGTCATCCTCTCCGCCGTTGGCGACAAGAAGATCCAGGTCATCAAGGCCGTCCGCGCTATCACCAACCTGGGCCTGGCTGAGGCCAAGGCTCTCGTCGACGGCGCTCCGAAGGCTGTCCTGGAGAAGGCCAAGAAGGAAGACGCCGAGAAGGCCAAGTCCCAGCTCGAAGAAGCCGGCGCCACCGTCGAGCTCAAGTGATTCGCGCGGCTTCAAGCCGCAATCACCAAGCTGTAATGGAAACCCCGTTTGCCGTAAGGCAGCGGGGTTTTCCGCATATGGAGCATGACTCAGGCATGTTCTAAAATGGGGGAATTAGGCGAAAGTTGTCAATTTATCGGTTCGGAATCCTTACTTTCGCGATGAATCATGACACAATGGCAGATAGTGTAGTGCGAAAGGAAGGCCGACAACGGTGAGCGAGGATCGACGAATGACGCGGCAGTGGACCGTCAAAGTTGACGGAAACAACGTGAAAACGCTTCATGACGGCGAAAGCGTGGAAATCGGGCGCAAGCCGTTGCGCCCGCTGTCGGATGACGGGTTCGCTCGTCTCGACATCATGGATCCGGGCAAGTCCATGTCGAAAAGGCATGCGGTCCTCTCCGTCGACAAGCAGGGCAATTGCTCCGTACGAGATCTGCATTCCACCAACGGCTCGTTCGTGGTGACGAACAACGGCCAACTGATGCGCCTGCCCGCAGGCGAGGACATCAAGCTGCCCATCGACTCGATGACCCTGCAGTTCGGCGACGTGCGTCTTACGCTCGAATCCGCATTCGAACACGATGACGAGGATGACGACGCCACCTCCGGTGTCTCGGATGATACAAGCCAGCCGGTTTCGAACCTG
>ERZ779840.2952-NODE-2952-length-14047-cov-18.158233_pt1 | contig 14047 bp, 7 predicted proteins | sample MGYA00511561_ERZ779840 | MGnify/ENA primary metagenome ERZ779840 (study PRJEB29588, sample SAMEA2162036) | human gut metagenome | biome: human gut; feature: human-associated habitat; material: faeces | place: Denmark | collected 2008/2010 ...
TGGCCAGATTGATTCCTTTGCTGCGTGCGAAACGTGCCAAGTCTGCAATTCCTTTTGTCACAGTGACTTCCGTATAGGGAATGGGCGGATACAAATCCGATGCGCGCAGACGGAAACCGAAAGTAGTAGGGGCACTGAACAATTGTTTGGCGGCAAGAATGCGGTACACATACCGGGCTGTTTCTTCTACCAGTTGCAAATCCAGCGAATCGTCCACATCCTGTTTAGCCAGTTGGCTGGCAATACGTGCCTGACCAGCGTTGTATGAGGCGGCAACAGCCACCCAATCCTTATATTTAGCATACGCGTCTTTCAGATAACGGCAGGCGGCACGAGTCGCTTTCTCAATATGGTAACGTTCATCCACATTGTTGTTAACCTCCAGTCCGTAATCCCTTCCCGTACCTTGCATGAATTGCCATAGTCCGGCGGCTCCGGCAGAGGAACGGGCGGTGGGATTCATATTACTCTCTATGACCATCAGGTATTTAAAATCATCGGGGATTCCGTTCTCTTTCAGTATGGGTTCTACAATGGGGAAATAACGGTTGGCTTTTTTCAGCATTTGCAGGGAAGTACTGTGCATATAGGTGAATGCCAATAATTCACGGTCCATACGCTCGTGGCGGTCAAAGCGGCTCAAGTCAATCACTTTACCACAAAATTCAATGCTGGAGGGAACTTCGGGACTACTGTATTTCAATGCCGTAATACCTAAATCTTCTCGTATGATAGTGGTATCTTCCTGTTCCGTTTGGGGAGTAGCACAACTGCTGCTCACTAAGGCGGGTGAGGCGACTACAATGCAAAAGGCTGCCACAGCAGCCAGATTGATGGTTATTTTTCTCATTTTTCCTTTATTCGTTTTCATTCTCTTTTTCTTTTCCTCCCCGTCCGAAGTTACGATATTCGGTAGGGGTGAAGTTGGTACGTTTTTTAAATACCGAGAAAAAGTGTTCAGTAGAGGTATAATTCAATTCATAGCATATCTCTTTCACTGACATGGAACTTTCAATCAATAATTGTTTCGCTTTGCGTAGTTTCAGCTCTTGGAAATACTTGGCAGGCGCATAGCCGGTGTATTCTTTGAATACTTTGCGGAACCAGGAATAACTGATACCTAATTTCAGTGCCAGTTCTTCCGGATCTATATCCTTGTACACATTTTCGTGCATGATGATTTTGGCACTTTCTATTTTTTGTGCCGCATTGTCCACCTCATAGCGTTTGTTCTGCGAGATAGCAAGTACGGCTCCCATAATGTGTAAAACGATGCCGGACAAATATTGTTGCGCTGCGGTCTTGTCTGCTTCCGCTACTTCCAGTGCACGGGCAAAAAGACTGGCCAGTTCTTCATTGATACCGATATCCAAAATCTGGTTTTCTTTTGAAATAAAGCTGTTTTTTACCAGATTGTCTATAATCGGACCTTCAAAACCGATGTAATATTCGTTCCATCCTGTTTTTTGCAGCGGCGCGTAGGTATGCCACTGTCCGGGAAACAGGAAAAGTATCTGTCCTTTAGATATGTCGACAGACGGAGTAGTATCGCTGGCGAAAGTTCCCCGTCCTTTAGTAATGTATACCAACTGATATTCATGCAGCACACGTCCTTTCTGGGCCGTGAAATAATAAGCGTCCGGGTGGTTGCGTGGTGGATAAACGCTCCCGGCCCTGATGGCCTGGAATCCGACGGTAGTCACCGACAAGCCGAAACGCTTGTCACGCTCATTGACAATTAGGTATTTAAAATCAGCGCCTTGGTCGTTGTAATGCATGTTTCTCTGTTTTAAAATTAGGTCACACTTATCGGCAAATATACAATTTTTTATCTTAACTGCCTCTAACCTTTTTGTCCTAAGTGTTTCTGGAGGTATAATTTTAGTTTCTTATGTATGCGGATGAGGGAAATTTAGAACAAATCTTATGGAATATTTGCTTAAAATGCTTTTTTTTGCGAATATTGCATCAAATCTTAAAGTTGAATCTATGCACTTTGCACACCGTAACTGTGAATATATTCTTGGAGTAATATATCTTTTGTGTTTTCCCGTTTGGCTTTGGGCTGATAACAAGGTCAATACCTATCATTTTAAATCTATTTCCACTTCGGTGAATTTTCCGACTAATGAAGTCCGGAAATTATTTCAGGATAGCCAGGGGTATATATGGATATCGACTTACAATGGCCTTTTGCGCTATGATGGGTATTCTATTGTGGTGTATAAACCCGATGGAGTGAATCATGGACGTTCCATTGATAGTTTTGTGAATATGGTGGCCGAAGACAAGGAGAATAATTTGTGGATAGGTACGCACAATGGATTATATGTATTGCATAAGGAAACGGATGAGATAGAAAAAATAATCAGTCCTTTGTTACAGGTAAGCAATGTGGAAAGTATTCTTTATGCAAGCAACGGGGACTTATGGGTGGGAAGCAACAAAGGATTGTTTCGCAGGAAAGCCGGAGGACGTACTTTCGATTGTGAAAAGAACATGGACATAAAGTCCGTTATCGAAGACAGGGAAGGACAAATATGGATTGGTACTTGGGAACAGGGGTTGCTGCGTTATAATCCTCAAGAGGAATTGTATTATACTTACGAGGGGATTAACCCTGGTAATTCGGCGCATGTCATATTTCAGGATGAAGCCGGGAATATTTGGATCGGTACCTGGCGGTATGGATTGGTGAAACTCATTAATCCGTATGATCCGGAACATTTCTCATTTAAAACATTCCGGAACATCAAGGGAAATTCTCATTCTCTGTTGGATAATATTATCTACGCCATTGCTCAGGATAAAAATTCCGGAAAGCTCTGGATCGGTTCACGCAGTGGAGTCAGTATTTTGGAAGATGAATCGGGGGACGGGAATTTTACCAATATTGTTCCGGGTAACCTTCAAGGAGATTTACCTTTTAATGAAGTGAATTCTCTGTTGTGCAGTAAAGACGGGCTGATGTGGCTGGGTATGTTGGGGGGAGGTGTTTGTACTGTAAATACAAATAAGTTCCGGTTTAATTATGATTCTTTGGAGGCTTTGCGTGAGCATTGCCCTACCAGCTCTGTCCGCAGTGTCTATCAGGAGGATAATGGGAATCTGTGGATGGGAATCATGGGATTCGGTCTGGTTTTTTATGATATGGAACAGCATACCATTGTTCCTTACCGCTCTCATCCTGTATTGAAGAATATGGGATATACATCGACGGTCAATGATATTATTTATCGTAAAAGGACAAATGAATTGTGTTTTGCCACTTGGGATGACGGTGTGTGGTTCTATAACGTCAAAGCCGGGAAAGCACACGTGGTAAATACCGTAACCAACCCGGAACTGAGTGATATTTGTATTTATTCTTTGTTGGAGGATTCGAAAGGGAATCTGTGGTTGGGGACACGTTCGGGAGTGTTTATTTTGGATACGGAACAAAGGCTTCATTCTTTGAATGAACTGGTGACTTTGACAAATCAGGCATTGCCCCAAATTTCTATTTTCAAAATGGCGGAAGATCAAGATGGTTTTATCTGGATAGCGACTAGCAATGAAGGGGTATGGCGGATAGATACATCCGGAGAAACATATAAGGTTAAGTTTTATACGCCTTCGGATGGTACATTATCCACTATCGGGGCGATGAGTGTTTGTGTGGATGGATACAATAGAGTATGGGTGGGGTCGAATGGTAATGGACTCGATTTGTATGACCGGAAGAATGATCGTTTTGTTTCAGTCTTGAATGATTATTTCCGGAATGGAGATGTTGTTTTCAGTATGCTGGAGGATGATGAGCATACTTTATGGCTTACTACCAATGCGGAAATGTATCACATTGATATCCCTTTGGATGGTGCTGCACCGAAAATACATACTTACACGGTAGATGATGGTTTGCAAGACCACATGTTTAACCGGAATTCTTGCTTCAAGGGGGCGGATGGGAAACTTATCTTCGGAGGATTCCGTGGATTGAACAGCTTCTATCCTGATAAAATTGTTCAGGATACTGCTTATTCTCCGGTAGTGATTACAGATATAAAGGTACATAATGTATCGGTACGTACCTACCCTCTTTCCATCAGAAAGGGGATTGCTGCAAACAGGTCTATTGATTTTATTGATAAAATTGTATTAGGATACCGGGAGAATAATTTCAGTCTTGATTTTTCAATATTGAACTATATCAATCCTGAGTTGAACCGTTATTTATATCGGTTGGAGGGATATGACAAGGAATGGTTGTCCGTTGAGGCTGGACGTCGGTTTGCCTATTATAACAATCTTCCGGCAGGTACTTATACTTTTTGTGTAAAGGGAGCCAATCAGAATGGAATCTGGTCTCCGGATATGAAATGTCTGCGTATAACTATTCTTCCGCCGCCTTGGTTATCGTGGTGGGCTTATTGCCTTTATGTCTTGTTGTTCGTTTCATTGGCATGGTATACTTATCGGATTGTCAGAAACCGTATCCGGATGAAACAGGCCATAGAGATGGGGAAGATAGAACGGCAGAAAATGGAGGAAATCAATCATGCTAAATTACAGTTCTTTACCAATATCACTCATGAGTTGCTGACTCCGCTTTCTATTATATCGGCTTCGGTGGATGAACTGAAACAAGAAGTACCGGCAAGTTCGTCGGTTTGTCCTGTGATAGCTGATAATACTGTGCGGTTAATCCGGTTGATTCAGCAGATCTTAGAGTTCAGAAAAGTGGAGAATGGCAAGTTGCGGCTGAAAGTCTCGCATGGAAATGTCAGTATGTTCTTGAAAAAATCAGTGTCGGCTTTCGCACCTTTGGTTAAAAAGCAGAAATTGTCCATACAATTTGATTTGTCTGAAGAATATTCGGGATATTTTGATGTGGATAAATTGGATAAAGTGGTGTACAATCTGCTTTCCAATGCCGCTAAATATACTCCTGAAGGAGGAACTATTGTGGTGTCACAGGCTCATGATGAGGAAAGGGGAACTTTTAAATTGAGTGTGAACAATCCCGGCGAGTTGATTCCAAAAGAGAAGTTGGATCATATATTCGAGAGATTTTATGAAGGGGAGTATCGCAAATTCCATACCATAGGGACGGGTATCGGTTTGTCACTGACTAAAGACTTGGTATTGTTGCATCATGGAACGATACAAGTATTTAGCGATAAGGAGGAAGGGAATACTTTTGTGGTTGAAATTCCTATAAGACGTGAGGCTTTTGATGAGGATGAGGTAGACGAGAATACCGAAAATGTGGACTATGCTATTTTATCGGCAGATGAAATGGAGAATGTCTCGGAGATTGATATGTTGGAAGAGAAACCGGCAGCATCGACTATTTTGTTGGTGGAGGATAATGAGGAATTATTGGCTTTGATGGTTCGTCTGTTGCATGGCAAATACCATATTCTGAAGGCCGCCAATGGAACGGAAGCTTTGGAGATACTTGCCAAACAGGAAGTGGATTTAATTGTTTCTGATGTTATGATGCCCGAAATGGACGGTATGGAATTGTGCCGCCGGGTGAAGACTCAATTTGAGACCTGCCATATTCCATTGATTTTGTTAACGGCCAAGACTAGTGATGAAGACCGTGTGGAAGGGTATGAGTCTGGGGCCGATGGTTATATCTGTAAACCGCTCCGCCTCTCTGTCTTGTTTGCCAAGATAGATAACTTGTTGAAACGGCGCAAACGTATGGGGGTGGATTTCCGTAAGCAGTTGGTTTTTGAAGCCAAAGAATTAAATTACACCTCGATGGACGAAGCTTTCATTCGGAAAGCGGTGGATTGTGTGAATGCCCATTTGAGTGATTGTGATTTTGAACATGCACAGTTTATGGCGGAGATGGGTATGGCCCGGACTACACTAGCAGATAAATTGAAACTGTTGACCGGACTTACTCCCTCTGCATTTATCAGCAATGTCCGTTTGCAAGCGGCTTGTCGGCTGATAGACGAGAAAAGGAAAATCCGTATAGCCGATTTGGCGTATGCTGTAGGTTTCAACGACCCTAAATATTTCAGTTCCTGCTTTAAGAAGAAATTCGGACTTTCTCCTACAGAGTATATGATGAAGTATGATGGCTGATTATTACCGGAAATAGGCTCTATAGGGAATAAACAGCCTTTTTCCGGTAATAATTCTCCCTGTTTCTTTTCTGTTCCTCTTACTTTTGCTGGCAAATAAAACGAATTATCTTTATTTGTTAGACCTTTAAAAAAAGTATTATGAACATGAAAACTCTGACAGAAACCAGTACATTCCGGGTACTGAGCCTATTGCTGTGTTTCTGCTTCTTCATCCTTGCGATGAATGTGAGCGCTTCCAGTCTGCAAGCAGACAAGTTTAAAGTTTCCGGTATTGTAAAAGATGCCACAGGCGAACCGGTCATCGGTGCTAGTGTGGTTGAAAAAGGAACAACCAATTGAACGGTAACTGACTTGGATGGTAATTTTAATCTCTCGGTGGCTTCTAATTCTACTATTGTCATTTCTTTTATAGGATATTCCGATCAGGAATTTCATATTTCGAAAGACAATATGGTACTGAATGTAAATCTGAAGGAAGATACGGAAATGATTGACGAAGTGGTAGTAGTCGGTTATGGTGTGCAGAAGAAGGAAAATCTGACGGGTTCTGTTGCTGCTGTAAATTTCAAGGATGTAGCTTCTATGCCGGTAGCTAATACTGCCAATATGCTTCAGGGCCGTTTGCCGGGTGTTATGTTGACCAACAATGGTGCCCAGGCCGGTCATGACAGTCCCGAAATCCGTATCCGTGGTGTGGGAACTTTTGAACACAATGATCCGATGGTCCTGATCGACGGAGTGGAAAGCTCGGTGAGCCAGATTGCGGAAATTCCTGCTGATGATATTGAAAGTGTTTCTGTATTGAAAGATGCGGCTTCGGCTTCTATCTATGGTGTGCGTGCTGCAAACGGTGTTATTTTGGTGACTACCAAACGAGGCGGTGAGCAGAAACCTACTATTACTTATTCTGGTAGCATCGCTTTGCAGGAGGCTACCGTGTTGCCCGATTATGTGAATTCTTATGAGTGGGCGAAGATGTATAATGAATGTTGGCCTTCCAAGGCATATACGGATGATATGTTACAGAAATTGCAAAATGGATCAGATCCCGATCATTTTGCCAATACCAATTGGGCTAAGGAAATGTTCCGTACGGCAGCTATGCACCAACACCATTTGTCAGTGAATGGAGGTAGTAAGGCAGTACATTACATGATTTCCACTCAATATTTCCAGCAAGATGGTATCTTGCGTGAGACAGCTAACCAACGTTTCAATTTCCGTTCTAATCTGGATGCGCAGTTGGGTATTGTAAAATTAGGATTGAATCTTTCGGGAAGCCGCCAGAACATTGATGAGCCTACGACCAGTGTTACCGGCGAAGGTTTGATGCGCTACCTTACTTGGTTTACCCGTCCTACTGTTCCTGTACGCTATTCTAACGGACATTATGGATTCCTGGATGGAAATCCCAATATTTCCCAATCCGTATTCAAAAATCCGATTGAAGCTTTGAATATGGGATATAAGGATAACAAGCATTATCGTTTTGATGGTAAATTCTTTGGTGAGATTGACATCATGAAAGGATTGAAATTCCGTTCAAGCCTGGCTTATAAATATTATATGAATGATGTGACTACTTTCAATCCGAAGAATAATGTAAGATACGATGCTGAAGGAAATGCGCTGACCACGGTCGGTACCAATAAACTGACAGATTATCATTATCTGGAAACGACTTATATTAATGAAAATATCCTGACTTATGATTTTTCTGTAGGAAAACATTCGTTCAATCTGTTGGCAGGCCATTCTATCCAGGCTACCCGTTGGGACAAGAATGAGGCGTCCAAGCAGGGATTTGCTACCGATAATATTTATGAAATGGATGGAGGTACTATGAATGATCATGTGACCGGATCGGCGGAAGAAAGTTCCTTGCAGTCATTCTTCGGACGCTTGAACTATAATTACGGAGGCCGTTATCTGTTAGAGATGAATGTCCGTCACGATGGTTCGTCACGTATGCCCAAGGCACACCGTTATGCTACCTTCCCTTCATTTTCGGGTGCATGGATCATGACAAATGAGAAATTTATGGAGAATGTGAAGTTCCTCCACTCATTGAAATTGCGTGGTAGCTGGGGTAAATTGGGTAATCAGGAAATTGGTAACTATGCTTATGCGGCTACATTGGCGGCTAGTGGTAGTTACTATTTTGGTGATAGCAAACAGATTGGTATGAAGACTGCCAAGATACCTAATGAGAACATTAAATGGGAAACAACTACTATTACAGACTTTGGTTTTGATGCTGCTTTTTGGGGTGGAAAGATCAATGTCACTTTTGACTGGTATGAGAAAAATACCTCGGATATTTTGATGAAACTCGCTATGCCGGGTATTTTCCTGGGATCTTTGGATGCTCCTTATCAGAATGCGGGAAAGGTCCGTAACCGTGGTTGGGAATTGGCAGCTAACTATTTCGACCAAAAAGGTGATTGGGCATGGCAGGCAGGTTTCTCACTTTCAGGCGTGAAAAATGAGATTACTGATATGAAAGGGGTGGAAGATATAAGTAATAATACCATCAATCGTGAAGGTGAAGCCATCGGTTCTTATTATGGGCTGAAAGCTATCGGTATCTATCGTACCCAGGCAGATTTGGATCGTGTAAATGCGAACGGACAGAAGATTCTGCAAAACAACCAGGAACCGCAATTAGGTGATATCATGTATGAAGATATAGATAATAATGGCAACATAAATGATGCTGACCGTACTGTTATCGGAAATCCGTTCCCTAAAATGCAGTATTCTTTTAACTTGGGATTCTCTTATAAAGATTTTGATGTTAATACATTTTGGCAAGGCATTGCAGGTGTATATCGTTATAATTGGGATGAAACTACTATTTCCAATGGCGGAAACAAGACTAGCCGTTGGTTGGACAGATGGTCTGAAAGTAATCCGGATGGAAGCATGCCTCGTTTGGGAGGAACTATTAATAATAACTACTCTTCATTTTGGCTGACAAAAGGAGATTATTTGCGCCTGAAGAACTTGGAAATTGGATATACTTTCAGGCAAAGAGAGTTTTTGACCAAGTTGGGCGTTCAGAGTCTCAGACTCTATTTGGCAGGAACTAATTTGCTTACTTTCACTTCCTTGGATGATTATGATCCTGAGAAACTGAGCACAGATTCCCGTAATGATGTGCATCCCAATACAAGAACTTATTCATTTGGTGTTAACGTTAAATTTTAAAAGCAACAACTATGAAATCAATTAATAAATTTATAGGGCTAGCTCTGTTGTCAGGAGCTTTGCTGACTTCTTGCTCTGACAGTTTTTTGCAGAGGGACTCATTGACAGAATCTTCATCCAATACATTTTGGCAGACACCGGATGATGCTTTGATGGCGTTGGCATCTTGTTATGATGCTTTGCAGAGCAATCAGCTTTATAATTCCGACCAATATTCATTGGGCCCTTTATATATGGATTGTATATCAGATAATGGCGGTCATTTTAATTGGAGTGGCTGGATGGAAGGTTATGATATGGCTATGGGGATTCATACCCCAAGTTCTTCTATTATTGGCAGTTATTGGAAAGATTGCTATGAAGTGATCAGTCGTTGTAATGTGCTGATTGCTAATATTGATAGAGTGGATATGGATGCTTCCCAAAAGGCGATTTATCAGGCTGAGGCAAAGACCATACGTGCATTGATGTATATAAACTTGACTATGACGTATCAGGATGTTCCTTTCCTGACCGCCCCTTTGACCATTGACGAGGCTGAATGTGAAAAGACGGACCGTGCAGCTATTGTGGCTCATATTATGACTGATTTGCAGGACGCGGCTGAAGTACTTCCGCAAAACGCGTCTTCACGGGGACACATCACCAAAGGAGCTGCTCTTTCCCTACTGGGGCGTGTGGCTTTGTATAATGAAAAATGGGATGACGCAATTGCTGCTTATAAGCAGGTGCAAGGTTTGGGATACTCGCTTGATCCGAGTTATGCCAAACTGTTTACTCAAAGTGGAGAAACTTCTCCTGAAATCATTTTTGCAGTCCGTTATGAAGGACCGGGTATGAGTGAAGGTGCTGCTTTTAATGCGCATTGGAATACTCCGCTGGAAGCAATGAATGGTACTATAGATTTGGCGGATGCTTATTATTGCAAAGACGGTAAGCCGACTACCGATACGAAGATAGCCGAATTAAACAATGAGGGTGGCTTGGATGTTAGCAAGCCTAATCCTGCTCATTTTGAGAATCGTGATCCACGTTTGTATAGTACTTTGTTTGTTCCCGGTATGCTTTGGAACGGTAAAGGAGGTATAGATACTTCGGCTTCAAATCCGTATGCCAATGTATATGGTGGAGCTGCCGCTTCCCTGTCTACCATATATGTTTATAAGTATTTTGATCCTACGGATACTTCTAACTCTTGGGATAATGGACAAGACTTTTATGTGGTGCGTTATGCTGAAGTTTTATTATCTTTGGCGGAGGCAATGGTACAGAAAGGAGGCTATGCTTATAGTGATGTAACTGCTTTAGTGAATGAAGTGCGGCAACGTGCAGATGTGAACATGCCCACAGTAGAGGAAGTGGAAGGCACTTCTCTTTCTAAAGATGAATTGTTGGAAGTCATTAAGCATGAGCGTCGTGTGGAACTGGCCTTTGAAGGTTTGCGTTTGTTTGACCTTTATCGTTGGAAGGAATTGGATAAGGCGGTAGCTAATATAGAGAATGAACGCACTATGTATGGCTTGGCTTATGAAGCACGTAAGTTCAACGGTGAGAGGGATTATGTATGGCCTTTGCCAACTGCCGAACTGGATACTAACAAGAAACTGGTTCAGCACGACTTGTGGAAGTAATGTAGAGTGTAGGTTTTCATCACAGGGTACATGGATTGTCACAAAGAAGTAGGAGGCAAACAACCTTTAAATCAAAAAACTGTGTGAATTTGCGTAATCTGTGGTGAATCCTGGTTGTTCTGACAACTTCTGGAATAAATAGATAACTTTTTAAAAACGGAAGAGAAATGAGAAAAACAATGATCCTTCTTTTATTTTCCTTCCTGTTGGCAGCATGTTCTGATAGTCCAGTGTGCTATTATCTGGATGCTACCGGCGGTGATGATAATAATAGTGGGTTAGCCCCGGATGAAGCATGGAAAAGTCTGGAAAAACTACGTGGAGTGAAATTACTGCCGGGCAATAAAGTTTTGTTGAAGCGCGGTGAGGTTTTTAATGGCGAACTTGAAATCACCGGACACGGTATACCCGAAGATCGTATTTATATAGATGCTTATGGTGATGGTGAACGGAAACCTTGCATTGTGGGATATGATACTTCCTTGTATGCAGCTCGTATCTGTAATTCGGACTATATAACGATGCAGAATTTGGAAATCGTGAATACAGGTAGACAGCCTCTGCCTTATCGTTCGGGCTTGAAGATAGAGTGTATGGATTATGGCGTATCGCAGAACATTGTTGTCAATAATGTGACTGTACGGGATGTCAATGGTTCGTTGGTAAAAGAAAAAGGCGGAGGGTGCGGTATTTATATAGTGAATGGCGGTGAAAAGAAAATTTCAACATTCAATAGGTTAACCATAGAGAACTGCCATATTTTGAGATGCACCCGTAATGCTATGATTTGGGCCGCTTATAGCGATCGGCAGAACTGGCATCCCAGCAAGCATACCGTGATACGGGGAAATTTGATAGAGGAAGTACCAGGTGATGGTATTGTACCTATCGGTTGTGACAGTACCTTGATAGAATACAACGTAATGCGTGATTGTCCTGATATGCTTCCTGACACAGAGGCGGCGGCAGGTATTTGGCCGTGGAGTTGTGATAATACTTTGGTGCAATTCAATGAGGTAAGTGGTCATAAGGCTCCGTGGGATGCACAGGGGTTTGATTCGGACTGGAATTGCCGGGGAACGGTCATTCAGTATAATTATAGTCATGATAACTATGGTGGCTTAGTATTGGTTTGCAATGACGGCACGGCCGACGCATCTTTTAATGTAGGTAACTTGGGCACTATTGTCCGTTACAATGTGAGTATAGGTGACGGAGTGCGGCCTGAACCGACTCGTGCCGGGATGTTCTCACCAGCTGTTCATCTGGCAGGTCCTGTAAAGGACAGTCGCATTACCCGTAACATTATTCATGTGAACCGTAAACCTGCGGCTGATATCGATCGTACTATGATTACTTTGGATTCATGGGGCGGATATCCGGATAGTACATTTATTAGTGGAAATATTTTTTATGCTCCAGAATCCAGCAGATTCCAATTGACAGAATCTACACATAATTTCTTTGAAGGCAATTATTACCTTGGTCGGTTCGAGAAATTACCTGAAGATGGTAAAGCCTGCCAATCAGCTGAAATTTATCAGCAGGAAGTATTGGCAAAGGATGAAAACGGTTATCAGGGCTTGGCTTTGTTGATGGATACGGTGGAAATGACCGGAGTAAAAGGAGTTTTTGTCAATAAGGAAGCCATTGAGAATTTCTTTAGCCGGTTAGAGAAATAAGTAAATAATAGCTGTAATTTAATCAGGGGGGCAAAACTAAAATGACCTGATCATATAGCACGATAGGTTGTTTTAGTTTTGACCCCCTTTTATTTATGGCTCATTCTTTCTTCTTTAGATCCATTTCTCCGGAGAAAGAAATAGATTGTCTGTTTGTGGGGGTGACCTGTATGTTACTGCTGCCATTGGGATAAATGGTGATATTGTAAAGGTAATTGTCTTCCTCGTTCCGTACTTTTAGTGTGATTTTAGCATTCCCCTTTTTATTATATGCTGAAGTATATTCTGATAAAGGAGCACTAAAATTTAATCCTTTTCCACCCCCGTAAGGAACGTTATACGCCACTCCGAAATAAGGCAGATAGGAATAAACCGAATCGTTTCTTATTTCTAAAGAATAATCGGAAGTCAGGTGTTTGCTGCCTCCTTTCATAGGCATTACCCGGTCCACATTGATTTTGTATGTCTTTGCGTCAACAGCTTCGCGTACAGCTTGTTCTGTCTGTTGCTTCTTCTCTTTCTTACTCTGAGCCGCTATAGGTGTCAGGCTGCTTGATAGAAAGAAACTTGCCAAAAGGAATAATTTATTTGCTTTCATATATCTCTGTAGGTTTAGTGAATCTGTCTTTGTCAAAGATAGCCAAAAAGAGTACTCGTTGTTCTAAAAAAAACATAAGATACTCAAACTGTCAATGAGTTAAGTACGCGATTGTCTAGGAAGTGTTTGCTGTATAGGGAGTGTTAATCTTTTTAATCAATAGAATAATGAGATAAAAACATAAATTGGTCATTTTATATGCTTGTTCATTTGTGATGAATATCGTGTGATGAAAAGCTTAAGTGGCAATCTGGATCTCATTTATCTTTTAAGCTTCGATAATAAAAAAGATGATTTGTCCCCATGTGGGTTCAAATCATCTTCAAAATCTCCCCATTAGGGGAAGACCATAAAAATATTATTTGGGTAGATTAAAAGCCACACTCATTTCTTTCATCTGTTCCTGGCTCATGCCGTCGGGTTCAAATCCCATATTTTTGGCAGCGATGTAAATTAATGCGGATTTATTTAAAACATCAATTTGGTCGAATGCGGCCATTACGTCACAGTCAACAGCAAAGATACCGTGTTTTTCCCACATGACTACATCATAATCAGCCAATTCCTTGATAGTTGCATCTGCTAATTCTACAGAACTGGGTAACTGATAAGGAATCATGCCCAATCCACGTGGGCAGAATGCTTTTGTTTCGGGAATCATGCTCCATAGCAGGTTGGTTGCCACATCTTTCTCCATGAACTTTTTGTTGTGAGACAAGGCAATCAGTTCGATGGGGTGTGTGTGTACGGATGCTTTATAAGGAGAGCCTATGCTAATGAGATAATTGTGTACGCTCAGGTGGGAGGGAACTTCCGAAGTAGGTTGAACCGGTTTGT
>ERZ779840.2953-NODE-2953-length-14045-cov-3.625733_pt1 | contig 14045 bp, 10 predicted proteins | sample MGYA00511561_ERZ779840 | MGnify/ENA primary metagenome ERZ779840 (study PRJEB29588, sample SAMEA2162036) | human gut metagenome | biome: human gut; feature: human-associated habitat; material: faeces | place: Denmark | collected 2008/2010 ...
GGTTTAAAATAGACTGCAGATTGATAATCTCCGTAGATGCCGCCGCCACATTTCTGTACTGCTTCGCCAGAACCTTTAATACCCTTTTATCCTTCTCTTCCATCCTGATTTCCATTTTCCTTTTCTGCTTTTTTCATTCCTGCCCCAGAACTGCCTCGATGACATGGCTCATATCATACATTCCCGCAGGTTTTCCAGCAAGGAACTTTGCCGCCTGCACTGCTCCTCTGCCGAACACAGCCTTGGAATAAGCCATATGGGAAAAGGTTACAACCTCATCCGTACCCGCAAAGATAACATCATGGTCCCCAACAATCGTTCCTCCCCGTACAGAACTGATGCCGATTTCCTTCTCCGGTCTTTTTTCCCTTCTCGTACTTCTGTCATATACATAGGTATATTCCTGTCCAAGCTCCTCATTGAGCGCATCCGCCAGCGCCAGCGCTGTTCCGCTGGGAGCATCCAGTTTGTGGATATGATGTGTCTCGCTCATGGTGACATCGTATGCAGGGAACTGATTCATGATTTTAGCCAGATACTTGTTGAGAGCGGAGAAGATGCTGACTCCCAGGCTGAAGTTGGACGACCAGAAGAGTGTTTGGCCTCCTTCCGTACAGAGCTTCTTGATTTCTTCGCCGTGCTCGGTCATCCATCCGGTACTGCCCGATACCAGTTTCACACCGGCTTTGAACGCTTTCATATAATTGCTGTAAGCTACCATCGGATTGGTAAACTCAATGGCCACATCGGCCGATTTGAATGCTTCCGATTCGAAGTCATCCTGATTATTGATGTCAATGATGCAGACGATTTCATGTCCGCGACTACGGGCAACCTTTTCTATCTCTTTGCCCATCTTTCCGTAACCGATCAGTGCTATTTTCATTGTTTTCTGACTTATATTCAAAATAATAGTCGCAAAGATAAGATTTTTATTACATTTGCAGCGCACATTAACGTCTTGTTAACATGGAACATCTTCTCCACTACGTGTGGAAGCATAAATTATTTCCCCTGAAAGTACTGCAAACCACCAACGGCTTACCGGTAGAAGTGATTGACCCCGGTCTGCAAAACCCCAACGCCGGTCCCGACTTTTTCAACGCGAAACTAAAGATTGATGGTGCCTTATGGGTAGGGAATATAGAAATACATACACATTCTTCCGACTGGTTTCGCCACGGACATCATTCTGACAAAGCATACGACTCTGTGATTCTCCATGTAGTGAGTGAAGCAGATACGGAAATAACCCGTACCAACGGTGAACAGATACCGCAACTGTTACTTACCTGTCCGGAAAATGTGCAATTACATTACCACGAACTTTGTGTCGCGGATCATTATCCGGCTTGTTATCCCATCCTTGTCTCTCTTCCCAAACTGACGATTCATTCCTGGCTGACCGCTTTGCAAACGGAACGTTTGGAGCAGAAAGCGCAATTAATCACACAGCGTCTCAAACATTGTAACAGTAATTGGGAAGATGCATTCTTTATCACCCTTGCCCGTAATTTCGGTTTTGGCTTGAACGGAGATGCTTTTGAAACGTGGGCGGGACTGTTGCCGTTTCGTGCGATGGATAAGCACCGGAATGATTTGTTTCAGATAGAGGCTTTTTTCTATGGCTTGGCGGGATTGTTGGAAGAAACGTTTCTGAAAAAGGAACAGGAAGACGAGTATAGTCTCCGTCTTTGCAAGGAGTTTCGTTATTTGCAGCGGAAGTTTGAAATCGGGCAGGGGATGGATGCTACGTTATGGCGTTTTCTACGGCTTCGTCCGGAAAACTTTCCGCATATTCGCTTGGCGCAATTAGCTTATCTCTATCAGAAAGGGGATAAGTTGTTTTCACGTTTGCTGGAAGCGGAAACTCTGGCAGATGTGAGAACCTTGCTGGATGCCCGTACGTCTCCCTATTGGGAAAATCATTATTTATTCGGACGACTTTCTTCACAAAAGGAGAAGGCGATGGGAGAGCGTTCCAAGGATTTGATAATCATAAATACAGTGGTTCCTTTTCTTTATACATACGGCTTGCATAAGGCAGATGAACGAATGTGTGAACGTGCCGGACGTTTTCTGGAAGAATTGAAGGCGGAGAGTAATCATATTATCCGCTCGTGGAGCGATGCCGGGCTTCCGGTTGTCAGTGCGGCGGATAGTCAGGCGTTGATACAGTTGCAAAAAGAGTATTGTGATAAGCGAAAGTGTCTGTACTGTCGCTTCGGTTATGAATATCTGAAACATACATAGATTCGGGAAATTGATTATATAGGCGCAAATATTTAGTTCTTAAAATAACCAAGATGCCAAACTTGTCATTATCTTTGCGCCGTCAATTAAACTCTTAATTTGTATAGTGTTATGAGAGCTAAAAAGTTTGTATGCTGCTTGCTGGCTATGCTGCTGCTCGCCGGTGTTTCGTTTATCTCCTGCGGTAATAGTTCCAAGGCAAAAGCCGATAGTGAACTGACTACGCAAGACGGTGAAGATTTCAAATCGTTTCTGGATAAATTTACTTCTAGTGCAGCCTTCCAGTATACTCGTATCAAGTTCCCATTAAAGACCCCGATTACTTTGTTGGCAGATGACGGCGAAACCGAAAAAACGTTCCCTTTCACCAAGGAAAAATGGCCGTTGCTGGATAGCGAAACTATGAAGGAAGAACGTATCACCCAGGAAGAAGGGGGAATTTATGTCTCCAAGTTTACGCTGAATGAACCGAAACACAAAATCTTTGAAGCGGGCTATGAAGAGTCCGAAGTGGATTTGCGTGTCGAGTTCGAATTGCAGGCTGACGGGAAATGGTATGTGGTGGATTGCTATACAGGCTGGTATGGATATGACTTGCCGATTGGAGAGTTAAAACAAACCATCCAGAATGTGAAAGAAGAAAATACCACATTCAAAGAAATACATCCGTAGAGATAAGTATTAAGTATCAAGTATTCAGTATTAAATGACTGGCTAATACTTAATACTTGATACTTATTATTAGGGTTCTCCTACATAATATCCTAACTCCGATTCTTTTCCGTCCACCATCTCCCTGACAATGCCGTTTTTAGTGTTGAAATCCTGATAGAGTTCTTCATAATCACGTGTATAATCTGCGTCGGGGACTACGTTAACATCAAATTTCAGTTCTGCTTTTCCATTTGGGAGCATATTGCCGAAAATCCGGATGCGGTGAACCACTTCGCCTACATTCTTGATGCTGTTGTAGGTTGCCTTGAATTGCCTGATACCGTCTTCGGGAATGATGATATGCGAACTTTTATCCAGAATGATACAGCCACAGGAAGGTTGCATTTCTGAAATGATTAACGGAGCGTCTCCCGTGTTGGTGATGGTAAACATGATATCGAGTTGCTGACCTTGCTTGATAGGGTAATAGTGCCTGACGGAATCTTTTATCGTCATGCTGGTGGGACGTACTTCCTTCCTGCACCCTGTAAAGCAGAGCGGAAGTGCCGTCAGTAGTAAAATATAGAATATAGATTTATTCATTGTTGCCATTTATTTTTGTTATATCACTTTTTCAGCATTTAAGGGATGAATGCAATTTCATCGATACCCATTTGCGTTCCCGGCTTCTTTAAACAACTGATTTTTATGCTTAATTGTTCTGTTCCGTTCAGGTCTGCCGGAATAGTGGCTTTCATCATTTCTCCTTTTTCTGGGGAGTCTTCCGGTTTCAAGTCTATTGTTTTATAGGCTACTCCGTCTTTCAACAGTTGAACTTGCTGTGGAGCATAGATACGGTGGCGGGGAAGATTCAGAAAACTGATATAGAATGTTCCTGATGCATTGAGTCCTTTAACCGGCAGGTCGATGGTACATTCTTCTCCCGGAATGATAACCCAACCGCAATGATAGTCTCCGGGTAAACCGTGAGTGCCGTCGGTCAGTTTCTTTGAATCATTTTTATTTAGTTTAGGGGTTGCGGAAGGATTCATTCCCAGAAACAAACTTTTCTTTATGTCGGAAGCAAGTATATATTGTTCCCATTCCTTTATATAATAGTCAATCTCATAAGCTGACTCATTATAATATCCCATTCCGGCAAATGCTTGATGCTCTTTGAGCTGGGTGATCCATTTACGAGCTTGGGGAAGCGGTTGAATATCCTTTCCATTCCGCTTGGCATATCCGTAAGCGTCGAAACCGTGGTCACGTGCTAATTCCATGCGCGTGAAAGATAAAGCGGTTTGAAGCTCGTACAGCTTTTTGCGCTCTTTCCCTTTTGCTTCGGATACAAAATCTCCCATTTCATCATAGAATTTGATAAACTTCTCCGGATAGAGGAATCCTTTTTCCGATTCTCTGATACCGGCGTAAAGTCCGAGCCGCTTTCCGGATTGGGCGTTGTTTTCTAGCTCTGTGTAGTAATCGTACAGCCATTTTTTGGATACCGGGTATTCCTGATTGAAATAGCTTTTAATTAACTCATCAACCGGAAGCTCCGGGTTGATAAGAAGGGCTGATAATACAAAAGTCCTCATTTCATCGAAAGAAGAATAGCTGTAACCGCTTCCGTTGAAGAATATGCCGCTGGCTCCGTGTTGTTTGAAAAGTTGGAGTCTTTGCTGGGCTATCTTTAATATGGGGAAAGGAGTGAGGTAGTCGTCGAAGTTGTTGATATAGTCCCATATATAGATGTTGTTCGTTACTTTCTTCCAGTTGTCGAGTTGTTCCGCAAATTTCTTGTCTTGCTCGTCCTTGCCGTCTGTCCGGCGGAGCGGGTAGTCGATAGCGCTGACAATTACCCCGACGTTGGACGGGAGCTGCTTGTCTGTGACTTGTTGCGTGGTCAGGTAGGAAGTCGTAAAGAACGTGTGTTTGGGAAAACGCTGCGACAGGCGGAGGATTAGTTCCGTAACGGCGGGAGTTGCGTTCTTCTCTGTATTTCCCAATGCGGTGCAGGTGGCACACGTACAGGCGTACGGAGTATCATCCGGTGAGATTACAAAACGGAAATTCCCCTTTTCACCGAAGTTATCTACGATGTAATTTTCTATTTGGCGATACATGTCCTCGGAAGAGAAACACAGTTGTGAGTCATCTGTCTTCCCGTGAATGGTGGCATATACTTTCTCTGCATCTTTTCCCAGTACTTTTCGCAGGTTGTGTCCCCATATTCCCCAGCTGTCGTCAAAGTTGTTCAGGCCGATAACGCCTGTATGATCGGCGTTCAGGCCGTATGGAGAATAAATACTTTGATAGTCAAATGCAAAAGCTCCGCAAGTATCATTAAGATTGATAAGGGCGGGAGGAAGATCCGAACCGTCTATACGCGGGTCTTCTTTGCTGATCTTCTTTATCAGTTGGTATTGCAGCCATAACATTTGTTTGCCGTCACTTGCGGTCAGTCTGATATCCGAACCTTTGCAGGCTACTTTGAATCCTCTTTGCAATGTCGGGTCTATCTGTATGATGATGCGCCACATGTCCATTTCGGAAACGCCAAAAGCTACTATTTCATCGTCGTTTGCACGCTTCTTGAGATGTTCGTACAGGTATTTCGCCCACCGGGTGTCTCTGTCGGTCGGATCCTCACCAATGGTGACGAGATACCCTTCTTTAGATGGGAACATCTCCGTGCGTGCCTGCATGCGGCAGCCGGATAAAAGGCAGCAAATACATATCATTCCTGCCAATATGGGGCAAAGCGTGTCAGAATGAAATATAGACTTGTGCATAGATGTTATATAAGTTTTTATAGCGTGTCGATATGGATTCTATCGGGTTGAGCGGACTGCTCCCTCGCACGGTATTGGTCTGGTTATAATAGGTATTCCAGGTACCCATCAGACCTATGGTAATATTAGGACTGACCATGTATTGGCCTCCCAGTCCTACCATTGTATTGGTGTGTGAGAAAGAGCCGGGCAGCGCGTAATCCAATACAGCCGTTTCCGGGGCCGATCCGATACTTGCCATGGCGTTGATATTCGTCTTTCCGTCATTAGCCGGGAAGTATTTGGCACCAATCTGTGCATTGTAGTAGAAGTTGGAATTGAAGAAATGCATATCTATCTTCGTGTTGAGGCGAACGACTTCGATAGTTTTGGCTAATTCTCCGCCTACGGTGAGCAGGTTGGTCTTTGACTCATTCCAGCCGGTAAATAGATAACCGTTATCTCCGGTGCCTCCTGCAAAGAATTCGTCGTTCCATTCATAACGTTTCGTATAGGCAGCTACACGTCTGTATCCCACATGTGCTCCTATTTCCCAGTCATTCTTGAGATAATGCCGTACGGCAACATCGGCGGTAATATCCGGGAAGTATTTGGTAGCAAAGGCGGCATTGACCGTAGTGCTCCACTTCGGTGAGAAGTGGTGCGTCCATTCTCCCTGTACCTGGATGCCGACCCCTCCCGGTGTCTGTTCTTCAGCCTCCATGCTGTCGCTTGCCGAGCCGCTTCGTCCTGCATAGTTGAGACGTCCCGTGTAGCTGTTCTTCTGGCCTTTTCGGGTGTATTCGGCGGTGGCAACGGAGGTAATGATGTCTTCTTCTCCGTAGCGTGCACGTAGGTAGGTCAAAGCGATCTCATTCTTGAGCATCATGCTTCTAAGGCCCGATAAGTGCCGTTGGAAAGAACGGTATTCCATGATGGAAGGCTCGTAATACTTTTGATAATAATAGGCTGAATCCGCTTGACGGTTGGCTTCATATACCACTCCCTTGGTGTACTTCAATGATTTGTTCTGACTGTCGTAAAGCAAAGCTGTATCAAGAACAGCGAGAGCCTTTTCCGGTTCTTTCGCCTTTGTCAGTTGCAGGGCACGATATTCACTGCTTTGTGAGAATGCGCCTATAATCTCTTTGTTACTCGGGTATTTATTGAGTATCGGTTTCAGGAATTCCAAAGAAGCTTCGTATCTTTTGTCGCGTTCAAGAACAGTAGCCCTCTTTGCCTGATAGAACGGTTCTTCAGGATAGTAATTGATTCCTTGCGCTGTATATTTCTCGAATTCATCGTATTTTCCGAGTAAACCGGACGAGTTGATGGCATACCGTAATCCGAGATCGCTCGATGGATTCAGGCTAACCAGTTTGATGGCTTCTTCGTATGCTTTCTTCGTAGCTCCGGCTTCCATGCACTTTTTGATGTAGGGCACTGCCAGTTCCTCGTATCCGATGACGTAGAAGATACGCATATCCTCGTCGCTCTGCTCGATGGCAGACAAGTATAGTTGCAAAGCCTCTTCGGTTTTATCCATTTTATCGAGAATAAATGCCCTTTTCAACGTGCAGTTTTCGTAATCAGGGAAGTGAAGAGTGATGGTGTCCAATGTGGCAAGTGCTTCATTGTAACGTTTCATATTGATATAGCAACTCAAGGCTTTTTCCCATGCGGCACCGTTCACGTCGTTGTCTATATGTTTTTGAGATACAAACAATACGTGCGGCAATGCTTCCGCATACAGACCGAGTTCCATCAGTTTTTCAGCTTTCTTCATGTGCTGCGCGCTCATGGCAAGCGTAATGTCATAATCATCAGGATACATCTCGTACATCTTTTTCAGCGTTGAATAGGCAAGATCATCCTCATTCATCTGGCGATAAAGCATATATTCTTTATAGAGAATTCCTTTATCATTGTTGCCATATTGTTTTTTAGCTTCTCTGATATAGAAGAGGGCGTCGTTGGTATATCCGCGGGTGACGGAAGTATTCAATAAGTAGTCTAATGCTTCCTTGTTCTTGTTGCCTCCTTCGTAGGCCATGCCATATAATACATACGGGTCCCGCTGTTTCTCTGCACGGGCAGCTTCCATCAATAAGTCGTTGTACATACGCCGTATGGCAGGACTATTGTTTCTCTTCATTTGCTCGCGTATAAATGCCAGTGCTTCCGGATAACGCGCCAATTCACTGAGGATACTTGCCCTTTTGACGATAAGCGCACCACTTCCCGGTATGGCAGCCAAACCGTTGGATGACCAGCCTAGAGCAGCTTCCCGGTTTCCTTCCTGTAAATGCAGGTTAATGATGTCCAGATAATATTCTTCGTTTTGAGGAGATACTTTGATGAGCTCCGTCAGCTTTTCGATAGCCTCTTTTCGGTTACCGCCTTTTTTCATTTGCTGGTAGCCTACCTCCATGCTGTAGATATAATCCTTCCTTAGAATGGTATCGTTCGGGTAAATCTGATTGATTCGTTTCAACAGGCGATCCGCTTCCACATCGTTGTTCTGCTTGCGGTATAGTTCAATCTTCCTTCGCCATAAGCCTCTCCAATACGGATTCACTTCCAGCAACTCATTAACGTAGCAAATGGCACTGGAGTAGTTTTCGGTAATATCTTCCACGTCTACCAGCAGGTGTTTGGCATTGACGTTGTTATAATTGTCGTCTATTGCTTTAACAAGATGATAACGCGACTGGTCATAATTCTTTTCGTGAAACCAGTATTTGCCCATGAGCCATTCAAGGTCAGAAACATTCGGGTATTTCTGAAGGCCCTCCTCCAACAGCTCTTTTCCTGCTTCCCATTCCTCGTTTGCAAAATGCTCCTGCACAATTTGGGCATATTGCTCCGGCGTCTGGAATCCATTATCGGTTCCGGAGGAAGAGGTTATCAGCAAAAACAGACAACCTAATAAGGTGATCTTATGGAGAAATTCTCTGTTCATTCTATCTTGTCTTTAATCTTTCTTTCTTGTTTAAATCGTAGCAGGTTCGGGCTTCATTGGCGTTGTATCAGTATTGTCCGCACTTTCTTCTTTCTGCTTGAATCCCTTACGTTCCATGTTCTTCCACTTGAAGTCTCTATTGGTCAGATAGCTAAGGTATCCTCTCAATGAACAGAAAGTGATGATGGGATGATAGAAGATGGGCTCCAATATGGACGCTATGATAATCCACAGATATTCGTATCCTCTTTTATAAAGCATCCCGACGTAATAGTCGTAGGTAATAACGACGATGGAAAGGAACTGGCAGAACGTATAGATCGTCAGGTAAATCATCCACGCCGTATTCCAGTTGACCGCTCCTGTAAAGGCCAGATAGATAAATACGATCAAACCGGTAAGCTCGATGATGGGTGCCAGAAACTCAAATACGAACATATAAGGCAGAGTCAGCAATCCCATCTGTTTATATGTTTTCTTGAAGATCATCTTATGGTGGATACTAAGTGTCTGGAACAATCCTCGTGCCCAACGGGTACGTTGACGGTAAAGCATCGCCAAGTTGGGAGGTCCTTCTGTCCAACAGCAAGTATCAGGAATCTGAATAATCTTATAAGGACGGGAGAAGTCGCACATATATCCTACCATGCGGGTAATGAGGTCCATGTCTTCGGCAAAAGAGGGAGCATCATATCCTCCGGCAGCAATCGCTACCGAACGGTCGAAAAGACCGAATCCACCGGAAACATTCGGCATGCCATTGATAGCGGACCACCCCATCTTGCCAATCAGATAGGAACGCATATATTCCAGATTCTGGAAAAGCGGAATCGGAGTACGCGGAGTTCTCACGTCTACTATCTGCCCGTCTTTCACTACGCATCCGTTTGCCATCAACATCGTTCCGCTGACTGCGATTACCTGTTTATCGGAGGATATGATGGGCGATATACAGCGGTAAAGAGCATATTTCTCTAAGATACAGTCTACGTCCGTACAGATGAAATAAGGATATGAAGAAACATTGATACCTGCATTGGATGCATCCGCCTTGGTTCCTCCATTCTCTTTGTCTACAACGATGAGTCGACTGTATTTCGGACTGGTAGATTTGAAGAGTCTTCTGAACGGTTTGGTTTTGATTCGCTCAATATAGGCATAGGGCACTTCTATCAGTTCGTAATGTTCAATCATCTTCTTCAACGTACTGTCCGTGCTTCCGTCATTAACGATCACCACCTCGAAAAGCGGGTATTCCAATGCGAGCATAGAGTTCACGTTATCAATGATTGTCTTTTCTTCATTGAAAGCAGGGGCAATTACCGAAATACCCGGTGTATAGGGGGATTCCTTAATTGTTTTCCGCATATAGCTTTCCACATAGTAATCTTTTCTCCGTTTCAGAGAAATGAAAGAGAGGAAGGCGAATGTGACGAAGAATATCGCCAGCATACTCGTATAAAAGAATACGAAATAATTGAAGAATGTAAATATTATATCTCTCATATTCTCTAAATTAACTGGTTGATTAACGGATGCCTGGTATGGGCAAACAATATAGCTGTGTGGGAATCTGCTTTTCTCTCCAATTGATCGAATGTTTTTCTTCCCATTGCACTGTATTCATAGAGGGCTTTCAGGATGATACGTTTTGTCCCCCAGTTGTCTGCTTCATCATAAGCATTGTAAAGAAATCCTAATGCTTTATCTGTTTTCAGGTCTGCAACAGCCGAAATGATTTGTCGCTTGACTTCTTCCGGTTGCACATGATACATTTCAATCAGCTTGGGCTCGATCTCTTTATATTTTAGTTTTCCTAAAGTTCTGATCGCTTCGCCCCGGATTTCGGTAGAGCGTGCGTTGATTTGTTTAGCCAGGATGGGAGCACTATCGGTTTCATTATATAACCGGATTTCGTTGATAAAGAATATCTTAACATTCTCTTCGGCCGAAGTATTCACCCATTTTATAAAGCTCGGTGTGTTATATCCCACCTTCTTGCGGTGTTCCAAGATGGCATGCAATTCCATCATATCCCATTGTCTCAACTTCATGCCGATGTCTTCGTCGAAGAAACGGAACGGATCTCCCTGGCTTAGCCACATATAAGTGTAGCGTGCAGAGTTCCTCAATTCTATTTCACGATGATAGAGGAAGCGTACCAATACCGCTTCAGAGGCATATCCGTTGATGGATTGAATAAGTTTCAGCGCTTGTATCTTTGCTCTTTTGGAGCCGAATTGAAGTTCGCGTTCAAGGAAACGCGTGATCTGGAATACGGTTTGAATCGTTTGATAGTTTAGTTCATGGATGTCATCTTCATGTACACTCTTGATTTCTGTTAATAGTTGAGTGATAATACGTAATTCATTAGGCTTGGGACGTTTTTTCGTATCATACTGTAATCTGTCTGCGATTTCCTCTTCACTCAATGTGTTGGAATCTAGCGAGATAGATTTCATTTCCTCGTAATATTTATCGAAAGCTTTATTGTATCTTCGCTTCTCTTTCCGCCTTTTAAATATACCATATATAATATGGAATAGGAGAAACAAGTACGCAATAATGCAAAACATTACAGCAATTGAGCATATTCTTATGATTAAAGGATAGCCAATAAACTTGTAATATATCCAATAGAAATAATATTCTATGTAATCTATACCATACAGTACTTGATCCATTTCCCTTGATATTTAATCTATAAAACTTGTATATTCAAAACAAAAGTTCTATATTTGTTGTATTGAATGTTCTGTCTAATGCAAATATACTAAATAACTTGTATATATTATCCATTGTTTATGAACAGGGCTTTTGAGCCATATTTGAGCTCTTGTGATTATTTTCGATGGAAAGGATTGAAATTACAAATAAAGGCAGGTAAAATGCCATTAAGCGTTAATTATATTTTTGATAAGTTAACATATAGGGCTCGGATATGGGTGCGATAAGGTAGAGCTTTCATAGGAAACTGAAACAAACAATAAATTTAAAAATTAGATTAAAATGAAGATTAAAAGTTTGATGTATGTCCTTATGGGGACGATGTTGGTTGTTGCTTGTACAGACAGTAACAATGAAGAAGGAATAGTGGATAATGGAGGAGGAGATGATTCCCCGCAGTATGTTATTCCGGCAGGGTTTGATTTTGCAACTAGTCGTACTGTCTCTGCTAAAGTTTATTCAAGTAAGCCTGTAGCGGTTGATTTGTATTGGGATTCAGAAAATCAGGAAAGAAGTTTGTTGGTGAGTGGCCTGCTTGTTGATGGAGAGAAAGACTTGGAATTGAATGTGCCTATTCACTGTGCCAATATTTATTTGAAGTATTCTGATGGAACAGATAAAACAGCATCATTTCCGATAAATAGCGTGACTCGGAGTGGCGAGACTGTAGCAATAACTGTACCTGAAGATGCGGTGGCGGTAACTAGTGAGGAAGATGATGGATGGTTTTTCTATCATAATACAGGCGTTGCTATGTTTGAAGACAATTGGCCGATTGAACCAGGTCAAGACAATGATTTGAACGATGTTGTTTTTGAGTACGATTTGAAAGTAACCGAATGTCAGGCTGAAAAATGGTTCGAAGTTGGTCAGGGATATAAAGAAGGATTGAAGTTGACTTTGGATATTCGTGCTAAAGGCGGTAGATATCCTATTAAATTAGGTGTAGTATTAGGTGGCTTGGATAAAAAGTATATAGAGACTGTTGCAACCCGTATTCTTTTGAAAGAAGGACAAGGAAAAGAAACCGAACTTGCTACTGGGGAAATGAAAGCAGAAATGCCTCAACAGCAACTCTTTGGAAAATCGCAATTTTGTAAAGTTACGGTAGACACGGAACACGGTAGTCCGGTTATCATAATGGATGGTTTGAGTGCTTTGGGTGATAATACTAATTTCTTCCAGACTACAAAAGGTTTTATAAATCCGGGACAAGGCATGTTGCGTGCAGAAATTATTTTGGGAGCTAAGGTTCGTACTAGTCTTACTGAAGATTTGGATCAATTGAAAGCTTATCGTGCTCTTATTACTGATACTCATAATCAGAATTTCTTTATTGTGACAAATACGAATAAAGAGATTCACATGAAAGGCTATAGACCTTCTTATCTTTATACTAATTACGAAGCTGATTCAGCCGGTGAAATGATGGAAGGTGTTCCATATTGTAATAAGAATGGTTTTGTTTGGGGAATTAAAGTTCCTGTTGGCGTAAAACATGCTTATGAAAAGGTGCTTTTTGATAACGCTTATCCTGAATTCCGTGCTTGGGTGACTAGCAATGGAGCTGATAACAAGGATTGGTATTTGCATCCGGCTGCTGAAAAAGTGGTAGAAGCTTGGTAATACAAAATCCCGGTCAATACATTATTTGAGATATTTTGTACAATTTGAACCCCTCTTTTTGAAAAAAGAGGGGTTTCTTTGTATCCGAAAAGAATGTCTTTAAACTAATGCCATTGATGATGAAACGATTCTCTACAAGCTGCTGTCTGATTACTTTTTTTCTTTTGAATAGTGTCATGCTGTATGCACAACATGAAAACACCTCTGTGCAACAGTGGAAGATTGAAGATGAATCCCGTGCCTTGCAGATGATAGAGCGTGCGGATACAGTAGAACTAATCGTGCCCGGTGGGCTAACGATGTGGTATCAGCAACGCCTGACGGGTGATTATGAGATAAACTATCGCATTTGTATGGTGATGAAAGGCGGGAAATATGACCGCCTGAGTGATTTAAACTGCTTTTGGGCTGCCAATGATCCTAAAAACCCTGATAATCTTTTTGCCCGTAGCGAGTGGCGTAATGGTGTCTTTAAAAACTATAATACATTAGATCTTTTTTACGTTGGATACGGGGGAAATGATAATTCCACCACCCGTTTCCGCCGGTATAACGGCAAGTACTACGGAGTAGCGGATGATAAAGTGAAACCATTACTTCGAGAATATACGGATACCCCGCATTTACTTGTTCCGAATCAATGGTATCAGATTAGTATTCGTGTACAAAAAGGAGTGACCACTTATTCCGTTAACGGTGAAGAACTGTTCCGTTATTCTATTACCGGCAGTGAGGGAGACGGGCATTTTGGTTTGCGCCTTTTACAGAATCATGTGCTGTTTACAGATTTCAAGGTGAGGATATTTTAAAACCGAATTAATAGAAATAAATCTAACTAAGACCATAAATCCATGATGAAACAAGCTTTTACGAAATTAGGAGTATTCACTCTGCTATCTCTCTTATGTCCGGCATTTCTTTATGCGCAAGTTGTGACGGACGAGCGGATGTTCTCTTTTGAAGATCCGCAAGTACCGGAATGTATTTCCGCCACCCGGTCTCAATTATCTATCTCCGATACACATTATAAAGACGGAAAACATTCGATG
>ERZ779840.2957-NODE-2957-length-14028-cov-5.531525_pt1 | contig 14028 bp, 14 predicted proteins | sample MGYA00511561_ERZ779840 | MGnify/ENA primary metagenome ERZ779840 (study PRJEB29588, sample SAMEA2162036) | human gut metagenome | biome: human gut; feature: human-associated habitat; material: faeces | place: Denmark | collected 2008/2010 ...
ATAAATAAACATAAAAACGCATTACGGCAAATACGATGTATAATAATTGATAAATAAAGTAAAATACGATATATAATAAAAATGAAAATAAATAATTATTGCAAATATAACATGGTAAAAAACAGTAATATAGTAAAGTGGTATTTATGCTATATGATTGTATTGCGTAATACCGTAAAACAGCAAAAACAATAAATTAGTAAAACAGTAAATGATATTGTATCATAAGATGTAATAAACTTATTACATAATATAATAATCTAATAATGTGGTAAAATAACAATATGCGATATAAAGCAAAAAAAGGAATACAGTAAACACATAAATAACACAAAACCATATTGCAGTAATTATGTAATTATGGTAAAATGTAATTAAGAACACAGAGGATACGTGTAGAAAAGGACAAGGGAAGTGAAAAGATATGGGACAGGGAAGTGTATTTTCCAGAAATTTGGAACAGCAGAGAAAAGAGAAGGGCGTTTCGCGCCGGTTCATGTCGGAGGAGCTGCATGTAGACTATTCCACCTATACCCGATGGGAGCAGGGAAACCGTGAACCCGGAACGGATGCCATCATGGATATAGCGGACATACTGGAAATTCCGGTCGGAAGACTTTTTTGCAGGGAAATGGCTGCTGAGAGAAGGAAAAATTGCCGGACCGAAGAAAGGAAAAGAGCGGCAGCCGGAGAATAGTAGAATACAGAATAGTCCTGTGAGCTTATATTTTGCCCACAGGACTATTTTTATGCCTGTAGGCAGACAATTATGCATAAACATGTAAAAAACGAAAATACGGGCGTTTAAATGCCTTGTGAGGATGAGGCGGGAATATTTCCCCTCATCACTCCGCGTCACGGAAACGGACATACAGGACCGTAGTGCGCCCGTTTGCACGATACAGCTCTAAAAAGAGAGGGGTATTGTCCTCGTAATCACAGGCAATGCCTCCGGGAATCATGGTTACTTCCCTGTGTGCCCTGCTGACGACATCCGCTCCCCAGTGCGTGCTTGGCACCCTGCGGTAACCGCTCCATGGTCTGTTCAGGTTTTCCGTAAGATTTATCAGATCCGAGCCTTTTGCAAAGCCCGTTGTCTCCATGCAGTTTTTCACATAATGCTCCAGCCGCTTTAATGAGATGGGATCGTAAGGAGATTCCTCTAAAAGCAGTCTGTGCAGCCTTACGGCATCGTAAAAGGCTTCCGGTTCCAGTTCATAGAGACTGTAGAGCGGGTCAAAGGCAAAACGGCTGTCAACGGCAACCAGGCAGCGTGCGAGGGAGACGGAAAGCCTGTGGACGCAGAAGGGGTTCTGCTGGAAAAAATTCTCCAAAACATCCATGCACTGTGCCCCTGCGGGATTTGGAATAAAACGAAGTTCCGTCCGGTTTCCGGTACAATCTTCCGTTACCGGGTGCAGAGTGTTCTCGTGGACCAGTAAGAGTCCGCAGGCTTCTCCGTTAAACAGGCGGTAATATGCACGGTAAATACCTGGGGCCACCGGGAATTGAAGCTGTACCGGAACATTTTCCGGTGGTGTGATACCCAGGGCGGCACAGGAAACGTCGTCCGACAGCGGATCGCAGAGGGTTAACTGCCCGGAAGAGCACAGAAATTCCCCGATGTAGCTGTAGGAAGATAAAAAAAACTCGCGGGAACACTGGCTTGGGGCATATCCGGGTTCTTTTGTAATGTCTTTCTTGCGTATGGAAGCAGATTTCCTGCTTTTGATCTGAATAAGATTCATAAAGACCTCCCGTCTTATAAATTATAAAAATAAATCACAAAATCCATGATAATCCGTAATTCGTGCGGCAATGATAAACATATGACACTCGTTTTGTATACAGTATACCTTGGCATTTTTCAAAACTCACGCTCCGCATGGCGTGCGTCCCCGGATCATTAATAATCCCATTAATCATCATTGAAAGGAAAATCCACAGACCCCGCCCTTTCACTCACGGAATGCGCTTCCGGGAGCAGGAAACGGTAAACCGGCCCGCTTAACGGATCCATTACAAGGCGGTACGCACCAAGTCCGTCCTTGGAAAAGCGGAGGGCATTAAAATTTCCCTCCAGGAAGTCCTCCATGCATATGAAAAGCGTATCACCTGTACCGGGAGCGGAAAAAAGTCCATGCATGGTGCCGTGATGGCATAATCCAGGATTATTCCGTAGCAGTTTTCGTAAAAACACTAAATCTTCCCGTAAAAAAAAGCATACCACAAGAAAGGGCATTTGCATAGATGCCGGATATCCGTCCTGCCGGCATAAAGAAGCCAGGCGCGTTGCAGATGTGGCATCAAAAGAAAGGTTCTCGTATAAAACATGCAGTCTGCCGCCGCGGTAATGATAGAGCATATGTTCGGGAAAGAAAATATTGGAAAAAACAGGTTCCTTCACAAGGTGCCCCTGATCATAAACGGTTATACCGTTTGCAAGCAGGAAATCCGGCAGTTTTTTATAAAAATCCCCTTCACTGAGGCATAAAAAGGGTAAGAATTCGCGTTGTCGTTCTGTCGGGACACAGCAGATCCGGTTCCCACGCAGGGCATATGCGGAAAACTGTTCTCCCGCATTCTTTTCATCCACATTGTCCATATGCCTCTCATAGCAGGAAAAGATGAGATCCCTTCTGGTAAAAAAGCCGGATACACTTGGGGTAATGGACACATGAAGGGTGTCTGTACGGGTACTGCTGCCCGTGACACCTTTATCCTCCATGGAAAGGCATTTCTTGGATTCGCACAAAAGGTCTGTCAGGTAGGCAAAGAATCCCCTTGCGGAAAGCTGTGAAGTGTGGATGTCAGGATCTCCGGCAACTGCTGCCGGATGAGCCTTTACGGTTTGACTGCTGCCTTTAGCATCCCCTGTTTTCCCAATATATCCCATGTATTGCAGGAATCCGGGGTAGCTGCTTTTTATATACTTCAAGGCACCTTCAAGGTCAAAGCCGTGATTTCCTTCACAAAGAACTTCAATCCTCTGTACCAGGTCGCCCAGGGGACAATCCGCTGTTTGAAGAAGGAGGGAGAGGTGTATGGCTTTTAGGGCACGGTATTCCCTGGAATTCTGATGAAGGGATAAAGAGCTTTGATAAGCGACAGAGCCGTTATGCCCGCCCTTGTCCATAAGACCAAATAACAGCATGATATTGGCATCCGGCTCCGTTTCTTTAAGCTGGAGCAGGAAAGGGAGGTAGGAGCGCATCTTTTCGGATATCACCGTGCCGGACTGTGAACCGGTATCCTGCTCGTAGAATATATGACATTCCCTTGTTAATGCCTGTCCGATTTTTGCATAGGCATCAGCACGCATGGATGGTACTGCTGCTCCGCAGAAGTAACAGGTTGCCCTTGTATGTGTATGAAAGTTCATAATGTTTAATTCCCGCATCAGTATGGATACCCTGCTCGTAGACAGGATATTGCACATAAACGAGGATATGCCGTCATAATGCTGTATGTTCTTCAAGCTCCTCCAGCGTTTTGTGGAGGAGAAGAGGGAAGGGAGGAAGTCAATATCCTCCTGTGAAAGCATATCTTCATGCTTTAGGGTATCCATCAGTCTTAAGAGTCCCTTTTTACTTAGTGAATAAGCCTTGAAACGGCTGGTCTCTCTTGAGGATGCGGCAGGGTTTAAGTATCCTGCTTTTTCGTAGTAAGACACTGCTTTTTTCGCATTCCCGGTCAGAAATTCGCCTTTTTCCAAAAACATCCCCATGCTCTGAAACTGCCGGTATGAGAGTACGCCGGAATAAAGGGCAGCAAAGAGAAAACGGATCAATGGCTCTTCTGCCTCTTCATACAGGGTAGCCGCTATGCTACAGCCCCTTTCGAGGGAGTGATAAAAGTCGCTGTCTTTACCGTAAAATTTAATCAAAGAAAAGTCCTCCTTGTCATAAAGTCACTCCCGGCACCACATTTGATGCACAACATAGGGAGCACTGTCTATTTTGAAAAACAGGAAGGAGAAAAGTCAAGGGGAGGGGGAAATCTTTTCTTCGTTCTCTTTCGCTCTTTCATGACAGGGGAGCTGTTAAAGCTGGCTGCCCATTACCTGGCGAGTGAAAAGAGAGAGAAAAACGTACGGATCGTCAGAGTATAGGGGGTAGAAGACAGGGTGGAGAGAACATAGAGCAAAGGGGAGCCGTTAAGGATAAACATATCAAAGCAAACCGAGTGAGAAAGAAGAGGGCGGATAGCGACGGGATTAAAAGAAAAGGAATGAAGGAAAGACAACAATATAAGGGAGAGTATAAGGGAGGGAGAGGAGGGGTTTCGGTAGATACAAGAGAGCGGGAGAACGACAGATTTTACAAAGCAAAAAGGGGAGAGAGAATGAAGTTAAGGGCAACACGGATAGTCGGCTTTAAATTTGCTTTAAATTGGTTTAAGAAAAGTTCAACCGACCTGGTTATGGAAAGCCCCTGTATTAGTGGGATTGATAGGATAAAGCATTTTCTAAAATCATAAAAATACGAAACAAAAAACAATCTATGATTTGGAAAAACACTTTTTAAATAAAATACCCATATCGCTGTTTCAAAAATCATAAATCACGGAAACAGAAACATGGGCAGAAAGTGCAGAAAAAAGAACAGAGCAAATCCTTTAAGATCTGCCCTGTTTCATTCTGTTTTTAAAAATATTAAGATGCCGGGAAATCGGTATTGACGGTAAGGTGCAATAACAGTTTTTCCTGATAAGATTTATAATAAACAGTACTGAACGCATTCCACAAAACATCGGTTATGGTGTCCGTGTTTTCACATTCAAAGTGAAAAAGCACTCCCTGTTCATCCAGTTTTAAAAGATGTCCGTCGTATGCAGAAAAAATGTTTTGACGGCACAGCATACGGAGTCCCTGAATATAAAAGAACAAACGATCAGACCACGACATAAGGTTCTTTAAAGCTATAAAGGAATCACATGAGGCTTGTTGGGATGTAACATCATCTTTTGAAGCAGTATCTTTCATAGCAGGGTTATCAGTACTTCCGGCAGGATTCTGAAAAGAATTGTCTGCCCACAAGCGGACGGTAAAACCGGAAGTAATGGAGTAACCTTCTGCTTCATAATCTTTCAAAAAACAGGAAAAACGACCGTCTTTTTGCAGCAGTGAGCATGGCTGTCCTTCATTGTCATAAAAAGTAAGAGAGGCAAATACCATAAGCTCCTCTAAAACACTTAAGTTTTCAAAAAAATTAAAATCATTCTGAGCAGGCGGCATTGTCTGGTTAAATACTATCAGATTCATCATAAAAGAAAGTCCGTGTTCTAAAAGACAGGAAATGTCCTTTAATGCATCCGTCGGAACATGGAAATTCTGCGAAAAGTATTGCATGAAGTCTGAATTTGGATAAACAATGTCAAAAACAAGTGGGATATCTACGATCGTGCACTGGTGCTTTAAGGAAAAATATTGTAAAAAATATATCAGTAACGGAGCGTGAAACGTGTAAATATAATCCATGTTTTTTAATAGATACTGCAATCCTCCAGTGATAAAAGAGGTAGGAATCAAATAATATTTTTTATCTGTTGAAAAATATGTCAGAAACGAGATCATGTCATTCCAGTACACGATCTCCGCACAACAGCAGCTTTCTTTATGTATCAAAACTTCAAATCCAGGAACAGTAAAAGGTGTTAAAACCGTAAAGTTTTTATGAGACATTTCAGACTCTTTTAATATATATCCATGACAAAAATCAACCTTTTGTGGAACGGATTCTGTAGAAAAAGACCCGGAAATATCTATGCTTTTTTTCTCCGTTTCATCAGAATTTTCTAAATGTTTTTTATTAGAATCAGCACATTTCTCTAAAGAATCATTTATATATTCGGCAGGTGTCTGCGAAGATTCCTGTGGAGAATCTGAATATAAAACAGCGTCTGTTTTTAAGTTGGAAGGTGGATTTTTTTTACCCGGGGAGAGTATCTCATTAGTAAACAGCTGCTCCTTTTCTACTTTTAAAGAGGAGGACATTGCATCTAAAAGCTCCGTAGAAAATAGTGTCTGCTGAGAAGAATCATTCCCGTTTTTAGCCACCTCTTTCTTTGAAACTTTTTCTTTATTACCAAAAATTTCAGAGCCAGTGGAATCCTTAGACATTTGTTTTTGCAAGTTTCTTTTTCTTATCTGAAGACGCACAATCCCATGATCCTTCCTATAGGCACTACAGCAACGTTTATAGGAAACTTCAAGTTCAGACAATAACACAAGGGCTGCTTTTGCCGTTATATGAGAGTAACCATTTACAAATTGTTCGATCTTACCGGAAAAAGCACGCTCAATATCCGCAATATCGCGTTTGCAGGCATTCGCAAAAAGAGGCATGAACTGGCTGTAATTTCCACTTTCAAAAAACAGTTTTTCCGCATCTTTTATAGAAATGGAAGAACCGGAAGAACCAAATCCGGATGTAATGTATGCAAACTGAAAGGAGTGATAGAGCATACTGTATAAAGGAACAATGGGCCACTTCCCTACATGGGTATCATCGTCTATGCACTGCTGTGAAACGAATATATTAGAAACTTTATCCGGTTTAAAACTTCCAACGGAGATCGTTCCGTCAAACAAGGAGTATAAAAGCTGCCGTTCTTTATCCATGCGTGCGTTTTTAAAATAATCACTGTAAGGGCATAAAGAGCAAGGCGTCATCTCAAAATCCGATACGGATAAGGAAAAATCATTGTCACAAAAAAAGACAGGTTCCTGATTTGAAGATGCGAACATCTCCGAAGAGATGTCTGTGTCTGCATATAAATGATATGTATCCTTATAATAAGAAACCTTATGGATCAGATCATCATAAGACAAACCTGTTGCATGATGAAGACCTTCTATTTGAAGCAGAAGGTCTTCTTTGTTTTGTTCTCCAAGCCAAGTCATGCATGGCAATTCATTTTTCATAAATTATTCCTCCATTTAAAACATTTTTTTAATCGTTTTTATCATTATGGAAAAGTCTGCAAAAAAAAGTCAAGAAAGGTATTGACTTTTTCATAGTCAGTTCAAAAAGAATAGTAATACGTGAGATGCAAAGGCACATCAAAAAAGAAGGAGGTGAAAAATGCAGATAGTGGAAACAACCTTTAGTGTGGACTTTTTAAAAAAATTCTCAAAAGTTGCAGACAGAAAAGAAGATGGAAAATACACAATGGAGGAATTGGCAAAGACCATCAATGCAGCCGCATGGCAACAAAGAAAGAAAATGGTGAATAAGTCTTTTCTTTTTGCGCTCCAAAATGCAGCAAGGGAGTATGTATTAAAAGATAAGTCCGGAAAGACATTCGCTATTATGGAAAATGAATTTCAATATGAAGAAACAGAGCGTTTGTATTTTTTTATCGGAAAAATCATGGAAGAGAAAAGATATACAAAATCAGAAGTTTACCTGCGGTGTGAGTACATAAATGCTAAGGACAGGCAACAGAATGCCTATATTGCAGTACCATCTGATCGGTACCCGGGCGAGGACAATGGAGAGGAAAAGATCATTACCGCATTGATCAGACGTAAAGAAAAGAAAGGGAAACCTTCATCATATAACCGGTATACCAAAAAAAACTATTCCATGAAAGAGTCCGCACAGCCAAATGGGACGGGATATAAAAACACGGCACTGTACTTTTCCGTCCAAAACGTTCTGCCGCAGGGACTGTATTACGAAAACCGAAAAGAACAGAAATTGTTCGCTTCTTTAATAGATAGCGAAGTCGATTTTTTTCGTCCCATCGGATTGATAGAAGGCTATCCATATCAACCATTAATCGTTATCCATACAAAAGAACAGGATATTTTAGTGGAAGACAAAGACCGTATGGCAGGTGTTGAAGAAATGAAAGCACACAAGGATGCATTTTGCTATATGAGCCATAGATATCGGCAGATATTTGTGTGATGGAAAAATTTCAGAAAGATGAGGAAGCGTAATTGAAAAATAATTATTACATCAGACCACCAAAAAAAAAGATTTTATCTCAAAAAACCAAAAAAGAAAGAGATGCCCCGATTTTGTACTATCCTTTAAACGGGGTACTATACACGCTGGTAATTCTGTTGGCATTTATCGGAATCATGGCAATTTACTTTCCGGAAACAAGACAGTTTTTGCTAGAGCAGCTACAAAATTTGTGGAATGATGTCACACAGAATTTCTGGGACATGTAGGAGGATAAAAATAATTTATGGAAACGGCTGTTTTATATGAGGAAGTAAAAATACTACAGGATCGCATGGATGAAGAAACATACAACCACTGTTGCAATGTCCGACGGGCGGCTGTCAGGATATTGCAACAGTTACCGGAAAAGGAACTGCTGGATAAAAAAACATTAGAGAATGCCTGTGCAATACTGGATATTGGAAAACTGCTTATCAATGAGTATGTTTTCCATAAAACAGAGCGGTTCTCACAGGTAGAAAGAGAACTTATGAACCTGCACTCATATCTCGGATACCGTATCGCAAAGGAGCAGGGCGTGCCCGGGATGATACCGGAGATTCTTTTATATCACCATGGAAGGGACCAGCCTGTTTTAAACAACGTTCCGATCATGACAGAAAAGATAGAGCAGTATGTAAATGTAATCCACACCGTAGATGTGTATGAAGCACTGACGGAAGAAAGAGGTTACAGAGCACCTTACTCCCCGCGTGAGGCATATGACATGATGTGCGGGAAAGGGGAGTATCATACAAAAGCCTTGAACTTTTTGTATGACTTGAAACTGTAAACGTCCCAAAGGATTTATCCGTTTAGGGAATGCACCTAGGACGAAAGGAGGGGATAAGGCATGAGAACACTGATCGAAGAGCACGGTGGTGCAATTGCAACGGCAGCAATTGTAATTATTATCGTTGCCGCCATTGTGGCAATCGGAAATGCGGGAAGCGTACAGACAGCCATTTCAAATTTATTGGATGCCTTTGTAACAAAAGCGCAGAATGCAGCCGGCTTCTAGGAAGCAAAGAGTAGGTAAAACAAGATTTCCCTTATGGACACCCGTAAGGGAAATCTTGCTATCAAAAGAGAGATTTTAATACGAGAAACAAAGAAAGGGAAAACATGCTAAAGTTTCAAAATAAAACAAATCATGCAGAAGATGCCATAACGGCACAGCAGCAGGAATCTTTACAGGCAAAAGAAAGAGAACAGTTGGAAGAATCCAGTATGATAACGGAAAGAAACTATTATGACCCGTATTCTGCCGAAAACATTATGGAGATATCAGATACCCAGTATGGTCCTTTTCTTCCTTTTATAAAGAATAAGGATATTACGGATATAGATTTTAACGGAAAAGAGTTGTGGGTGCGCTATACGACCAATGAAAGAAAAAAGATCACAGACCCTTCAATCTTAGAACAGTTAAACACCAGGTTTATCAATTCTTTTGCAACCAACGTTGCAAACCTGGTTGGAAAGAATCTGACACCGACAGAAAATTCCATTGAAGCAGAAACGGAGGATTTAAGAATTTCCATCCTCCATGAGTCGGTAGCTGTTTCGGGAACCTGTATCTGTATCAGGAAGGTGCCACCGGTTCAAAGGATCACTCCGGCTAAGGCAATTAAAGAGCATTACTGTGAAGAAAAGATGCTGCATTTCTTTGCAAACTGTATCCGGGCAAGGATGACGATGGTCTTATGTGGAGAACCGTGTGCCGGAAAAACAGAATTTTTAAAGTTTCTGACACGTTTTATCCCGGCAGATCAAAAGGCGATTACGGTTGAAGATACAAATGAGATCCATTATAGAAGCATCAATCCGGGAAAGGATGGTATCGAACTGCGGGTAAACAAATACTTTTCTTACGAAGATGCTCTTGCGAAAGTGCTTCGGCTGAACCCCGCATGGGTCATGCTTTCCGAGACGCGTTCGACGGAATCCAAGGAACTTGTCACCTGCTGGTCTTCCGGAATTTCAGGTTTAACAACGCTCCATACGGATGATGTAAGAAAAATCCCGGATCGTATTTTAAACATGATGCCAAGCAGACTAGATGCGGAGCGGTTGGAAAACAATGTCTATACAGGTTTGGATATCGGAGCACTGGTAGACATCAGAATGAATGAAAAGGGAGAGCAGGAACGTTATATCAGTCAGGTGGCATTTTTCTACCGCAAAAACGACCGTAACAATTGTGAGATGTTAGTCCGGGGAGGAAAGCTGATGGAGGAAGATATTTATATCCCGGAGGAGATACAAAATAAGCTGGACCATGCAGGAATTGAAGATCTGTTTTATTCCAAAGAATTAGACGACATGCTACAGGAAGAGCGCAGGAAAGAAAACTTATACCGAAAGGGGATGATCACGGCATGAAAGAAATGTTTACATTTAAAAACTTAGGGGTTTCTTTTTTTGGAGCACTATTTATAGGAGGAATCTGTAAACTGGGATGGATATTTTCCACACTTTTGTTTTTGATCCTTTTTTTACTTATTCCGGGAATCATAAAAAACTTGGAAAAGGAAAAACAGTCATACCGGCGCTTTTCGGATGCCTGTCTGTATTTAGAGCAGATGGAAGGTGCTTACAGGAAAAATAAAAGAATATACCAGTCATTAAAGGAAACAGAGGGACTGTTCCAGGAAGGTGATATGAAAACAGCTCTTCATAGTGCTGTTTGGGAATTTGAGCGTGAGGATGCAGGAATTGACACATCAAAAAATGCCCTGGGTATCATAGAAGCTTCCTATGGATGCGAACAAATGGAACTGATGCATGATTTCTTTTTGCGAAATGAGATGTTAGGTGGAAGTTGCGAAAAAGCAATCAGGGTTTTGAGCAAAAGACGAGATGCATGGATCGAAGCTACAGAACAGTGCCGGAGTGAGAAAAGAAACATGCTGGTTTCTGCTATCCTGTCAACAATCGCACTTTTTGTTGTCTCAGAAGTCATCATGTTTTTTATGCCGCAGCAGATGAACATCATGACGCATATGTGGGAAAGGGTAGCCGTGGTAACGGAGGTAGCACTTCTGGTTCTTTTAATGAGACGTGCCACAAAAAAGAATGCAACAGACTGGCTTGAAAAGAGTGTGGAGCGTACGGAGGAAAAGATACAAAGAGATTACCATTTCATAGAAACCTATGATGAGAAAAAAGAATTTCTAACCAGTCTGAAATGGTCCGTCATACCTGCAGCCATTACTTTATTACTGTTTTTAATAACAAGGTCTATGCTTTGCTTTGCCATTGGAATACCAATTACGGCACTGATGCTAAATCAGCATAAGTTGGATTACAGCTTGAAAAAGAAGAGAATTAAAAAAGAAGTGGAGCGGGATTACCCGAAATGGCTTTTGGGTGTCATCCTGTTCATGGAAACAGAAAGTGTACAGGGAGCCATTTATAAATCCCTGCAGAATGCACCAAATGTATTAAGATATCCGTTCACAAAATTTGAGAGACTTTTGAAGGAAAGACCAACGGAACCGGATGCGTATTTTCATTTCTTAGAAGACTATGATGTGCCAAAGGTGCATGAAAGTATGAAACTGCTCTATGCAATATCAACCGGAAAAGGCGGAAACACAGAAGAACAGATGTTGCAGATTGTAGAAAAGAACAATGCAATGACTATGCGCAGCGAAAAAATAAAGAATGACAACAAAGTCGTTGGAATGATGGGATATATTTTCTATCCGGTTTTTCCGACAGGAATTAAAATGATGGCAGACCTGCTCATGATCCTGTTATCCGTATATGAGAGCATGAGCGGCGTGATCTAAAGAACAGACAGGAAGGAGATTATCATGGAAGTATTTATAAAGGCGTTTTTAGGCGTGTTTTTATTTGGAATGATTTTGTATATTGCATTGGGAACTATTTCGGCGGAAATGGATTCCTCTGCGGCCAGGAGTTATATGGATGATGCCAGAAAAGAGATTGCAGAGTCCAACATGGCATCCTCCGTCATAGATGCGGTAGGAACGCAGGCAGCAGAACAGGGATACCAGATGAAGATCACCACATACGGTGAGGATGGAGCAAAAACGGCAGACTACAAATCAGGGAGTGGGAGCATTGGAGATACCTCTAATGTAAGAAATGTAGAGCTGACCATGACATATGAGTATAAGATCCCTATTTTAGGTGTTTCAAACACACATGTGGAAAGGGGCTATGTAAACTAATGGATACAATGATCAGGCAGATCGGAGAAGCCATCGCATATACGGCATTGTTTTTACTGGCAATCGGCGGTTTGGCAGCAATACTGGAAGTACTGAGTATTTTATAAAGAAAGCGGGTAAGAAAAAATGAGAGAGATGTTTAATCAGCACGGAGAGGCAATCATTGGTGCATGTACAGCAATTTTAGTAATGGGAAGCATCGCAGGTATCGTATTTGGAGGCGGTTTTTCGGCAGCAGCAAGATATTTTTCTTCTTGGCTGTACGGATAAAAACAAACAGAAAAAACAGTCTGCACAACATAGATAAAAAGGAGAAACAGCGTGAAAAAATTAATACAGGTCATAGGAGGAGCGTGCATAGCGGCATTGGCAGTATTAGCGGTATTTGGAATTTACCGCAGTGTGGTTTTTTCCGGATTAAAGGAAGCCGGAACGAAAGAAGCCAACAGCTATGCAGGATTTAAGGATACAGAAGCAATGAAAACAGCAGTATCATATCATCCGGTATTTACATATACAGGAGCAGAGCGGGTATTGACAGACGACCCGTATCCCGTATTTGATGAAATCCAGGTAACGGACAAAAAGGATGATTATGATAAAACACTAACGGATGCAGTAAAAGAAAACAGGATAAAAGTGCAGGAGGTAGAGGTATTAACAGAGCAGGAGGAAGAAACACAAGATGCACTTTACAATGAAGAAACACAGGAACTTTCTTTTAAAAGAAGCGGTGTTTATCAGGTCAGGATCAAAGGAAAAGATAAACATAACAATACAGCCGAAACGAAATTTTTAATTCCGGTAGAAGCACACTGGGAGGAGGAAGAAGAACCGTGAAAAATATTATCATAGGTGTAGCAACAGCCGTGATCACTGTACTGTTGATTTTGTGCATTTATACCCTGCAGGGTGATACGGTGCGTAAAAATGAAACCGCCGATGCCATCACACAGGCAATGGAAAATGCGGCAGCAAAGATGGCAGAAGAAGAAAACACATATCAGGACAATGAGGCATTCCGCGCAGCTTTTGTAGAAAACCTTCTGCTGCAGGTGGATTCTGCATCTCATTTAAAAGTACGGGTTTTAATGTCTGATTACGAGAAAGGCTTGATACAGGCAGAAGTGATCGAAACCTACAAAACACCAAATGGAAAAGAAAAAGCGGTTTCACAAACCAGGACCATTGTATTAGAAAAGTACAAAAAGAACAGTTAGAAAGGAGAAACAGACATATGAAGCGAAAGGCGGTTGTAAGATTATTAGCCGGATTCTTATGTGTTACTACCGTGGCGGGAAGTGTCATGCCGGATGCAGCAGTTGCATATGCGAAGGAAAATCCGGTGGAGACAGTGGAAACAGTATCGCAGGAAGAAATACCGGATGCAGTGTCGGAATCAGATAAAGAAGATGAAGCAGGAACACCGGAAAACATGGCGGAATCTGTAGACAGCGGGAAGGAAGAAGAAAAAGAGCCGGCTGCAGAAAATACAGAGACCGAGGAAAGTAAAGAGCCAAAAGACGGTGAAGAGATAAAACAGATAAAAAACAAAGACTCCAACGAGGAGGAAAAACAGCCGGTACAGGAATCCGGCGGTGCGGCAAATGATTTCAAAGTGGAGAAAAAGACCAAAAAGAGATCCGAAAACAGCACCGATAAGAAGAAAACGGAAAAGGAAAATGAATCACAAAAAGAGAAGAACGAAGAAAAACCTCCGGTGGAGGAAGTCTTTGATGAAGGGTACGCTGCTTCCTGCAAGACTTATAATGACATTTTAACAAACCTTTCCTTTGCAGAGGACAGTACCGTACAGGATACGGCAAAATTCTTTGTGGATGAATGCAAGGAAGATCTCAAAAAGTTAG
>ERZ779840.2961-NODE-2961-length-14013-cov-8.929216_pt1 | contig 14013 bp, 9 predicted proteins | sample MGYA00511561_ERZ779840 | MGnify/ENA primary metagenome ERZ779840 (study PRJEB29588, sample SAMEA2162036) | human gut metagenome | biome: human gut; feature: human-associated habitat; material: faeces | place: Denmark | collected 2008/2010 ...
TTCTCGGCAATCTCCCGACCTATGACGGTCAGATGAAGGAACCCATCATCATCCACGGTCAGAAAACCGCCATTTTTCAAAACGCCTACCGCATGGCTGATGCTCGGTTTGCTAAAGCCCATGTGCCGGGCAAGATCAACGGAGCGAACCATGCCCTGTTTCCTTTGAAGAACCAACACGGCCTCTAAGTAATCCTCGCCTGACGCATATAGTTTCATTGCCTCCTCCTTCCCACGGCTATTTTAGTTTCCATCCAATCGCTTTCTTGCGAATACCAATGAAATCTGCATAAATACCAGGCTGCCTTATCAAATCCTCGTGTTTGCCTGTCTGAACAATGTGACCACCAGACAACACGAAAATTTGATCTGCGTTTCTGACTGTTTTTAGCCGATGAGCTATCATAATAACCGTTTTATTCTTTGTCAGTTCTGCAATAGCACCCATCAGAAGATTTTCATTTTCTGGATCGACGCTTGATGTAGCTTCGTCTAAAATGATGATAGGAGCGTCTTTCAGGATTGCTCTGGCAATCGAAATCCGTTGCTTTTCACCGCCGGACAATGTAGCGCCTCCCTCTCCAATTACGGTGCCATAACCATCTGGCAGGCTCATAATAAACTCATGGCAGCAAGCCTTTTGAGCTGCTTTTACAACTTCTTCATGGGAAGCCGCTGGATTGCCGAATTTGATATTATTTTCTATGGTATCAGCGAAAAGATATACCTTTTGGAATACTTCGCTAATATTGGTAAGCAGACTGTCCAGTGTGTAATCCCGCACATCTACACCGCCGATTGTAATTTTTCCTCCGTCAACATCCCAAAACCGGGCGATCAGGTTACAAAGCGTACTTTTTCCGGCACCGGACGGACCGACGATAGCCGTTACGGTTCTTTCGGGTATAGTCAGGCTCACATGATCCAGAACCTGGTGTTCGCCATAAGAAAAAGAAACATCATCAAAAACAATATTGTAATTTTCAGGCTTTACGGGTTTACCATGTTCGTCCATGACGGGAGTTTTGTCAATTTCGTTTACTTTGTCAATCGAAACATCCAGTAACCGCAGGAGTGCGGAAGTATTTCCGGCTGACTGAAGCTGACTAAAGAGCATAAATGATGCTACTGTCATAAGCAGGCAAATGGAAAGCGCCATCGTTCCATTCAGGTAAAAGTACAACCCCTCCACTATAACAAGAATACTTGTTCCGTAGAGAATGATTTGTTGCAGCATATTGTAAGGGACGAATGTACGCTCTAATTTCAGATTTTTATCCTTGCTGTCCAGAATTGCCTGTCTCATTTTGCTATTGGAATTTTGACCGAGATTAAAGGATTTTACAATCAGCATCCCTTGAACGTATTCCAGCACATTAGAAACGAGGGCCTCCTGGGCCTGCTGTCTTTGTGGCGAAACCGTTTCCGATTTTTTCTGTAACCGGCCGATGCACCATGTAAAAAGCAGAATCCCGCACAAAATCGTCAGTCCGATCCGCCAGTCGATACAGAGCATAACAATAGTAATAATCGCTGCATGGATATAGCCGCCTAATATGTTGGTTAGCACCATGGACGCATTATTTTCAATATCGCCCATAGTCGTAGTGACGACAGAAGTCAAATTCCCCAAATTGTGATCGTTGAAATACCCCATCGGCATATATTTCATGCGATCTCCAATATGAATCCGTTTCTCCGCGCACATAAAATATCCAATTTGCACCTTGCCGAAATCTGAAATGTAGCTGCAATAAATTTTAAGCAGCATACTTGCCAGGGTGATTCCAAATATCATCCAGATCATAGACGTAGTAAAACCGTCTGTTAAACCCGAAAAAACCATGGCTAATGCTCCAAAGGACATCATATCAAAAAGGGAGTGCAGGACAGAAAAAAGGATAGCTTTTTTCATTGTCCCCTGCATTTTCCCTGAAAACTGATAAATCTTGCTTAATGTCTTTATCATCTTCGCACCTCCTACGCCACATCTTTTGTGTCCATGTGCGCCTTCCACATTTCCTGATAGAGCGTACAGGAAGTCAATAAGTTTTCATGTGTTCCTTCGTCAATAATCTGCCCATCTTTTATGACAACAATTTTATCTGCATCGGTAATCGTAGAAAGACGGTGCGCAATCATCAGAACGGTTTTCCCGGCAATCACTTTTGCCATTGCCTCTTGAATTAAGGCTTCATTCTCGGCGTCAATGTAAGCGGTTGCCTCGTCAAGAATAACAATCGGCGCATTTTTCAGTACAGCGCGGGCAATCGCAATTCTCTGGCGCTCACCGCCCGACAAGTGACCTCCTGCACCTCCGACAACTGTATGGAATCCATTTTCCAGATTCAGAATGAAATCATAGCAACCACAATCTCTGGCAGCCTGATATACTTCTTCATCCGTTGCGGATGGTTTTCCCATACGGATATTTTCTAAAACAGTTTCGTCAAAAAGATAGTTGTCCTGTGAAATATAAGCGATGTTATCCATAAGCTGTGACAACGGAATTTTGCGAATATCTGTTCCGTCTAACTTGACAGTTCCGTTTGTTACATCCCAAAATCCCGCAATCAGCTTCGTAATGGTAGACTTGCCGCCGCCACTGGGACCGACAAAAGCGGTAATGCTGTTTTCTGGAATAGAAAGGTTGATATTTTTTAGCAACGGCTTTTCGCTTTCATACGAAAAGCTGACGTTTTCTAACACAATATTGGAAGAATGAATAGACACCGGCGTTTCCGGGCGATCCAGTTCTTTTTCATCCAATACGGCGCACAATTCCCCGACTACTGATTTCATTTGAGAAATGCTGTCCGTAAAGTTCATGGCATTTAAAATTGGTGTGATAATACCCAATGACAGCACGATACAGGTAACAAATGCTGGAACGCTCAGGCTCCCGTTCCGGTACAGGACACAGCCAATAGGAAGAACACACACTAACACACTGGGCCAGATTGTAACAAGCATGGATTTGTAAAGCTGCACGCTTTTCATCCAGTTCACAGCATAGGCCGCATTATCTTCAACGGCATCTGAATATTTCTGGTAAGAATTAGCAGACTGATTAAACGCCTTAATGACTTCTATTCCGCCGATATACTCAACCACAGTGCTGGTCATTTTACGCACGCGCATAATAAGACCCTGGAATTTTTCTTCATATCCATTTGCCATTCCCTTATAGCACAACATACCAATCGGCAGGGTAATCAATGCAGCCAGCGCCATTCTCCAATCCAAAAACAGTAGGTAAATCAGAATACAAATCGGAATACAGAGATTCGCTGTCAGCTCCGGTACTAAATGCGCAAGGGTCGTTTCCATTCCCTCCACACGATCTACCAAGACATTTTTTAATTCTCCCGATGGGGTGTTAATCATATAGCCCATCGGAACCCTGGTAAGTTTATCTGCTAGTTTCAGGCGGATCTCCGCCAGAGTTGCGAAAGTGGCCGTATGGGAAACTAAAGTAGAGAAATTTGCAAAGCATACTTTCCCAAGGAAACCAATTCCCGCAATCAGACACCACTCCATATAGACGGACACAGATGTCTCTCCATCCATCAAGAGAATCACAATTTTTGAAACTGCAAAAAACGGCAGCAATCCGGCGGCAACACCCAGGATTGCCAAAATCACTGAAAGAACATATTCACCCTTATATGGAGCGGCAAGTTCCATCAGTCTGGACATGGGATTATCTTTCTTGTCCATTTCACATACGCTCCTTTTCATAAAAATAGAGGTTGGTTAAACACTTCTAACCAACCTCTATTATATCTATTCGGCTATTTTCTGCCACTCTGATAGGGCGTTAAACCCTCCATTTAGACATTGGATTATATTTATTCCGCAGGCTGTACGTTATCGATCTCAAAGAACTGTGGCACGCTGGAGAAAGTATATCCGGCGATTTTGGAGGAATTATATACAACCAGATCCTTAGAATAGGAGATCGGAAGGTCAATCACATTGTCGTTGGAAACATTCAGTGCAGTAGCAATCGCACTCTGAACCACTTCGGGATCAGCAGAGGTGGAGAACGCATTTACCGCATCCGAATAGCTCTGGAAATCCTCAAGTGCCTGCAAGGAAATAGCATGAGGATCAGCACCGAGGGATTCCTGCAGGAACTTGTGCGGTTCAGTATAAGACCCTTCTGTATTCCATGTTGTAATGTCATAATTTCCTGCAACGCCTTCGGTCCACCAGGTCATCTGATCCTGGCCGGTAGTGGTTACGTCAATACCAACCTCTGCAAGCTGGGTCTTAATTGCAAGAGCCATGTCCTGTGCAAGAGAAAGATCAGTCCAATAGGTGTAATTCAGGGAAAGCTGCTGTCCATCTTTTTCACGGATACCAGTGCTTTCATTCATCACCCATCCAGCTTCATCCAGAAGTGCATTTGCTTTATCCAGATCATAGCTCCATGTGCTGTTATAAGTAATGTCTGTGTAGGGCGCTCCGGGTGCAAACAGGCTGGTGGCCGGAGTTTCGTATCCATAGGTCAGGCCCTTGGTGATTTCTTCCTTATTGACAGCGTATGCAATCGCCTGGCGAACCTTAAGATCGCTCAAAATTTCGCTGGACGCATTCAGAACCAGGTTCCGGGTCAGGGTATTTCCATCATTGATTGCGCCCTCGATCCCATCCAGAGAAAGAGCCTGATTATAGTCATCATAGCTGAGAAGGTCAGCACCGTAAATCAGGTCAACCTCACCAGTCTGTAATGCCTGAAGTCTGGAAGATGCCTCCGGGATATACTTTATGACAACTTCATCATAGTAAGGAGCTTCGCCCCAATAGTTTTCATTTCTGACAAAACGGGTGCAGTCACCGGAAATCATTTCTTCGCGGATGTATGGACCAGTGCCGACAACATCTGTGAATGTCTGGAAGTTTTCAGCTTCAAACACATTCGGGGACATCATACCAGCAACATTCTGGAAGCAGAAGTCATTGATATAAGAGAAGCAAGGGGCAGCATAATGAACGGCCACCGTGTATTCGTCAACAACCTCTACGCTTTCAATGTTGTAAATGCCCTTGATACCGCTAAAATTAGGGTTGGAACGGTCAAAGTCCAGAATTTCCTTTACGCTTTCCGCATTAAAAGCGGCTCCATCTGTAAAAGCAACATCCTGACGGAGCTTAAAGGTAAGGACAGTATTTGTCTCATCCCATCCCCATTCCTCGGCCAGTTCGGGAACAATTTCCCCGTCCTCGTAGGCAACCAAAGTCTCATAGACCAGACCGCAGGCGATATTATTCTCCTTGTTCATGGTCAGTGTCGTAAGGTTGTCCAGTTCCTTTGCTGTGACGATTGTCAGCACCTTCGCTTCGTTTTCATTAGCCGCTTGCGTCTGCTCGCTGTCAGTCTGCGTCTGCTCGGAGGTATCGCTCTGACCGCAGCCAACCATGGACAGAAGCATGCTCAATAATTTTTCCGGCTCCCAGAACATAAACGTTCTGACATAAGTTTTTAAGTGCGGCCACATCATGGGATACAAATAATATGCCTTTGTCCTTCATTTGCTCCTGCATGATGAGAAGCAATAAATCCCTGTTTTCTTCATCCAATGCAGCGGTTGGTTCATCGGCTAAAACATAATCCGGCGACATTCCCAATAAGATTGCCGCAGCTACTCGTTGTAGCATTCCGCCTGATAGTTCAGACGGATACGCACCCAAAATCCGATCCGTGTCTTTTAGATTTACGGAAACCAGTTTCTCTTTCGCCAGGTCAGTTGCTTCACTTGTATTCAAATGCAAACGATTGACAAAGGTTTCCCGCATCTGATAACCGATTTTTAATCGGCTGTCAAAAGCCGTCATAGGGTTCTGGGGGATAAATCCAAGCTTCTTCCCACAAAGCTCACGATGTGACTTGCGGGAAAGATGTGATAAATCTATATCGTCCAACAAAATTTTCCCGGCATCAATATGACAGCTTGTGTGAAGCATCCCCAAAATGCTCCGCAGCAAAGTTGTTTTTCCAGAGCCGCTTTTACCTGTAAGTCCAATCACATGGCCTGCAGGAATTTCCATAGATATGTCTTTCAGAAGGTAGCGGCCTGACCGTTCCTTGACATCTAACTGTTCAATTTTTAACATCACTCTGCCTCCTTCGTTGTCAACTGCCTGCCAATGACGTTAAAGCAGAGTGTCGATAAAATTACCGCCCCTATTGGATAGAGAATCATGGTCGGGTGAAGAACCAAAGCACCCCTTGCGTCTAAAATCATACTTCCCCAATCTACTACATTATCACCAAGCCCTAATCCAATAAAGGAAAATCCGGTAATAGCCAGAATCATATCCGCACAGGAAAGGCACAGAAAGCGAATCATTTCGGCAATCAAATTCGGGAAAATATGAATCAGCATGATTCTGAGCTTTGAAGCGCCGGAAGCGATTGCACACATGACATAGGCTTTTCCCATTTCCATGTCGGTACGGGTACGAACCAGTTTTATGTATCTCAAAATGTAAGACACAGTGAGCGCGACAAGAGTAGTTTTCGCTCCGCTGCCCCAGGCTCCAATAAACACAATTAAATACGCAATCGGGGGGATGGCTGTAACAGCGTTAATCAGGCCATCAATAAGTGCATTTTCTTTCATAACGGCCCGGCTTGTCACCATTCCGATAACAGTGCCAAGCAGAAAAACAATAAGAGAGCCTCCTAATACAATCCCCAGCGTTGTCCAGCCACCATAAAGAATCCGTGACAGAATGCAGCGCCCTAAAGCATCCGTACCAAACGGATATTCTGCGCTGGGATCAGCATATCTCTCCAACAAGTTTGATTTCATTGGATCGTTGGGTGCAAATAAAAATCCGGCAAAAAAGAAAATAATCACAAGGGTTGGAATGAAAATCGCACACCATTTCCGAAAACGCTTCGTTTTCATTTACGCCACCCCCTTTTTACGCCCGATTGCCCACTGCACCAAGTCAGCGGCAATGTTGCAAAGAGCAATCGCCAGCGCCAGAAAAAACACCTCGGCGTGTATCATGGGAGTATCGCGATCAAGCACATGGTTTACAATCAGATAACCAAATCCCGGAATTGAAAAAATGGATTCAATCACCGTTGCGTTAGCCAGTGCCAAACCAATGCTTTGTAAAAAGTTTGGAACTAAACCCATCGCTGCCCGCGGAAAAAAATGGCACAGCAAAAGCCTTTTTTCCGAAAGCCCACGGCAACGGGCATAAAATGCGTAATCCTCGTTGCTTTCATGCTCCAGAGCATCCATCAGAAGCGGTGTATAGAAAGAAGCCCCGAATACGCCAATGCAGATTGCCGGAGATATGTAGCTAAGTAGGGTTGTATTTCCTGCCACAGAAATTAAGGACTTTTGAACAGCAAAATAATCCAGATAAACGGTTGCCAAATAGAAAGAGGGTATGGACACACCCAAAATGCACAAAAGCCTGACTGCCTTTTTCGGAAGTTTCCAGGGAAGTAAAAAGGCAATACAACTAACGATTACAATGAAAACAACCTGAAAGATAGATGCCAGAGCTACAATTCCAAGCGTTTTCGGAAAGGCTGTGGCAATATCCGTCCAAACATCATGTCCATTTGCCAAAGAAATGCCTAAATCAAAATGCAGTAAGTCCCATACCCAACAGCCATACTGGACAAGCAATGGTTTATCAAACCCCAACTGAATCCGAATCTTTTCAATCTGTTCCGCTGTGGGGTTTCCGATCATCCTCTTTGCATAAGCTGTGGCTGGATCAACGGATGACAGTCTCATCAGCAAGAAAGACAGTAGAGTTACAAACAATAAAGTAAATATCAGCTCAACCAGTTTCCGTAGGATATATTTTCTCATATCCCGTTTCATAATACCGACTCCTTCGCGGGTTAGAACAATCTAACCTCTATTCAAAAAAAAGAGCGTCTGCACGACGCTCTTAAATCATCTGCTAGTACAGATGATAGTATATTGTATCTGGTATTTTGCCGCCACTCTAAAAAGACCAAACATCCTCTATTTGGACAACTTTTTTCGGAACTCGGAAGGCAGTTCTCCAAATTCCTTTTTGAATACTTCGGAAAATTTACTTGGATTATCGTATCCCATTTTAGCCGCAATTTCTGTTATGCTGTCAGAAGTATCCCGAAGCAAGATCGTGGCAGCCTGCATACGATAGGATTTCATATAAGCATAAATAGAACACCCATAAACGCCCTTGAAGCAAACCTTCATTGAGGTAAGAGGAATTTCAAATTTTTCTGATAACTCCTGCAAAGTATAATGGTTGCGAAGATCAGCTGTCATATATTCCTGCATTTTCTTTATTGTTTGTACTTGATTTCTTGCAAAATATCTTCGTTCTTCCTGGTAATCCTGAAGCGAAACCTGATTCAGAAACATCAGCAATTCCAACACTTTCACTTTTAAATAGTAAGCGATCATCCGAGGCTCCACCCGATAAAGTTCCGAAAAAATATGTTCAATTTCGCTTTGAGTTCTTAATACAATGCAGGTATCATTCTTGCAAAACTTATCTGCAATCGAAAAGACATCTATATTCAGACCTCCAATCACACTTTCTATCCGCTTCATAGTTTGATCTGCCGTAGGCAGATCAATGGTAATAGAAATGCCGTGATAATGCGACAACGGAAAGTAAGTTGATGTAGTTTCGTTTGTCAGGCGGTTAATTGCAAGATCGCCAGCACCGACATACTGATAATCTCCATTGGCAAATTCGCATTCAAAACGTCCCTCCCGGCAATGATTGATTTCAAGTACATCAGAGTGCGGAAGCTTGTTTTGATTCTGTCCATCGCTCATGTGAAAATCATTATAGAATAATTCAATACCCGGAAGAATTTCATAGCGAGTGATAACACCCTCTCCAGTTACATTTTTCATTCTGTAAATGGAGCAGCCATCTTCGCTGACAATTTTTTGAATTTCCGGGTCAAAAAAGTCTGTAAATTGCTGTTCGCTCATTTGTATTTCCTCCCTGGTTAGCATAAGCAAACCACGGTTAGTATAGCATATTTTCATGGCCGCAGTCCATGGATGTTTTTTGAATTTTGAAGTATGCGTGTTGTTTATGTTACTGTTCAGGTGCGAACTTGATTAAGAAAAGCCGGTGGTGTAAACTGTAATCAGTCAAAACCACTGGCTCTTCTTAATCCAGAATCCTGGATACTCTATCAAAGAGGTTACTTTCATTTTGTCGCATCACAACCAGCATGCTCATGCTTTTACAGAGATAATCGTGGCTTTGGTTACTCCGGAAGGACACGACCTGCTTTTGCTTTCTTTTATAGTTGCGAAGCTGTCTCTCGGCTTCATTATTACTTGTCGGAACCCTTCTGTCATGCAGGAACATGAGATGGTTTTTCATCAGTTTGTCCATGCGTAGGTACAGGTTGTATCTGGTGTTAGCATATAAGTCCGGACAAGTGGCTCCGAAGAAATCGGAGTAATCATTCTCCTTATTGTATTGATTCACCTAATTATTTCGGATACTATTTCTCTGTAATCATATTTACTAACTTCTGAATATTGTTTACATCAGTAAAACATGTAAGATGATTTCCAGGAATCATAATAACAGTAACATCACCAATGCAATTTTCCAAAAATTTATAACTTCTTCACTTCGATGGAATACAATTTTCTCTGTATCTTCTGCTATAAATAAACGAATATCACCTAAATATGGTATAGGTTTATATATAGCTCCATTTGTACTTTGTTTGAATATATCAAATAAATAGACAAACATTTGAATTGGCATATTTTTCGATACACTGTTTATATACAGTCTTATTCTTTCCTCTTTCTCAATCTCCCGAAGACCATTTATGTATTCTTCTACTTTATTTTTAGATTTCTGTTCTATTCCTGTATATTTTCCAAATTTCTCATCCATATATTCATATAATTCCCGCTCATTTAATTGATATTCCGCCAACACAGGATACGTTATATTTACCATAGGTAAAAACATTAGTTCCATTACTACCTCATCCTCAATACTATATTTCCCTGGTATACTATCAATCAGAGAGACATCAATAACATCAACTCCCTTATCCATCATATTTTTTGCAACCTCAAAAGCTATCATTCCGCCAACACAATGTCCAATAAGTTGTATTTTATCATAGCCTAAGTCAAGTATAATTTTTGTATATTTATCAGCAACACTCTCATATAAATGCCCTGCATAAAAATCTAAATATTGCTTTACATTATTTAATGCTATACTAACAATAGTCCCCTTTTCTTCATTACATAGACCTTGTATAAATGGTAAAAATTCATCAATCGATCCCAAGCCAGCGTGGAAAATCACAACTAATTTATCTTCTTTCCCTTTTTTATGAATTTTTAGCTTGCCAAGTTCTTCCTCATTTACCTCAGCATCTTCATATCTGCTATTCACTTCTTTTTTTAAAATAATTTGATCTATGTATGAAACTATCTCACTCAAAGTCGGGGAATTAATCGTCTGTTTCAGCAATATATCAAACGGTACATCACATTGACTCCCACTTTCTTTTAAAAAATTTCGTATTTTTCCAACTGCTTGTGCCATAATCAAAGAATCTGCTCCAAAACTACGCAAATCCGAATCTGGTCTAATATCGCTTCTCTGTAGCAATTTACACCATATCTCTTTTATCGGAAAATAAGTAGATGAATCACTATTTATTGTGTTTTTCGTATCTGCCTCTTTTTTGTCCTCTACAATTTCTATATTTTTAAGATATTTTCTGTCAATTTTACCATTAGATGTTAATGGCAATTTCATTACACGTATATTGTATGGAATCATATATGCCGGAAGCATTCGTTTTAACTCATTTAATACATATAGGCTAAAATCTTCCGTAAATTCAGATGGCTGCGGTTCAACATATGCAATTACTCTTTTTTCTCGTCCCTTTTCTCTACACAAAACTGCAGCATATTTAACGGATTTAATTTTTTCTATATTAGCCTCGATTTCTCCTAACTCAACCCTAAATCCATTCAATTTTACTTGAGTATCACGCCGACCTAAAAATTCAATATTTCCATCTTCTAAATATTTTCCTTTATCACCTGTATCATACATTCTTTCTCCATTTACCATAATAAATGCTTTCTCGGTTAGTAGCGGTTCATTTAAATACCCTTTTGCCAATCCTATACCAGAAATGAAAATATCTCCAACAGCACCCAACGGGCATATTTCTTTTTTACTATCCAATACATAAACTTCTTGATTTGGAAGAGCTTTTCCATATGGTATACTTTTCCATTCATCAAAAAGGTATTCATATTCATAATATATTGACCAAATTGCTGCTTCTGTTGCTCCACCTAAACTAATTACCCGTGTTTTTTCCATACAAGCAGAGATTAATCTTTCTGGCAAAGTGAGCGGTATCCAATCACCAGACAGCAATGAGCACCTTATGTTAAACTGTTCCGTTCTTTTTTCATTTTCTCTGTATTCCAGAATCATCTGCATTATGGCTGGAACAGAATTCCATACAGTAATTTTTTGTTTCACTATCGTCTCAAATAAATAAGAAGGATCTGCAATTCTGTTTTCATCAGGTAAGAACAATTTTCCTCCTGCCGACAAAATTCCAAATATGTCATAAACTGATAAGTCAAAACTTAATCGAGATACTCCAAAAACTATATCATTAGTGGAAATATTCAGCATTTTATTTACATAATATATTGTATTCAATGCAGACAAATGAGAAATAGCAACCCCCTTAGGTTTTCCCGTACTCCCAGATGTAAAAATAACATACGCTATGCTGCTATTGGGGACTTGCGGAATTTGTTTTGTAATTATTTCATTGTTTTGTTTGTCTGCATAAATGTACTTAACATCTAAAAACATTAACTCTATCTTGCTACAACTACTTATCAAAACATATTTTATTCCCGCCTGTTCAATAATTTCATTTATGCGTTTCTTAGGTTGTTGAATATCTATCGGTACATATGTGCATCCGTTCATTAAAACGCCAAGAACACTTGCTATTTGATAGTTTGATTTTGGCATAAAAATCCCCACAAGATCTCCTGGAATGCACCCTTCCTGTTGAAGTTTATTTTGAACGAACCAGCTTTTTCTTACTAATTTACTGAAAGACCATATTTCATTTTCATCTTGAACTGCTTCTTTTTCGGGACATAATTCTGCCATTTCCAAAATAGAAGAATACAACAAGCCACTCGGCAAATCATATTTTTTCTTACTAATTTTAATGTTTTTATTTAATATAGCAGTCACCTTTTCTACATTCCAATTTTCTGCGTCAATCAAAAAATTGCAAATTAAATCTTGAAACATTAAAAACATTTCATCTATAACCTCAGGCAAAAAAATTCCTTCTCGCACATCCCAATTTATTAATAACTCATCGTCCTGATCAAACACTTGACAATCAATAAACACCTGTGGAGTTTGAGAAATACCATTTTGATAATATTTACCATGGTAACCTTCTTTCTTAGTATTCCGGATCACTCCAATTCCACTAGTAAATACATATGGCATGATAATATTCTCTTTGCCTTGAGACAATTCACGTAATACTTCAACACCAGAAAAAAACTTATGTTCCATATCTGTTAATAATTGTTGCTGAATTTGTTTCACGTATTCTCTAAAACTCTTCTGAATTGAGAAATCAACTGCCAACAAATTTATTGAAGTAAAATCCCCAACAATATTATTTACTTTGCTTTCATAACTGTTTCTATTTAAAGTCGTTAAATTCATAACAAATTTTTTGTTGGTACTCCATTTTGAAATAACCATAGCGTATGCAGATAAAATAACAGCAGAACTTGTCAATCCCATCTTACTAGAAATCAATTGTATAGTTTTCCACTTGTTTTTTTCAACAACAAATTTGTATCTTTTAAATATAACATTTTTATCAATATTCTCAACAGCATTAATAATAGGGAGATCCGGTTTTTCAGGAAACTCAGCTAAGCGTTCTATCCAATATTCACGATCAGAAAAATATTTTGGTGTATACTTCTTTACTTTTTCACAGTATATATAATCACTAAAATTGTATTCAATTCTAGGTAATGAAGCCGTTGGATTTTGATATAACTTTTCAAATTCGTCTATTAATATCCATATGCTTGCCCAATCCGCTATCATAAAATCGATAGAAATACCCAGAATAGCCTTATTGTGACCAGATACACACCCTATATCAAACATAGGCCATTTTGAAGCATCATATATTTTATGTCCTAATTCAGTTTGCAAAGTTTCTTGCGTATATGTTATGTTGCGATTTGTATACAACGTATACCAAGGAGTATCTCTTAAAATTTTTTGAATTCCTGTATCACTAAAGATTCCTCGCAGCATAGGATGTCGATTAATTAGAATATTCCACACTTCCTCTACACGCTGAGAATCCAATTCAGAATACTCAACCTCCATATAAATGTGGCACGCTGCATTTCCATATTGAAAAATATTTTTTCTTCCAATCAAATACGCAGACTGTACATCTGTTAATGGAAAACTGTCTCCTTGCTTTCCTTTCCATAGTTTTTCTGGATGCTCGGTACAATTAATAATTGTCAGAAGTTCATTTTTACATTTTCTTATTTCCTCTATGACTTCATTTGTCATAATTCCTATATTTTATTTTTCCATCAACATTACTAAGTTTTACTTTCTTATCCTGCAATTTTACAAAAAGTTCAAAAGCCTTTTTTAAATTATTTGCATCCATAGCGTATTATTCCTTCCTTATAATAAATAACTTTTGATTTAATGGTGCTAATGGACTAGTATCACTTGGCACTACCACTAACTCTCTTTCACTTATTCCGCAACCCCAAAAAACTTCTTTCCATTCCTCCATTTTCAAAAAAGTTTCATTACATACTTCCCTTGCATCTGTTGGCCGGCTCATCATAAATGATTGTGATAACATTCCGTTTATCATCCGTATTAAAATTATTTTGATTTTGTATTTTTT
>ERZ779840.2971-NODE-2971-length-13985-cov-9.403948_pt1 | contig 13985 bp, 8 predicted proteins | sample MGYA00511561_ERZ779840 | MGnify/ENA primary metagenome ERZ779840 (study PRJEB29588, sample SAMEA2162036) | human gut metagenome | biome: human gut; feature: human-associated habitat; material: faeces | place: Denmark | collected 2008/2010 ...
TTGCCGCTTACCAGGGGGTCCTCGGAGAAGTACTCAAAGTTCCGGCCGCACAGGGGGTTGCGGTGGATGTTCATGCCGGGGCCGATCATGATGGGCAGGTTCAGCACCAGGGTGCTCTCTCCCAAGGTGATCTCACCCACGCGGTAGGCCAGTTCCTTGTTCCAGCTGTAAGCAATGTTCTCCGGGGTGGGGCCGACGCGGGTGCCGTAGTCGTAATCGGCAGCATCTGCATACGGGGTGCCCTGGTAGCTGCCCTCGGTCAGGTAGTGCGAGTCGGAACCGTTGGGGCCGTCGTCGGCTGCGTACTGCGGCAGGCCCACAGAGTCGATGTTCTGGATGTTGTGGAAGGCGTTGGAGGCAAAGTTCAGGAACTCGTCGATGGTCACTTTGCCGACCAGCTCATCCCAACGGGGATCGTCGAAGTCAGCGCCCTTCAGGTCGTTCAGGGTCAGGGTGCTGGTGGTGTCGCCGAACACGATGTCCGAAGTGTCCTCATCGGTCTTGATGTCGATGAAGTCGTTGGCCAGCAGGGTGGCCAGACGGCCCTCGGCCTTCAGGCCGGTGATGGTGGTGGGGAAGGTGCCGTCCCAGTCGCTGCGGGACAGATAAGTAGCGGTGCCGGGGATGAAGGTGTTGATGTCCATGGAGTAGTCGCCGTCGCTCACTGCGTTGGTGATCTCCACGCCGGCCTTGCTCACAGAGAAGGTGTCGGCATCCACAGCGCCGTCCCAGGTCCACTGGTAGGTCTTGGAAGCATCGCCGTCGGCGGTCATGCCGTCGGCAGTGGTCTTGCCCTGAGCAGCCAGGATGTTGTTCAGAGCATCATGGGCGTCAGAGCCGATGGCGAAGTAGTAGTCGCCCGGGTCCACGATGAAGGTCTTGGCGTTCTGGCTGTCGTAGCTGGCCAGCAGGCTCATGTCCACATTCATGGTAATGGTCTGGCTCTCGCCGGGCTGCAGGGTGTTGGTCTTTTCGTAGTCCATCAGCTGCAGGGCGGACTTTTCGATGCCGTTCTGCTTGTCGTAGTCGGTGTAGGGTGCGCTGGCGTACAGCTGCACGACAGCCTTGCCGGCCACATCGCCGGTGTTGGTGGTGGTCACGGTCACGGTAGCGGTGCGCTTGTCACCGGTGATGACCACGCTGTCCAGGGTCTGCTCAAAGGTGGTGTAGCTCATGCCGTAGCCGAAGGGATAGACCACCTCGTTGTCGTAGCTCCAGGTGCCGTCGCTGGTGGCCACGGTGCCGTCGGCGTTGGCGTAGGTACCGGCAGAGGCATTGGCACCGCCGTTGCCCAGCACGATGTCCGCATAACGGGTCTCGTAGTAACGGTAGCCGGTGTAGATGCCCTCGTTCTCGATCAGGTAGGAGTTGACGCTGGTGCCCTCAGCAAAGTCCGAAGCGTTTGCCCAGGGGATGTTGCCAAAGTTCTGCATGGCAGGAGCCAGGGCGCCGTTCTTGACGAAGGTATCGCCCAAGTGTGCAGAGGGAGCCACCGTGCCGTTCAGCACATCGGCCACGGCGTAGAAGCCGTAAGCGCCGGGGTAGCCCACCCACAGGATGGCGTCAATGTCGGGGTCGTCCTGCAGGTTTGCGATCTCCATGGGGTTGGCTGCGTTGACCAGCACGATGACCTTGTCGAAATTGGCCTTTGCTTCCTCGATCATGGCCATTTCTTCATCGCTCAGGCTCAGGATGTTGCCGTTGACGGTGTGCACGCCGTCTGCCAGGCCTTCCTCGCCGGGGTAGTATGCACCGGCTTCGCCGCCGACACGGCCCACCACCACGATGGCAGCGTCGCCGTACTCGGTGTACTTGGACTCAAAGTCGGGGTTGAGCTGCTTGAGCTCGTCCAGGGTCAGCTCGTGGGGATCATCGTAAGCGGTGATCTCGGCGTAAGCGGGCAGGATGCCGCCGCCGAACTGGGGCTTGGTCCATTCCTTGTCCGCAAAGAATGCCTCGTAAGCTGCCAGGGTCTCCGGGTTCAGCTGGAAGCCGCGCTCGGTAAAGGCGTCAAAGATCTGCACGGTGGACTTGCCGTCCGGCACGCTGCCGCCGCTGTTGCCGTAAACAGGAGCATAGCTGCGGACGCCCAGCATGGTGATCTTGGCATCCTTGGCCAGAGGCAGGGCACCGTTCTCGTTCTTCAGCAGGGCAAAGGTCTCCTGCGAAGTCTCGATGGCGAAGTCCTTGAAGCCCTCGTAGGCTTCTTTGGCCGTGGTGAATTCCGACTTGTAGGTCCAGGCATCGGATTCATCGTCCGACTGCTCGGTCACAGTCTGGGTGCTGCGGGTGCCCAGGAAGGCATCCACAGAGGTGCGGTAGAGCTCCAGGATGTTGCCTGCCATCATGGAAACGGCCAGAAGCAGGGCAAACACCATGGTCAAACCGCGCCACAGGTTTTTCTTCTTCAACATTTTGTCCTCCTTTGAAAGTTGTCCGCTCTCCCCCTGTGCGGTGCAGAAGCAAACGCCGCGCAAAAAGAAACCGGCAGAGTGATTCAAAGCTCTGCCGATAGTATAGAGGTTTTGTGAAAATTTACAACAAATTTTTCCCAAACTGTCATTTTGGGGCCCTGAACTGTCATTTGAGCGGCAGGAGCGCCACCAGACGGAACATGCCGTCCTGTGCCTGCATCGTCAGGGTGCCGCCGTGCTGCTGCACGATGCGGCGGATGCTCTTAACGCCAAAACCGTGCCACCGGGCGTCCCCCTTGGTGGTCTGGGGCAGGCCGTCCACAAAGTGCAGCGGCTCGGCGGCGCAGTTCTCCATGCGGATGAGCAGCATGCCCCGCTCGGCCCGCACCTGCAGGCCGATGTAGCGGCGGTCCGGCTCCAGCGGGGTCACCGCCTCGATGGCGTTGTCCAGCGCGTTGCCGAACAGCGAGTACACCTCGCCGGGCTTCAGGAAGTCCAGCTTTGCACCGTCGGCGATGTAATCCAGCTGGATGCCGCGGCCCTTGCACACGATGGAGCGCTCCGCCAGCAGCACGTCCAACGTCTCGTTGCCGGTCTTGACCGTGGAGCCGTAGATATCCACCGCCTTTTTCAGCTCGTCCAGCTCCTCGGTCGGCACCCGGCTGCCCAGCGTGTACAGCTGCTTGCGGATGTCATGGCACTTGATGTTGATGAGCTCCACCGTCTCCTTGGACAGCTCCATCTGCTGGCGCTGCTGGCGCATCATCTGCTGCAGCACCATGTTGTCCCACTCGGCGTCGCTGCGCTGCAGGATCTCACACAGCAGGAAGAACAGCAGGATGGTGGTCACCTCGTCGTAGACGCTGTAGGTAGTAAAGATGCGCGGGGCACCGTCCACACTAAAGGCGTTGAACAGGTTGACGAAGATGTTCATGCTCAGCTGGTAGCCCACCATGATAAAAGTCATCGTGCGCCCGGGCAGTGTGCCCAGATTGCGGCTGTGCAGCCGCCGGGTCAGGGTCAGGCAGCACACCGCGAACAGCAGCACGAAAAGGCCCAGATAGACCCACCGGCTCCAGGCCCAGTACTGCCGGTCCATGTGGTACACCGCATTCTGCAGCAGCTTGGCCCCCCGGTAGATGATGTGCTGCATGGTGCCCGCAGCCGTGGCGTAGAACACCGCCCACGCTGCCGCGATGCGGAAGCACAGCCGGATGCCCACCGCCGCGATGCTCCACAGCAGAAAGGTGCGCAGCGACTCGGTGTAGAGGTTGTGGGGCACCTGCTCCCACACGATGGTAAAGCAGACCTCCGCCAGCAGGATGCCGGTCAGCCGCACCGCAAAGCGCTCCTGCCGCTCCAGCTTCCAGGTAGTGGCCGCCACGCACGCCAGCAGTTCCAGCACATAGCCGTGGCGTTCAAACAGATCGATGACCGTACTCATAGCACAAATTCATTGCCCATGCTGCGGGCCAGCTCCTCCATGAATTCCTTTTTGCGCAGACGGCTGATCTGCAGCTTCTCCCCGTTGGAAAGCACCACGTCGCTGCCGGTGACGGTCTGGATGTGCTTCTGGTTGACCAGATAGCACTTGTTGCAGCGCAGGAAGCCCTTGCCGTGCAGCCGCTGTTGGCAGCAGCGCTGGACACCGCCCGCCGCGCCGGGCTCTGTGTCACGGAAAACAACCTGATGACCCCCCGCAAAAGCGTGACCGCCATTCTGGGGGTCAGCGACCATCCGGTCAAGGGGCATCTGGCCGGGTGCGGGCACTGTGTGCTGCGCACCCGCTGCGAATACAGAAAGAGGGGAAAGACCTGTGCAAGTGAATGAACTTTTCAGACAGAGCAATACCATCCTGCTGGACGGCGGCATGGGCACCATGCTGCAAGCTGCCGGGCTCAAGCTGGGCGCACGCCCGGAGGAACTGAACATCACCGACCCGGCGCTCATCGAGGGCATCCATGGGCAGTACGCTGCGGCGGGCAGCCGCATCATCAACGCCAACACCTTCGGCGCTTCTGCCCACAAGCTGACAGGCAGTGCTTACACGCTGGAGCAGATCATCACCGCAGGCATTGAAAACTGCAAGCGCGCCTGTGCGCCCTACGGTGCGCTGACCGCGCTGGACGTAGGCCCGCTGGGCGAGCTGCTGGAGCCCAGCGGAACGCTGGCCTTTGAGGATGCTGTGGCTGAGTATGCCCGCATCGTCAAGGCAGGCGAAGCCGCCGGGGCAGACCTGATCTTTTTTGAGACCTACACCGACCTGTACGAGCTGAAAGCCGCCCTGCTGGCTGCCAAAGAGAATACCCGCCTGCCCATTCTGGCAAGCATGAGCTTTGAAGCGGGCGGGCGCACCTTTACCGGCTGCACAGTGGAAAGCTTTGCCGCCACCGCCCGGGGCTTGGGGGCAGACGCCGTGGGCATCAACTGCTCGCTGGGGCCCAAGGAGATCTTCCCCATGGCAAAGCGGCTGGCAGAAGCTGTGCCCGGCAACTTCCCGGTGTTCGTCAAGCCCAACGCCGGTCTGCCCCGGGCAGACGGCAGCGGCTACGACATCACCCCGCAGTTGTTCGCCTTGCAGATGAAGCCCTACCGGGAGCTGCACCTGTTTGCCGCCGGCGGCTGCTGCGGCACCACCCCGGAGTTCATCAAGCTGCTCAACGGCACCTTTGCAGGCTGCACCCCGGGGCGTCCCGCGCACCGGATGCCTTCGGTACTGTGCACCCCGGTGGACACGGTCACGGTAGACGGCATCACGGTGGTGGGCGAGCGCATCAACCCCACCGGCAAAAAGCGCTTCCAGCAGGCATTGCGGGAAGGCGACATGAACTATGTGCTGGAACAGGCCGTCAGTCAGGCAGAGGCTGGGGCTCAGATCCTGGACGTGAACGTGGGCGCGCCCGGCGTAGACGAGCCGGTGCTGATGGAACAGGTGGTCAAGGCTCTGCAAAGCGTGACCAGCCTGCCCCTGCAGCTGGACTCCTCCAATGTGGAGGCGCTGGCGCGGGGTCTGCGGGTGTACAACGGCAAGCCCATCGTCAACTCCACCAACGGCGAGCCGGAAAAGCTCGCCGCCATCCTGCCGCTGTGCAAGAAGTACGGTGCCGCCATCGTGGGACTTGCCATCGACGAAAAAGGTATCCAGCCCAAAGCCGCAGACCGCGTAGCCATTGCCCGCCGCATCACCGAGGCAGCGCTGGCGGCGGGCATCCCCCGGGAGGATATCTACATCGACTGCCTTACCCTGACCGCCAGCGCCCAGCAGGAGGATGTGCTGGCCACGGTACAAGCGCTGGAAGCCTGCAAAAAGGAGCTGGGAGTGCGCACCGTGCTGGGCGTGTCCAACATCAGCTTTGGTCTGCCCTGCCGCACCTACCTGAACACCACCTTCCTGACCATGGCCATGTACGCCGGGCTGGACCTTGCCATCATGAACCCTTCCAGCGAGGAGATGATGGCGGCGGTGTACGCCTACAACGTGCTGACCAACCGGGACAAGCAGAGCACAAAGTACATCGAGCGCTTTGCCGACCGCGTGCCCGCCAGCACTGCGCTGGCACAGGCTGCAAAAGCCGCGCCTGCCGCCAATGCCGCCGAAACAGAACTTACCGGCCCCTACGCCGCCCTGATGAAAGCGGTGGAAAAGGGCTTGAAAGGTGACGCCGCCGCCCATACCCGCGCCCTGCTGGCAGAAAAGCAGCCGCTGGAGGTGGTGGACGAGGCGTTGATCCCCGCTTTGGACATCGTGGGCGCTAAATACGAAAAAGGCACTCTGTTCCTGCCGCAGCTGCTGCAGGCCGCCAGCGCCGCCCAGAGCGCCTTTGAGGAGATCAAGACCGCCATTGCCCAAAAGGGCGAGGGCAGCGCCAGCAAGGGTCGCATCGTCCTTGCCACCGTCAAGGGCGATGTGCACGACATTGGCAAAAACATCGTCCGGGTCATTCTGGAAAACTACGGCTTTGAGGTGCTGGACCTTGGCCGGGATGTGCCGGTGGAAACGGTGGTGGACACGGTGCGGGAAAAGGACGTGCATCTGGTAGGCCTTTCCGCCCTGATGACCACCACCCTGAAAAGCATGGAGGAGACCATCGCCGCCCTGCGCGCCGCGCAGCTGGACTGCAAGATCATGGTGGGCGGTGCCGTGCTGACCCCGGAATACGCCGAAAAGATCGGCGCGGACTGGTACGCCAAGGACGCCAAGCGCAGCGCCGACATCGCCAAGGAGTTCTTTGGGGTGTAACGCGGAAAAATTTCAGATTCAGACTGCTGAGAAGCGCGGACTTTTCAGCAGTCTTTTTTCATGGGCAGGGTATTTATTTGCAAACTGTTCAAATTTACCACAAAAAATTGCCACGATTGTCTGGCATAATAAGGGTGCACTCAGGGAGAACGGAACGGACATCCCCCATAACCTCCGAAAGGTTCTCCCCGCAAAAGCCCATGCAGGCACAATTCCCTGCGGGTGCGGCCGCAGCAGCGGTGCACAGCAGGCCCATAAAAAACTGTCTCCCGTTTCTATGCGAGGCAATAGCCAGAACGGCGGACAGACTACCAAATCCCTCCTGATCAAGCCGCAATGTTCAGGGGTTCCTATACAGCAGGCAGTGTCGCTTTCCTCCTCCTTTCCACGACACTGCCTGCTTTTTGTTTGCGCATTCTTCCGTGAAATACAGGCAGTCTCAAGGTCGGAATGTTGCCCTGCCGCCCGCTCCCCCGCATACAAAAACCGCCCCGGCTTCCCGTTATGGAAATCGGGGCGGTTCGTTTGCTTTATTTGTGCTTTTTCAAGCGCTCACGCAAAACCCCTTGCGGGGGTTCTTGATCGCAGCCTGAGCAGCGGCCAGGGCGTTCACAGCAATGACGTATTTTTCTTTTACCACGATGTATTCTTTTGATTTTCGCTCATGATTTTTCTGGATCTTCCGCGCGTAGTATCTGCAAAGGTTTCCTCTTCGCTGAATCGCAGCCAATAGGGATCTTCCATCAGACAGGCATTGGTACACTTAACAATTTCCCACGCATTGTAGTCCGGAAGGCCCATCATTTTCAGAATACCCTTGCAGTCCATCCGGTTTTTCGGAAAGATACGCTTCTTGGCCCAAACAACCACATCCACCAATGGAACTTTGCATTTATCTCCGATGAAAAGATTCAGTGGCAGGTTATACTGCAGAACGCCCTCATTTGCGCAAAGATACTGTCCATCTTCGCTCAGGTGGGCGGTTTCTTTTTTACCCTAAAAGCACTCTTGCTCTGCGCTGTACCTCTTTTTCGATCATCTTCAAGCGATTTGGCGGCAGATTATAACGTGTCGCTCTGCGGTCAAAATGGAAATCCAGCAGCTTATGGAGCATTGCACGGTGACGAGGTTTCATTGCACTCTTTGCAGCTGCAAAGAAATCATCGTATGCAAGCGGAAGCAGTGTGCGGGCATATTCATCAAATGCTTTCTGGTTGTCCCAAAGATCCGTTCCGCCCAGACTGAACAACGAGTTTCCGTGGTCAAACAGCGGTGCGGGTGCCGCAATCGTGTTGGTCTTATTATCTACCAGCACACCAAAGTTTCCATAGTGGCGGTCAGTGTTGCAGATGATTGCATCAAAGACCAGCATATCTTCCAGCACATCCACAAAGTTCTGACCTAACGTCTGATAATACGCTAAAATCGCTTTTATTCCGCCTTTGGACACAAGCTGTCCGATGGGAATATAAGAATACTCTTTGCTGGTGAACAGCTCACACTTGGAACAAAGCGTCTTTTTCAGATCTTTTGTCAGGGTGTAGCGAATCGCATTCACGCCCATCACCTGTGCAACTTGATAAGCATACAGTTCCGAGTACGGTTCAAATCCCAGATTACTGAACCCTGACGTGCCACCTTTATAAAGATAGATTTTTCCGTTTTGTCTGCGCCAGCATTTTGGCAGCATCCCGTTGGTCGAGAACTCCGGGCAGGACGCAAGCGAAGTTCGTATGCTGCTGCCATATCCTGTAAAGGCGATTGCTGCCAGCACCTGACTGAATCGGTTATCGTAAAGATTTACTTTTTCAAAGGTGTCACCGGAGCCCTCTGCATCTACCCAAAAGCAATCATTGAGTGAAAGTCCTTTGCAGACGGTGATAATTCCCAGCGGACGATTCAAAGAAAGCCCCACCTTAGAGAGCAGAGCATCTACATACGCTCGGTTCTTCGGAATTGTGCGATGCCGCAGCCAGCGTTCTACACCATCTTCTGATACAGTCAGGTTCAAAGGTAGAAAGGAACGGTTTTCTTCGTAGACCTTTATAATATGGAGGTCAGTATCTGCACTGTCCATGTTTGCTTCAAAGGTAAGCAGCGGCAAATCAAAATGCCGGATGGTGTAGCGCACAGCGATTTCTCCTTTCATCCATGATCTTTTTCTTTATTATACGGCATCAGAATCCGAATGAAAAGCACCGTCGTCATTCTGCACAAAATTCAAGGATAAAATTTTATACCCAAAAATCTGCAAAAATCGGGTTTCTGAGGTCATTTTGCCGTTCCTCCCCGAATTTTGCTACAGATCTGCTACAAACTTGCTACAAACGACTGAAAAGGGGGCCTGCTACGCGTTTCATTATCAATGTGCAAAAGTGAACCCGTTTCACTTTTGTATATCAGAAAGCATGTAGATACAAGAAAAAGCCGCATACCTTTTCAGGTAAACGGCCTTACGCTTGGTGGAGCATTGTCCACAGCACTCGAACCCTCAAATCGTTTGCAGCACAGCGATACAGAGTTCCAGTGCTTTCCGTAAAGAGTTTTTTCCCCAATCAGGTTCATCGTGTTTCAGAACGTTTGCAAGGGAATCTGCCGTATAGAGAATCTGCCCGAAAGAAGCACCTCGCTTCCGGGCGCAAGCAGACAATGCGGCACACTCCATCTCAACGGTTGTACATCCTTCTGCTCCGCGATACCGCACCATATCCTGTGTTTCCCGGAAGAACCCGTCCGTTGTCCATGTAACACACTCCCGGAACGGAATTTTTTGCGTAAGAAGTGTCTGCTCGATGGCATCCCGGATCGGTTTGTCAAGTTCAATATAACGGGATGCCGGGAGATAATGATAAGAGGTTCCCTCGTCTCGTAACGCCTTTACCGGAATGAGAAATTCGTTTTCGGCCAGATCAGTCAGAACACCGCATGAACCAGTCGAAATGATTTTCTTACAACCGCAGGAGATGAGGAAGTCCATCAGTTGTGCTGCCGCAGGTGCGCCCAGCGGGGCAGCGCAAAGGCAAAATTTCATGCCATCCTGCTTTACGATGTAAACAGGATAGTTCCGGGTTATGGTTTCAAAAGTTTCAGCGACGGTGGCTTCTGCCTCGAAAGCATAATCATCAACTGCTTCTCCAAGAAAGGCATAGACGCATTTTTCGGGAAGCTTCAGTTGTTCTGCACCATGATTTGGCCTTATGACTTCTTCCGAGTTGGAATCGTACTCTAAAATAGGCAGTTCGTGTTTTTGAATCATCTTGGTTCTTTCGATCCTTTCAGAAATCGACAGCATCCCCGGTAGACATTCCTATGGGTTGGGACCCGCGGAAGCATCTGACGGGTGCCGCCTTACGAGTTGCGTTTGGCGTCAACCAGGGCGCGTTCACCGATGACGCGGTCATCTTCTGTACTCCCGGAAGCAGAGAAGCGTGTCAGCGGCCAGCAGCCGATGAAGTACTGCATTTCCGGACCCAGTCGTACAAATCGGTCACATTCGGGTGGGTATCGTTGTAATATTGGCCGCAAAGCGAGATGGCATGCTCGAACCATTGTCTGGCGGTCGTGAAATCGCCCCGGGCGAATGCGTTCATTCCATATTGTTTCTCACAGGCGATGATATCGCGGTCGGAGCCGTACTGCCGGTACAACGCAACAGACTGATCCACAAGGCGGTCAGCATCGGCAGTGTCCCCGGTGTTTTGATAATAGGCTGCCAGATCCAGATAGACCTGCGCCAGCCAGCCCTGTCCCTTTCCGGTCCGCACCAGTTTTTCGCGCACAAGCCGTACCTGCTCCAGTGCTGTACGGGCACGTTCCAGATCCTGTGGGTCTCCTGCAAGAATCAGCGCCTTGGCATAGTTCCGAAGGGAAATGGAGGTGAACAGGTTATTGTCACCGTAATAATTCTGCCGGATCTGGTAGCTTTGTTCAAAGAACATTTCTGCCTTTTCAAAATGGTTCTGCTTCTGCTCGATTGCACCGAGTTCGTTCAAAACACTGCAGATTTCTACGGCGTTTTCACCATATGCCTTGCGCAGATAGATGAGAGCTTTCTCGCAGTAGGCTTTTGACAGAGTGTAATCCGCCCGATTGTAGATCTCCACAGCTCGCAGGTAATAAAGCTGCGCGATGTCCTTGTTCGGCACAAGATTCTCGCAGGATGACAGCAGTTCTTCGGCCGCTTCCAAATACGAACTTGCTGCGGTATAATGGCAGGCACTGTGGTGAGTCCAACCATAATACAAGAGAAAATTCAGGAAAAGCGGCGCATTTTTTTCACGAAGCGTTTCGTAAGATGGCATCGTTTCTATTTTCTGAAACAGGGCAAGAGCGTCCGGATAATCGGTCGCATTTCGCAGTGCATTCCCCCACAGTACCATGACTTCGATCTGCTTTTCCGTGTTGCCGCAGGCTTCAAAGCAGGCGCAGGCGTCCCGGTAGGCAGTGATGGTCTTGTCCCATTTTGCCTGCCGGAAAAAGACATAGCCAAGCCGCATCCGGATTTTTCCGGAAAGTTCATCGTGCACTTTCTCTGTATCCAGAGAAAGTTCCTCCAAGGCAAGCTGACACCACTTTTCAGAGTCATCCAAACGGACCATCTGGTCTGTGATTTCTGCCGCGGCAAGGCAGGCTTCTGCGGCATGTGTGTGCTTTTGCAGTTTCTGGTAGATGCGGACGGCCATTTTTTCCAGAAGAGCGGCGCTCTCATAGTGGAATTCAGCTTCCTCCGCGCGGGCGCGCTGTGTCAGCATTACAGCATAGGCCTCGTCCGCCAACACGGTCTGCAGCCGGGGATCCCGGGCCTTTTCCAGATAAGGGATGAGATACTTCAGTTCGTAAAGATTCATCGCTTCTTTACAGTCTGCATAGGAAGCATAGCAGCCAGAGAGGATCTCACAGACACCGTCAGCAGCATCGACCATGTATTCATCAGCATCTTCGCGCAGAAGCCATTCCTGAATGGACTTGTGATACAGGCCCAGAGATTCTCTTCCGGAGGACAGAAATGGGCGCAGGGTTTTCATGTGCTGAAGGAATCTGCGTCTGGTCCAGCCGGTAATACGGAAAAAAGTTTCTTCGGGGATACGCTCTTCCGTCACCGTCAGTGCTGCGATGACAGGGTAGTACACCTCTTCATATTCGTCGATTCGAGGAAAGGCCCGGTCAAAATAATGCCGATAAACAAAACTCAGGTCGCCGTTTTCGCCGCTCAGTACATTTTCAAGGGTGAAATGGCCTTTTTTCAGGGAATCAGAGATCATCCGTGCGTACAGAAAGTTTCCGTCGCATTTGCATACGAGCTTTTCGATATCATCGGCAAGCAGAAAAGAGTTCAGTTCGTGCAGGAGATACTGGCGGATGTCGCGGCGGTTTTCGTCCGGGGCATGGTCCATGTGGATAAAGGCAGTGTTCTGAAATGGCATGGTCACGCGGGTATCGCACCGCGACGTGATGACAAAGCGGACCCATCTCGGAAAATGCTCCGCCTCCTGCTGGAGCATCTCCGCAAAAGCGTTACGTTTCCGTCCTCCGTTGGTGTCCTCCCGGATCTCATCGACGCCGTCGATCAAGATCAGGATGACCGGGCGCTCGCCGTCGATCAGGCTGCGGAGCTGCTGCAGCAGCAAAAAGCGGAATACACTGTCACCAGAGTCCGTCTTATAACAGGCAGCACCGGTCCTTTGCTGTTCGTCTTTCAGATAGTGGACGATTTGATTCCGGTAATCCGGAATCTTGGAAGCCAGCTGAAAGACAAGGATTCGGCCGATGGAATCTATATTGTTGAAGTTCGGGTTGTCCCATTCGCAGAACAGCACGGAGCCGACCGAGGCGTTGAAGATGAATTCGTGTGCCATGAAGGAGGACTTGCCGATGCCCGGTGCGCCATCGATCAGAAGGATCTTGGGGGCTTCAGGGTCCTTCAGCCAGTCGGACACTTTTTCGGAGAGCCATTCTCTTCCGCAGAAATATTCCTGCTGCAGGCGATCCTTCTTGGCCGAGGACAAGTCCGGGTGCAGCTGTTCTTTTAGAAAATCCATCTCCGCCGCATAGGTCTCGGTCTCCGGACTTTCGATCACAGCGAGGACCTCATCCAGCTTCTGCTGATACCAGCTGTCGAATGCAGGTGTCCCTTTGATTTCAGCCCAGCAGCTCATGTCGATATACTGGCGATATCCGATGTTAGCGGGTGGGATCACGTCCGATTCCAGCAATACAGTCTGCACCTGCGCACCTTTGACACTGACGGCGATCATCAATTCATCCAGGCACACACCCGGCTTCCGGACGGAATGCTGGCTGGCAAAAGACATCAGGAACTCACTATCGAGGATTCCTGATGTGATTGATTTTCGCCAATCATCGCCGCTCTTGATCTTGCTTTTGTCGATCCATACTGAATGGTTCCTGCGTTCAAGGTCCGATTTCAGTCGGAGAACAATCTCTTCGTTTTTGTCGTGGCCATAACTGAAAAACAGCTTCATTTTTTTACCTGCTCTGGCATTCAACAATGTCCCGGATGTGTGGGCAGATCTCCGCGTATACAGAAATCTTTTTGTCCATTATAGCATACTGCATCCGGCAAGTCGATAAGAGTTTCTCGCTCAATCTCACCACGTGAAAAAGGCAGGCTGCCACCGTCCCGGTGATCCCCTGCCTTTGTTCATTTTATAGAAATCGCATCCCTGCAAACATTCCTGATCGTTGGGAACTGCAGATTCATCTTTTGGGTGCCGCCTTACGAGTTGCGTTTGCTGATTTTTCCGCCGCCCCTTGGCAGAGCCTTGAAAAATCAGAACGCTGCCCCAACAGCTCCTCCCTGTCTCTGCCGCAGGCAGCGGTCGTCGCTGTTGCTTTTCGAGTCCCTGATTCTCCACTAAAGAAAAAACCCAAGCCGAATGGCTTGGGTTTTCTGGTGGAGCATTGTCCACAGAACTCGAACCTAAAACCTCTTCACGAGTGACCGTCTTAGCATCGTCCGTGAAGTTGAAGTTGAGTACGACCCGGTCATCAAAGACGTAGACCGAGTTGACAAAGGTATCAATGATCTGCCGCTGGTGTTCCGTGCTGCCCACGTCACCCTTGCGGAATTTTTCAAGCCAGAACCGAATCCACTCACGGGTCAGGACGGGCTTTTTCAGCTCTTCTTCCAGAATGCTGGTGTTCAGGGCTTCTTTCCGGGCTTCCAGCTCGTCCAACCGCTGCTTGGTGGTCGGGGTCAGGATGCCCTGTTCAATGGCTTCCAGAAGGTTTGCCAGCCGCTTCTCCGTGTCCCTGAGCTGGTCTTTCAGGACAGGCAGCCGGGTGTTCTCCTTCTGCTGGGCTTCCATGAC
>ERZ779840.2977-NODE-2977-length-13971-cov-3.134306_pt1 | contig 13971 bp, 10 predicted proteins | sample MGYA00511561_ERZ779840 | MGnify/ENA primary metagenome ERZ779840 (study PRJEB29588, sample SAMEA2162036) | human gut metagenome | biome: human gut; feature: human-associated habitat; material: faeces | place: Denmark | collected 2008/2010 ...
ATGGCGGCGATATGTGGAGTTACCAATAAAGGCGACTGCATAATAGCAGCAAGAAACTGTCATGTGTCGGTGTATAATGCGATTATCCAGAATGAGCTTGAGGTTGAATATGTTTATCCACAATATGATGAAAAGTACGGATATTATAAGGGGATAACTTTGGAAGAAATTAAGGAAGCTGTTGAAAAGCATTTGCTGGTTTCTGAAAATATAAAGGCAGTGGTTATAACATCACCTACATATGAGGGAAATGTGTCGGATATAAAAAGTATTGCGGAGTATCTTCACAGTTACAATATTCCGCTGATTGTTGATGAGGCTCACGGGGCGCATTTTAGGTTCTCAGAGGAATTTCCGGCGACAGCGGTTGAGTGTGATGCAGATATAGTCATAAACAGCGTTCATAAGACATTACCATCGCTTACACAGACAGCGGTTATGCATATTAATTATGGATATGTAAATGTGGAAAAGGTGCGAAGATACTGGAATATATATCAGTCCACAAGTCCATCTTATATACTTATGGGTTCTATTGACAGGTGCATGAGTATTATTGAAAAGGATGGAAAACTCCTTTTTGATAATTATATAAGAAGGCTGAAAGAATTACGTGGCAGACTTAAGCAGTTAAAGAATATCAAGCTGATAGAGTCGGATGACATATCTAAAATTGTTCTTGGGTATCGTAGCGGAAAAGAGCTTTATGAAGTATTATTAAAGAGGTATGGCATACAGCTTGAAATGTCATCACTTAAGTATGTTATTGCAATGACTTCAATATTTGATGAGCAGAGCAATTATGACAGGTTATATAATGCGCTTCGTGAGATAGATGAAGATGATAATCAGGATAAATGTATGTCGGATGAAAAGTCTTGCGTTTCGGATGGCTGCGTATCAGAAGGTAGTATGCAGAATGATGGCAATTCAGAAAATAGAGTGTCAGGTAACTTGATGTTAAATGATACACTTAAAGATAATAGCATACATAATTCCAGCGTGGCAGTAACTTACAATAGCGCAGATATTATTGAAAATAATAACATTGAAAAAGATAGAAACAATAAAAGTAATGCATACAATAAGTGTAATAACTATGATAAAGATATATCAGAAGTCAATATAGCAGGTTTTAATAATAAATGTGCCATGAAAATATCAGAGGCGCTTAATATTTGTGACGAGTGTGGATATAATACAGTTTCAATGGATAGTGATGATGTGTATGGCAGAATAAGTGCGGCGATGGTGTATGTCTATCCGCCAGGAATACCGATATTGTGTCCGGGTGAGGTAGTATCGGAAAATGTTGTTGATATTATAAAGCAGGCGGTTGACGAAGGTCTTGAAGTTGTTGGATTAGAAGAAGCTGGTAATGAAATTAGGAAAAGGAGCATTTTATGCCTGAGATAGCATTTTTAATGGGAAAAAGTTCAAGTGGAAAGGACCATATATTTAAGGCGGTTGTTGAGGATGAGAGCTTGTGTCTTAACACGATAACCATGTATACAACAAGACCTATGAGGACAGGTGAGGCTGACGGGGTTGAGTATTATTTTGTGGATGATAAGACAGCTTGTGAGCTAGAAAACAGTGATAAGATTATTGAGATGAGAAAGTATCAGACGGTGTATGGTGAATGGAAGTACTTTACGGCGGATGACGGACAGATAGTGCTGGGAGAGGGAAAACGCTACATCGTGATAGGAACACTGGAGGCTTACAATAAGTTTGTACAGTACTTTGGAAAAGAATGTATGCTTCCGATATATATAGAAGTCGATGATGGAATAAGGCTTCAGAGGGCGATTAAGAGAGAGCAGAAGCAGGAAGTTCCACATTATGAGGAAATGTGCAGACGTTTTCTGGCAGACAGCGTTGATTTTTCAGAGGAAAATATTAAAAATGCTGGGATTGATAAGAGATTTTATAACAATGGTGCGATAGAAGAATGTATATTGCAGATAAAAGAGGAAATAAAGACAAGATTGTGTTAATTATGCATTTATGATAATATGATGTAAGGATGCCAGAGTAAAAAGGTCGGAAAGTTGTTCGTGCTTGTACGGTAAGATTACGGGCTTTTTGATACTGACATCGTGTAAGTGGCAAGTTAATTTGACACTTAGATAGTGCCTTTAGGATTAGTATCATATTGATATACATAATAGGCAGAAGTTAATGTTACTGTTTGGAAAGAGATATGCATTTTCTTGAGTTGTTTAAGGATTGCGTTAATTGCAAGGTAATGTAGCAATCCTGATACAGCAGTGAGAGGCAGAATTTACTTTTGATACTAAAATCATAAATACACATAAAATAAAAATGTTTTAATGTGTATAGATAAGATTATATATGGATGCAAATAGTAACAGATTAATACATGGTCAGTCTTATAAGATACAGATAAACGTTGACAGGAATGGAGTTTATTATGGATATTAAGGTTAATGATATTAAGCCGTCATCACAGGTTCAGAGTGTTAAGAGTACGGCAGGTTCGGATGACAGTTTTAAGTTCACACTTATAAGTAATATTGAAGAGAAGGACCTTCAGGAAAAGCTTGGTAATATGATGCAGGAGATTACTGAGCAGGGTGAAAAGATAGCCAAGCATATGGATATAAAGGATATGCGTAAGTATCGACAGCTTGTAAAGGACTTCCTGAACGAAGTGGTTAACCGTTCGCATAAGTTTTCAAGAGAGAACTTTCTTGACAGAAGGGGTCGTCACAGAGTATATGGTATAGTCAAGCTTGTGGATAAAAATCTTGATGAACTGGCTGGAGAGCTTGTCAAAGAGGAGAAGAACCACATTGAAATTGTTGGCAGAATAGATGACATAAGGGGACTTCTTCTTGATATTACAGCGTAGAAGCAAAGAGTAAAGTATTACAGAAAGTTGCAGGAATAAACATTATGAGTAGTTTTTCAGATATTTACGGATATGAAACAATCAAGGAGCATATGCAGAGTGCAATCAGGCTTGGTAAGGTATCACATGCGTATATTATTAATGGCGGACTTGGCGCAGGTAAGAAGATGTTAGCAGGAATATTTGCTAAGACCTTGCAGTGTGAGAATATGGAAGAGTCAGTTAATCCATGCAATAAGTGCCATTCCTGCATACAGTCTGATACGGGCAACCAGCCTGATATTATATGGGTAAAGCACGAAAAGCCAGCAAGCATCGGTGTTGACGATGTGAGAGAGCAGATAATAGCTGATATGCAGATTAAGCCTTATTCAAGCAGATACAAGATATATATTATAGATGAGGCAGAAAAGCTTACTGTAGCGGCACAGAACGCACTTTTAAAGACTATAGAGGAGCCACCGTCATACGGTATAGTTATATTTCTTACAACTAATGCAGACATATTTTTACAGACTATTCTCTCAAGATGTGTAATGCTTGACTTAAAGCCAGTAAAAAACAGTATTGTTGAGGAATATATAAGGAATAATTATGATGTATCTGACTATGAGTGCAGATTTGCAGCTAACTTTGCACAGGGAAGAATAGGAAGAGCGAAGACGATAGTTGAGAGTACAGAATTTGCACACCTTAAGCAGGATGTCATGCACGTCATAAAGAATGCGAAGGATATGACATCCGGTGAGATTATGGCAGTTGTGAAGGATATTAATAACTATAAGCTTACGATAGATGATTATCTTGACCTTATGGCTATGTGGTTCAGGGATGTTCTGTTATTTAAGAGCACTAATGATACGAACTATCTTATATTCAGTGATGAGATTTCACTTATAAAGTCACAGGCACAGACAATGTCATATGAGGGTATTCAGGATATACTTGACTCTATAGACAAGGTTAAGATAAGACTTAAGGCAAATGTCAACTTTGACTTATGTATAGAGCTGCTTATTATGGCTATAAAAGAAGCTATGTAATATTATTATCAAAGTTAAAATGCTTTGATGGCATTAAAATAATAGCAGAATGGCAGCAGTTTAAATTATTGGCTGTAAATGTGTAAATAAAGAAAAATACACAAAATAAGTTGTTTTTGTTTGTATCTTAGATACATTTTAATAGATTACGTAAAATGTATTTTTCTGATATGGATATAATTGTAAGATATTTTTAATTTGCTCATTTATAGTTATTGTATTATATTTATTGTAAATGATTACAGATATTGAAGTGTTTAAGAATTGTGTGAATTGTATGGCAATGCAGCAATTCTGATACGGTAGCGGGTGGCAATTTACTTTTGACACTCAATTATAATATGTATCTGTAGTACTTTAATCAGAGATTAGGAGAGATAATGACTAAGGTTGTTGGAGTTAGATTCAGACAGGTGGGAAAGATATATTTCTTTGCGCCTGGCAAATATAGTGTTGAAGTAGGTCAGCACGTTATAGTGGAAACAGCAAGAGGTGTCGAGTATGGTTATGTAGTGCTTGGCGAAAGAGAAGTTGAGGACTCAGCGGTAGTACAGCCACTCAAGGCTATCATAAGAATAGCGACACCAGAGGATGATGCAAGAGAAGCCAGGAACAGGGAAAAGGAAAAAGAAGCCTATAAAATATGCATAGAGAAGATTAAGAAACACAATCTTTCTATGAAGCTTATAAAGGTTGAGTATACATTTGATAATAATAAAGTGCTCTTCTACTTTACAGCAGATGGAAGAATAGATTTCAGAGAGCTTGTCAAAGACCTTGCGGCAGTGTTTAAGACACGTATCGAGTTAAGACAGATAGGCGTGAGGGATGAAACTAAAATTCTTGGCGGCATAGGCTCATGCGGAAGACCGCTGTGCTGCGCTACTTATATGCCTGAGTTTGTTCCGGTATCTATAAAGATGGCTAAAGAGCAGAACCTTTCGCTCAACCCTACTAAGATATCGGGTGTGTGCGGAAGACTTATGTGCTGTCTTAAGAACGAGCAGGAAACTTATGAGGAGCTTAACAGCCATCTTCCAAATGTTGGTGATTATGTGACTACACCTGAGAAGCTCAAAGGTGAGGTATCAAGTGTCAATGTATTAAGACAGCTTGTTAAGGTCATAGTTACTCTTGATGGCGATGAGAAGGAAATAAGGGAATATCCTGTTGCCGAGATTAAGTTCAAGCCTAAGAGAAAGAATGACAGAATGAACATAGATGACAAGGAATTAAAAGAACTTGAAGAGCTTGAGAGAAAGGAAGGAAAAGCCCATATCAATGATGACTGATGTTAAGATTAATGCTAATGAGAGAATAGATGATTTGTGCAGGGATAATCTTAAGTTAATTCAGAATACAGAAGTGTTCTGTTTTGGTATGGATGCGGTTTTGTTATCTACATTTGCAAGTGCCAGAAAGACTGACAAGGTGTTAGACTTAGGAACGGGTAACGGTGTAATACCGATACTTATGCAGGCTAAAAATCCGGGTGGAATGTATACAGGACTTGAAATTCAGGATATAAGCTATGACCTGGCAGTAAGAAATGTCAAGATGAATAATCTTTTGGACCATGTAAATATGGTTCAGGGCGATATTAAGGAAGCTTCACGTATATTCGGTGGGGCTTCTTTTAATGTAGTAACAAGCAATCCACCATATATGAATGAAAATCACGGTATAGTGAACCCTGACAGCGCAAAGGCTATAGCAAGGCATGAGCTTCTATGCAGCCTTGAGGATGTGATAAGAGAGGCATCAAAGTGTCTTAAGGTCAAAGGACATATGTATATGGTACACAGACCATCAAGACTTGCAGATATATTTGCGGCGATGAACAGTAATCACTTAGAGCCAAAGAGAATGAGGATGGTGTATCCGCACGCAGACAAGCCAGCCAATATGGTGCTTATAGAGGCAGTTAAGGGCGGAAGGTCACAGCTTAAGGTGGAAAAGCCGCTTATTGTATACAATGCAGATGGAAGCTATACAGGAGAGCTTCTTGAAATGTATGGGATGCAGGAAACAAATGTATAATGTGCATATTAGAAGATGTAAAAAAATGTGCGCAGAAATGAGGATTAATATGGATATTAAAGAGCATGGCGTGGAGGCTTATGATGAGGTGACGGCTGGAGGTGTACAGAGCCATACGGGAGCCGGACAGCTTTATCTGTGTGCCACTCCGATAGGTAATCTTGAGGATATAACTTTCAGGGTGTTAAGGATATTGAAAGAGGCGGATGTAATAGCCGCAGAGGATACAAGAAACAGTATAAAGCTGCTTAATCATTTTGAGATAAGTACGCCGATGACAAGCTATCATGAGTACAACAAGTATGATAAGGCAAAGACACTTGTTGAGAAAATGCTTAAAGGTGAAACTGTGGCGGTTATAACCGATGCTGGAACTCCCGGCATATCAGACCCAGGTGAAGAGCTTGTAAGACAGGCACTTGAGGCAGGCATAAAGGTATCAAGTGTTCCGGGTGCAGCGGCGTGTATAACTGCACTTACGATGTCAGGACAGGCGACAAGAAGATTTGCATTTGAGGCATTTCTGCCAGCAGATAAGAATGAAAGAAAAGATGTACTTGCAGAGCTAGAGTCTGAAACAAGGACAATGATTATATATGAAGCACCTCATAGGCTGCTAAAGACTCTTAAGGAGCTTAGTGCAGTGCTTGGCGGCGAACGTGCGTTGACCATATGCAAGGAGCTTACGAAAAGGTATGAGAACAGCATGGTTACTACGCTTGACGAAGCGTGTGAGTACTACGAAGCCAATGAACCAAGAGGCGAGTATGTGCTTGTCATAGCCGGCAAGAGTCGTGATGTGATAAAGCAGGAGGAGCAGGATAAGTGGAAATCAATGTCAGAGCGTGAGCACGTAGAAATGTATATAAACCAGGGAATGGATAAGAAAGAGGCTATGAAGGCAGCAGCTAAGGACAGAGGAGTGTCTAAGAGGGATATATATAATAAGCTGCTGGAGAATTAAGGGTTCCTTGTGAAGAATTGATGTTATGAGGGATATCTAATTTTCTACTATAAAAATATTGAACAAGTATGTCCGCGTTAGAAAAACAGAGTTTTCATAATCTATGAAATGTATCTGAGATACAAACAAAGGCAAAATAATATAAAAAGTATATAAGTGGAAGGGAATTATAAGTATGTGTAATTTTCTTCCACTTTGTTGTTTAAGACAGGAGGAAATAAAGTATGAGCAATAATCTAGATTTATTTGGTGAGATATTTATTAATGAGGTGAGGGATAGGACAATCAGTCTTTTTGATGACAGAGTAAAAGGTAATATGAAGGGTGAGTCTTCGCAGCAATTATATAAGGATGTCCAGACATTAAATGAATCACAGCGTGAGATTATGTATAGGATAATTGAGCAGGTTACAGATTTAAGTATTCACAATATGTTATGTATGTTTGAAGACCATGAAGAGCTCAAATTACTATTAAATGAAGAAAATCTTGTTGAAGAAAGTGACGGTCTGGCGGGAGAATTGTATACAGAGGATGGCTGGATAAAAAGGTATTCAAAGCAGAGGACAGGGGAGATATAAGAGATAACGAGAGAGGTTAAAAGACATATTCTGTCAAAAATGTTACAAAAATGTTAAAAACTTATGCCAAAATGCTTGCTTTATCTTATGAAATACTATATAATTCAACTCATTGTGAAATGTTTCTAAAAAATATTAACAGAAACTTTGTGAATTATAAAAATTATACAAAGTAGATGAATTCATGTAATCGTACTTGTATAAAATATGTTTAATTGTTGATTGACGTATATCCGGGAATTGTTGAAAATCACGAAGGCGGTTAATTACTTAGAAATATTATCACTAAGCTTTTTATAGGAGGAAATTATGAAGAAGAAGACATTTAACAGAGTATTTGCCATGTTTAGTGCAGTACTTATGTTAGTAGGAATGTTCCCTTCTGTTCCAGCAACTGTCATTGCGGCAGAAACTACTGGAAGTGAAGGAACAACAGTCGCAAAAAAGGCATACGTTATGGATGCCGCAGACCTCAAGGCTGAGCAGTTTGGCGAAGATGGCAAGCTTGCAGCAGCTACAGGTGATATTAAAGTAGGAACAGATGATTACTTCACTGTCGGTGCTACAGGAAGTAAGAACTCATTAAAGCAGTTCACAGATGGTGGACGCAGTTGCGAAATGGGTGATTATACACAGGCACTTAATCTCGGTGGTGGATTAAAGACTAATAATGGACAGGCAGGACTTGGTTTTACAACAACAGAGCCAGTTAAGGTTATAGCTTATGTTGCTGTAAAGGCAGTTAATGATAAACATTCATTCCAGTATGCTGCAGCTAATGGCAAGGCAGTATCTATTGATATGGAAAATGACCCAAGTACTGTAAATAAGATTGAATTCACACTTGATGAAGCAGGTCAGTACTGGTTAGGTGGTAATAATGGTGGCGACTTCTTATATGTAGAAGTTCAGAGCCTTTTACCAGAATATTCAATCGAAGGAACAACAGTAGATACATCATTATTCAGTGATGGTAAGCTTATAGCAGACTCTACATTATCAGGTTTCTTCAATGTATACAAGAATGGTGATAAGACAAAGTTAGTTGCTGACCAGTCAGTAGCTTACGGTAAGGAAACACTTACAACATCATTAAGACTTGATGGAAGTCCAACATTTACAGATGGAAAAGAAAAGTCAGTAATTACATTTACAGCTGATAATGACTTCAGACTTACATTAGTAGCAGCCCAGAAGGGTTCAGCAGTTCCAGAATTAAAGTATGTTAAGGATGGCGGTGCTGCAGTTACACTTGCAGATGCAGTATTTGAAAAGGGTACAGCAGCTAAGTACACAGTAGAGCTTCCAGCAGGTACATATAAGTTTGGTGCTCAGAATGGTCTTGATATATTTGATATGAGCGTTAAGTATATCGAAAAGTATGAAATGAACGCTAATGACCTTGATGTTTCTAATGCAGGTGAAGATGGCAAGTTCAAGGTAACAGCAGATACAGCAGTTGGAACAGATGGTTACTTCACAGTAGCCGGCAAGAGTTCAAAGAATGTATTTATCAAGTTAGCAACACCAGCAGAATATAAGGGTGTTACATATAACAATAAGCTTCAGCTTAGTGGAGCTACTAAGTTATCAGATGGAACAGCAACAATTAAGGTTAATGTTGAAAAGACAGCTAAGATTACTCTTGTAGCAGCAGCTAAGGGTGCATCTGGTGAAGGTACTAACCTTATCTATGCTAAGCCAGGTGCTGCTGAAGGTATAGCAATAGGTCAGTTAGGCGCTACAGATGAAATAGGAACATATACAGTAGAAAATGTTAAGCCAGGTACATACTATATCGGTAGCGAAAAGGGTGCTGATATATATGATATCAAGGTAGAATATGACCCAGAAGAAAATAAGCAGGCAGTTGGATGGGATACAATAACAGCTCCTGTTATCGAGTCAGTTACAACAGATGCAGATGGCAATTTCGTAGTTAAGTTCACAGCTAATATTGATGAACTTAATGGTGCTGAAAATGTAAAGATTACAATGCTTGAAGGTGGATGTGAAGTATCTACAATTAATGTTAAGGCTCAGGCTGATTCAGTAACATTTACACCACTCTGGTCAGGTGATTACACATTTACAGCAGTTGCGCAGAGAGTTGGTTCAGCAGATAAGGCAAGTGAAGTATACAATTATGGTTCTTATACACTTGCAGTAAGAAAGCCAGTTATAACATGGGCTCAGAACAAGGGTAACGGAAGTGTATACCTTGACTGGGTTAATATCGAAGATGCAGACAGCTATGCAGTAAGCTACAGAGAAGCTGGAAGCACAGGCGATTACACATATGCAGTTAAAGACCTTGCAGCTAATCAGGCAGATTATACAGTAACAGGTCTTGAGGCTGGAAAGAGCTACGAGTTCAAGGTTGAAGCAACAAGAAACAGTGACGGTTTCGTTGTAAATGCTACTTCAACAGTAGAAGTAAAGAGCGAAGCAGACCAGAAGTGGTATGTTGCTACAGTAGGTTCTGCACAGACAACTAATGCAGTTATCACACAGGAAGATGGTACTGTAACAAAGTACGACCTTGATTCACAGGAATCAACAGTTAATAAGGAAAACAATGTAGAAGCAGTAGACATTTCTAACACAAACGGAACTATTGAACTTGCTTCACAGACAAGTGGTAAGATATCAGATGATGAAGATGGTTTCTCTTACTACTATACAAAGATTGACCCAGATACAGAAAACTTCAAGTTATCAGCTACATTTACAGTAACAGATACTTCAAAGACTCCTGATAACCAGACAGGCTTTGGTGTAGTTGCAGCAGATACACTTGGTATTAACAACTGGGGCAGTGTTGACTATGTACATAAGTACTTCAACTATGCATCATCTATGGTATATAGCAGCAAGTCAACATATCCATGTATGAGAAATGTAACAGGTTATACATCAGCAGATTCATCAAATAATGATGGTGTTGACAGAGTTGTTACAAAGTCAGACTTCAAGAATACAAAGACATCATTTGAAGCAGATGCAACATATGAATTCTCACTTGAGAAGACAGATAATGGTTACACAGCAGTATGCAACGGCGAAGAGCTTAAGAGTGATGATAACTCATTCACTTCAGTTCAGGAAGACGGAACAGTTGTTGTTGGTGTAATGGTAAGTAGAAAAATCGGTGTTAAGATTAGCAATATCAAGTTCACTAAGTCAGAGAGCAAGGGTATTACAGCTAATGACAGCGCTGATGAAAAGGTAAAGCCAAGCGGAAGAGTATATTCTTCTAATACAGTAGGTGCAGCAGAATACGAATTCATCTATGTTCCTAACTGTGATGGTACACTTAAGGTAACAGGTCCAGACGGACAGGCTTATGAAGAAGTATTATCAGCAGGCGATGCAGCAAGAGTAAATGTAGCAGTTAATATTGGTGACAATAAGATAAGCTACACATTTGCTCCAGCAGCAAGCGATAAGATTACATCTACAGATGAACTTACAGGTGATGTAACAGTTAAGCGTGCTGTTTATGGCGAAGAAAATGGTATACTTGTAGTTTCACCAGAAGGAATGTCAGACGGTGATGGTACAGAAGCAAAGCCATTAAATCTTGCAACAGCAGTACAGTATGCACAGCCAGGACAGACAATCGTTCTTAAGGACGGTATTTATAAGGATTGGATATCAATCCAGAGAAGCGTAAGCGGTACAGCAGATAAGATGATTACACTTGTAGCAGAGAATACAGGTAAGGCAGTATTTGAAGGTGTTGGTTTATCAATCATCGGAAGCTACTGGCATGTATATGGTATCTATGTAAAGGATTCAACAGGCGTAGGTATCCAGATTAATGGTAACAACAACATAATTGAAATGTGTACAGTTGAACATGCAGCTAATTCAGGTATCCAGATAAGCCGTTCAGGAAGTGCTGATAACAAGACTGGTATTAAGTATAAGTTATGGCCAACAGATAACCTTGTAAAGAACTGTGAATCATTTGATAACTGTGATGCTGGACGTAACGATGCAGATGGTTTCGCAGCTAAGCTTACATGTGGTAACGGAAACAGATTCTACGGATGTATTTCACATAATAATATTGATGATGGATGGGATCTTTATGCTAAGTCAGTATCAGGTGAGATAGGTTTTGTAACTATTGAAAACTGTGTAGCTTACAACAACGGATGGCTTACAACAGATGATATTACAGATCCTAACTATGAATATGGTGAAGGTAACGGATTCAAGCTTGGTGGTGGTTACTTAAAGGGTGGACATGTTCTTAAGAACAGCATCACATTTGATAACCATGCTAAGGGAATCACAAGTAACAGTTGTCCTGATATTAAGATATATGATTGTACATCATACAACAATTCTATTAAGAATAGTGCTTACAATGTAGGTCTTAATACAAAGGATTCAAACAGAAAAGAATGGGTTGTTAAGGGATTAATTTCTTTAAACAATGATAAGAACACTAAACTTGATGATTTAATTCCTTTTGCTCTTCATAGCGAGGATAACTATATCTATAATGGAAGTGCTTCTTATAATAACTTAGGTGTTGAAGCAACTAAAGACTGGTTTGTAAATGTAGATACTTCAGTTCTTCCAACAAGAAATGAAGATGGTACAATCAATATGCATGGTCTTCTTGAGTTAAATGAGACAGCACCAGCTAACTCAGGTGCAAGACTTGATGTAACAAGTGCTGAGGCTAAATCAGTTAAGCCAAGTACAGTTGCGTCTGGTAAGGATGATAATAACAAGGGTGATACACCAACAGTTCCAACACAGCCAACAAAACCAGATACACCATCTACAGATGATAAAACAGATAATACAACACCAGATAACACTAATAATGGCAATGCTGATAGCAGCACAGGTGATGCAGCCACAGCTCCATCTACTGAATCAGGTGAAGGCGCAACAACAGGTGATACAGCACGTCCAGTAGTATATGCAGTATTAGCTATGATGGCAGCAGGACTTGTATTATCAGTAGTTGTATATGATAACAAGAAGAAAAGAATTTAGTTAATCTTTTCAATTGAAGCAATAAGGTATTTTAATATGAGAAAGTAGTAAGCTTTGCAGTCAGCCGAATATAGGGTTGGCAGAAAAGTTAACAGGATTACAGTATGCAGATGGGGGTCTGTATACTGTGATATACGAGGGAAGTAGTGAAGAACTAAAGATAAACGTGAAAAAAGTTCAGGATAAACATCAAGTCGATGTTTATCCTGAACTTTTTATTTTATGTGTAGAAAAAAAGAAGAAACTATATTTAATTGCTGATAGTGTGTTCATTGATAATAGCCCGTATAGTGTTATAAAGATAAGGCTTTAATGTATCAATATCAGCAGGTTCTTTGTAGAGAATGGCGCTGTAGCATGTAGAACTTATAAGTTCTACTATCATAAAGAGCATTATTTCAGGTTCTTTAAGGTTGAGTCCGGATTCTGACAGCATATCGTAATATACATCTTTGAAGTTAAGATCATCATCAGCAACATTGGTTGTCAGAGCCTCTTTGAATATTCCCCAGGACAGATTCTTTGAAATGAAAGTAAGAAGAGTCTGGTTACCATTGAGAGCATTGATTATATGGTCTGCAATGAATACAATCTGATTAGTAAAGGAGATTGTAAAAGTAGCATTTTTAGCCGTTTCCTCATATATGTGCCTGTTAAGAGCAGTAGCAGCATTCTTGAAAAGCTTGCTTGCCTCATGAGAGATCAGCTTGTTTCTGATGTCATATTTATCTTTAAAGTAAAGGTAAAAGGTTCCTTTGGCTATTCCAGCTTTCTGTGATATCTCAGCAATAGATGTTTTTGATACCCCCTGTGTTGTAAAAAGTTTAAATGCTGTATCTAAAAGAGAAGTTCTTTTTTGTTGTTTATTACTTTCTAGTTTTCCCATACAAAAACCTCATTTCTTAAAGCTGTAACTATTTTAACACGAAAAAAATAAAAAATCTATAAAAAAGTGACCTGAAGTCATTTTTAATATTGACTATCAGTCATTTTGTGCTAGAATATCGTTTGTAAAGAAAATGACCACAAGTCATATTTGAGAGTTTTTATCAATATATTTATCTGTGAGAGCTGTTAAGGCTGATCACTAAGGTGGATAAATATATAAGAAGACGTCGCAGACGTAGAAATGAGGCGAATGTATGGAAAAGTTTGGAAAAGTAATTGTTAAGCTTAGAATCCCTATTCTGGTTTTAAGTATCCTGCTTCTTATTCCATCTGCAATTGGATATGTTAATACAAGAGTTAACTATGATATCCTGTATTATCTTCCAGATGAGATTGAGACTATGCAGGGACAGGACATTCTTATGAAGGATTTCAATAAGGGTGCCTATGCTATGGTGGTTGTCCAGGATATGGACACGAAAGCTGCCAATAAGCTTATCAAGAAGGTAGAGAATGTAGACCACGTTGCACAGGTTATTTCTTACACAGGAATAG
>ERZ779840.2985-NODE-2985-length-13949-cov-5.201166_pt1 | contig 13949 bp, 14 predicted proteins | sample MGYA00511561_ERZ779840 | MGnify/ENA primary metagenome ERZ779840 (study PRJEB29588, sample SAMEA2162036) | human gut metagenome | biome: human gut; feature: human-associated habitat; material: faeces | place: Denmark | collected 2008/2010 ...
TAGTTAAACTCCAACACAAACAAAACCCTGCCGGTGAAGCTCCGACAGGGATTTTGCATCTGTAATTGTATTTTTTCTTCAGGCTTTTCTTTTCTCTTTGCTTCTTTCCTCTTTTCTTTTCTCCCGAAAAGAAAAGAGAAAGAAGAGAAACGTCACTCCCGATTCGCCAGCATCTCTTTGGTCTTCATAAGGCGGGTGGTGTTGCCCCTGTCGTTTTCGTCCAGCTTCATCTTGATCTCCCTGATAGCCTCGTCGAACTGGGGTATCATAACGTACTCCAGGGCGTTGACCCGGCGGCGGGTCTTTTCTATCTCGTCCGCCAGGGAGTTGCATATCTTTTCCACCTCTGCAAGCTCTATAAGCATGGGCAGCACCTCTGCGAAGGCGGATACGGCGGAGTCCAGCTCCGCTGAGGTGTTCATGAATCCATAAGGGTAGTCAAAGGTATCGGAAGTCTCAAGGGACAGCTTTGGCATCTTCAGCGACAGCACGTGCTGGGTATCCACGGATACCGTGGCGGGGCGGGCGGGGTAGGCGAGGGCTTCTTCTATTGCCTCTCCGCTCATCTCGGCCCTTGCCAGCACGAACTGCCCCATTGCGGCGGAAAGCTTTTGCTCCACCTGCTCCCGCAGTTCCTTATTGCGGCGGGCGTAGGCTATGAAGCGGCGAACCATCTCGTCCCGCTTGTCTTTCATAAGCTTATGACCCCTGGCTGCCACCTTGCGTTTCTTCTTAAGGTTGGTCAGCTCCATGCGGGTCGGCTTTACTTGAAGCTGTGCCATAGGCTATTCCTCCGCTTTGGGCAGGTATTTATCCAGATATTCGTCCCTTATGCGCTTAAGCTCGGCGCGGGGCAGTATGGAGAGCAGCTTCCAGCCCAGATCCAGAGTTTCCTCTATGGAGCGGTTGGTATAGAAGCCCTGTGACACATACTCCTCCTCGAAGGCATCCGCAAACCTGGCGTACAGCTTATCCGTATCGGACAGGGCCGCATCGCCCAGTATTACCGCAAGCTCCTTTGCGTCCTTGCCCCTGGAATAGGCGGCAAAGAGCTGGTTCATGGTGTCGGCGTGATCCTCCCGGGTCTTGCCCCGGCCTATGCCCTTATCCTTCAGGCGGGACAGGGAGGGCAAAACGTTTATAGGCGGCGTGACGCCCTTTCTGTGCAGCTCGCGCCCCAGAATTATCTGTCCCTCGGTTATGTAGCCGGTAAGGTCGGGTATGGGGTGGGTGATGTCGTCCTCCGGCATGGACAGTATGGGTATCATGGTGATGGAGCCGGGGTTGCCCTTTATGCGGCCCGCCCGCTCGTACATGGTGGCAAGGTCGGTATACAGGTAGCCGGGGTATCCGCGGCGGCCGGGAACCTCCTTGCGGGCGGCGGATACCTCACGGAGGGCCTCCGCGTAGTTGGTTATATCCGTGATTATTACCAGCACGTGCATGCCAAGGTCGTATGCAAGATACTCCGCGGCGGTGAGCGCCATGCGGGGAGTGGCTATGCGCTCTATGGCGGGGTCGTTGGCAAGGTTTATGAAGGTGACGGTACGGTCTATGGCGCCGGTGGCCCTGAAGTCGGAGGTGAAAAAGTCCGCCTCCTCAAAGGTTATGCCTACGGCGGCGAATACTACCGCGAAGCCCTCGCCGGTGCCCCGCACCTTAGCCTGACGGGCCATCTGGGCCGCAAGGTTTGCGTGGGGCAGGCCGGAGCCTGAGAACACCGGCAGCTTCTGGCCGCGTACCAGCGTGTTCAGGCCGTCTATTGCGGAAATGCCGGTCTGTATGAACTCGTTGGGGTAGTCCCTCGCGGCGGGGTTTATGGGCGCGCCGTTGATGTCCAGCCGCTTTTCGGGTATGAGCTCGGCGCCGCCGTCTATGGGCCTGCCCATGCCGTCGAATACCCTTCCCAGCATATCCGGCGCAACTGCCAGCTCTATGGAGTGGCCAAGGAATTTCGCGCTGGAATCGGTTATGCGCAGTCCCTGGCTGCCCTCGAAGAGCTGCAAAAGCGCCTTATCCTGATTTATCTCAAGCACCTTGCCCCGGCGTATCCTTCCGTCGGACTGCTCTATCTCCACCAGCTCGTCGTACTTTACGCCCTCTACCTGATCCACCAGCATAAGGGGGCCGGCAACTTCCCTGATGGTCTTGTATTCCTTGCGCATTATGCTTCGCCTCCTTCCGTAAGCTCCCGGATCTCCGCGTTGAGCTTTGCGGTTATCTCCTCATACCTCTCGGCGCACTTATCCTCCTCGGTATACTTGAAGCGGCCTATGTCCTCCCGGACGGGCAGCGCCGCAAGCTTATTGAAGGAAGCGTCCTTTGAAAGGGCGTCCAAGCTCTTTTCGTAGTAGCCTATTATCAGCCGCAGCAGCATGGCCTGCTTTGCGGGAGAGGTGTAGGTATCCACCTCATGGAAGGCGTTCTGATGGAGGTAGTCCTCTCTGATGGAGCGGGTGGCCTCCAGGGTGAGCCTGTCTTTGTAGCTCAGGGCGTCTATGCCCACCAGGCGGACGATCTCCTCCAGCTCGCTCTCCTCCTGCAGCATGTTCATGACCTTCTGCACCATGGCGGTCCAGTCCGGGTCTACCTCCTTGTTGAACCAGGGCTCCAGCCTGTCGAGGTAGAGGGAATATGAGGTCAGCCAGTCTATGGCGGGGAAGTGGCGGGCGTATGCCAGCTTTGCGCTCAAGCCCCAGAACACCTTTACGGTGCGGAGGGTCGCCTGTGATACCGGCTCTGAAATATCGCCGCCCGGAGGGGAAACGGCGCCTATAGCCGTGACCGCGCCAGTGCGGCCCTCCGTACCTAACGTCACAACGGAGCCCGCCCTCTCGTAGAACTCCGCCAAACGGCTGCTCAGGTATGCGGGGTAGCCCTCCTCGCCGGGCATTTCCTCCAGACGGCCGGACATCTCCCGCAGCGCCTCTGCCCAGCGGCTGGTGGAGTCGGCCATTATGGCTACCTTGTAGCCCATATCACGGAAGTACTCCGCTATGGTGATGCCGGTATATATGCTGGCTTCACGGGCCGCAACCGGCATATCCGAGGTGTTTGCTATAAGCACCGTGCGCTTCATGAGCGAAAGGCCCGTTCGGGGGTCCTTCAGCTCCGGGAACTCCATCAGAACGTCGGTCATCTCGTTGCCGCGCTCGCCGCAGCCGATGTAGACGACGATATCGACGTCCGACCACTTTGCCAGCTGGTGCTGCACGACAGTCTTGCCCGAGCCGAACGGGCCGGGGACGGCGGCTGTACCGCCCTTTGCCAGCGGGAACATGGTGTCGATGATGCGCTGGCCGGTCATAAGCGGCTGCGAGGGGGTGAACTTCCGGTCATACGGACGGGCCACGCGCACGGGCCACTTCTGCATGAGGCTGAGATTCTCCTCGCCCTTTGCCGTTTCCAGCACGCAGACGGTCTGCTCCACGGTAAACTCGCCGGACTTGATCTCCTTGACGGTGCCTGCCATTTTGGGCGGCACCATGATCTTGTGCAGAACGGCGCTCGTCTCCTGCACGGTGCCAATCACGTCGCCGCCGGAAACCTTGTCGCCCTTCTTGACCGTGGGCGTGAAGGCCCACTTCTTTTCGCGGTTCAGCGCCGGGACCTGTACGCCGCGGGCGATGGTCTCACCGCAGCGGTCGCGGATCTCGGTCAAGGGGCGCTGAATGCCGTCGTAAATATTTTCGAGCATGCCCGGACCGAGTTCGACGGAGAGGGGCATGCCGGTCGTCGTGACCTCGGCGCCGGGGCCGAGGCCGCTCGTTTCCTCATAGACCTGAATGGAGGCCGAGCCGCCTGTCATATTCAGGATCTCACCGATCAGCTGCTGTTTGCCGACGCGGACGACATCCGCCATGTTGGCGTCTTCCATCCCCTCGGCGACAACAAGCGGGCCGGATACCTTTACAATTCTACCTGACATTTCATCGAATCCTTTCTAAAATTCAAGGATGCTGTTTAAAGGATATTGGAGCCTACTGCGCGTTCGACGGCGGCGTTCAGCGCATTCATGCCGAGTCCCTTGCAGCCGCCCGCACCGGGGATCAAAATGACCGCCGGGGTGACGCTGGAGGCGTATTTCTCGATCTGCGTGTGCAGCGCCTCGGCATACGTCTCGGTCACATAGATGATCGCGTATGCGTCGGATTGCCTCGTGAGGCGGTGAAAGACCTCCGCCGCTTCCTCGGCGGAATTCACGGGAAACACGGTGAGGCCCAGAGCCGCAAAGCCCATGACGCTCTCGCGTTCACCCAGAACTGCGATTTTATACATACCGCTCACCTCGCTCATTGATACAGATCCCGCAGCCGTGCGCGGATCGTGTCGGCGGGCAGTCCCGCCTGCAGGCCGTTTACGATCATGCGGGCCGCTGAAATTTCATTTTCCAGCGCACAGAGATAGGCAATCACGACCTGCTCACCGAATACGACCGACTTCGCTTTTGCAAAATATGCCGTGAGCGTGTTGTCGCACAGCCGCTCAAACGCGGTCAGCGACCCCGTCTGCGACTCGTCGCCCGCCTGCGCGGCAGCGAAGAGCGCGGTATTCGCAAACAGCGGCGCAAACGGCTCGTCCTGCGCAAGCGACTGGCAGATCTCCTCTGCCGGAATGCTCCCACCGGGAACGAGGACGCTCTTTAAAAACGCGGCGTCCTTGTGCATACGACGCGCGCGCACGGCGGCGCGCAGGTTTGCGCTGTCAGCCTGCAGCTGTGCATAGCCCATCAGGAACGCGCTTCCGACCTGCGTAGCTGTTTCATGATACTCGGCGAAATACGCGCGGTCGAGGATTAGATCGGCCAGCTGCGGGTCGGCGCTTCTCGAGAGTGCATCGCGCGCAGTCTGCATCGCGGTCAGAACGGCCTGCGGGACGCTTCCGGCCTCGCCGGTTTCATAGGCGGTCTTGAGCGCCTGCGCATCCGCGCGGCCCGCGCCGGAGAGCAGAGGCGTTGGGTCTGTTCCGATAGCCTCAGCTTTGACGATGGTCTTGGCGTTGTGATAGTCATAGCGCATGCGGAACAGCGCCACGACGCCGTCCTTCGGTGCAAGCGCCTCTACCTCGGAAAATACGGCGGCGCGCCGGTCGTTCAGCGCCTTGTCGAGCCCAATGGTCAGTACGTCGGCATAGCCGCAGCCCTCTAAGGTTCGCGCCGCCTCCTGTACAGAGGACGAGAGCATGCGCACGGCCTTCTCTTCGGTGAGCAGCTGCGGCTCCTTTGCGCGCAGATACGCCGAAATAAACAGATAATCTGTGTCCTTACACGCCTTTACTTTCTTTTTTTGTTCCGTCACGTCAGCCTCCCGGCCTCAGCCAAACAGGCAGGCCGCGACCTTACCGGAAAGCGCGGGCCGCAGGCCGCTTACCATCGTGCCGATCGAGCAGTTTGTCTCAATCAGCCCGTCCTTCAGCACAACGCCGCCGCACATCGGCCGCGTTTCGGCGGAAAGCGTCAGTTCCGCGGGCTTCCCGGCCTTTTGAAGCAGCGCATTCGCCTGCTCCGTTACGGCCTGCCCCACCCGCTTGCGGTCTGCTTCGCAGAAGATCAGCGCTTCGTACCCGGTTGCGCTTGCCTGCGCGGCAAGCTGCGCACAGAGCTTGATATACTCTGCTTCGGGGAGCGAGAGAAGCTGCTGCTCTGCCTGCCGGAAGGCTGCGTCAACGAGTGACTGCTTCGTTTCGAGCAGCTGCCGCCGCGCAGCCATTCTGGCCGCGCCCTGATCGCGCGCAAGCTGCTTTTCGGCTTCGGCCTGTGCCTCCGCCGTCAGACGCTGCTGCTCGCTCTCAATTCTGCGGTCATAGTCTGTGCGGATCTGCGCCGCCTTTTCCTCAGCCTGCGCGCGGATTGCGGCAGCTTCGGTCTCGGCATCGGCAAGAATACGGGCGGAAATTTTCTCAATTCCGTTCATTGTTTTACCCTCTCCTGTGGGGTTACTTGCTGATATTGATGATCATCAGCATGGAGGCGAGCAGGGAAAGAATCGCATAGAACTCGACCGTGACGCACAGCACCATGCCCTTAGACCAATGATCAGGCTTCTTGGCCAGCAGATTGATGGACGCGCAGGCCACGCGGCCCTGTGCAAACGCGGAGATCATGCCGCCGAGCGCCATGGGCAGGCACGCGACGAAATACTGCAGACCCTGTGTAACGGTCAACTCGGGCAGAGAACCGGACAGCAGGCCCATGCGGAAAATGGCGAAGAACCACACGACGAGGCCGTACAGGCCCTGCGTGCCGGGGATGACCTGAAGAATCAGAACCTTGCCGAACTTGGCCGGATCCTCGCACAGCAGACCTGCGCCCGCCTCACCGGTCATGCCGGTGCCCTTTGCCGAACCGATGGCGCACAGCGCCGCCGCAAGACCCGCGCCCAGAAGCGCCAGAGCCAGACCGCCGAAAGCGTCAAAAAATGCTTGCATGATAGAGTTCCTCCTTAAGATTGAATGTCTACATAGTTTGTATTGATCGCCAGGGGCTCGAACGGCTTGCCGCCGTCCTTATAGAATTTGCCGAAGTATTCCAGACACTGCAGACGCAGATCGTGGACATAGCAGCTCAGCAGGTTCAGCGCGAAGTTGAGTCCATTGCCGGCTACCGACACGAGCAGGAAGAACACCACGTTCCCCGGAATCGCGCCGAGCGTATTGAAGACCGATGCAATGACAGAGCCTGCCAGCATCAGGGTCATCAGTCTGGAATACGAAAGAATGTCGCCGAAGTAGCCCGTCACATGGTTGTAGACCGAGCCGAAGATCGCCGTGACCTTGCCGAAGCCCTTCGCGCTCCAGCCGGAGCCGACCACGACCATGCCGAGTCCGACATACAAAACGATGTTCGTCACGCCGAGCGCCATGCACGCGATGCCCGCGAACACGACCCACCAGGTGAGTTCTTCCCAAATGGCGTCCATAATTTCACCCTTTTTAATCTTCTCGAAGAAACTGATGGCCATGCCGGTCACGATCTGGACAAAGCCGAGCGCCATGGCGCCGATCAGAATCGTGATCGTGTCGTCGAGCGGGGTGAAGAGCGCGGGGAGCGCCTTGAACGTCGTGTCGGGGTTGATGATGCCGACCAGCTGCGGCAGGAAATCGCCGAAGAAGCCGCCCGTCAGTGCGCCCATGATGAATGTGCTGATGCCGCAGGAGAACATGAGTCCGAACATCTGTCCGCTTGTGCCCTTGGGCCGGGACTTTTTCGTGATGATGATCGAAGCGAGGATCATCAAAAGTCCATACCCCATGTCCGCCATCATGATGCCGTAGAACAGAATGAAAAACGGCGCCATGAGCGGGTTCGGGTCTACGCCGTCATAGGCGGGGAGCGAATACATCTCCGTGACCATGTTCAAGGGCCATGTCAGCTTGTTGTTTTTGAGTTTGACCGGTACGTCCGGATATTCCTCCGGCGACGGGTCTTCCAACTCCCATGCGCAGCAGTAGTGCTCCAGCAGTGTTTCAAGCTTCCCAACGTCCTCACATGGAACCCAGCCGTCCAAACAGAACGTCCGCTCCGAGTGCGCCAGCCGGTCGGCGGCCTGCGCTTTTGCAATCTCCTGCGTGCAGCGGTCGGCCGCAAGCCGGATGGCAGGCGTTTCGCCTGCAAGCGCTGTAAGTTTGTCTGTCAGGCGCTTGTCCTCCTGCTCACAGGCGGCAAGCTTTTCATCCGTCAGGCGGATGTTTTCTGCCGCCGTGCCTGTTACGCCGTCGAAGCAGGTCTGTGTGAAGCCGGATTCGCGCAGCGCAGACGCTGCGGCATCATACGCGCCTTTGTAGACGATCACCAGCAGATACAGACTCTGCTGGTCGGCGCTGACCATTTCGATCTGCGCCTCACCTGCGGCTTCGTAAACAGCCTCGCGCAGCGCGTCAAACCCTGTCTGCGCCGGGACGGTGCCGATCAGCACGCGCGTGTGCTGCGTTCCGTTTGACTCCAGCGGCAAATCGAGCGTCTGCCATGGCACAAAGCTTTCACGAAGTGCCGAGAGTCTGCTTTTTTCTGCCTGATTGCGGCTGCGCGCATCCTGCGTTTCCAGCGCATCCTGTGCTGCCTGAACGGCTGCGCTGTACGCATCGTCGTCAAACAACTCGTCGAGCGTCTTTTCCGGGCGGGCGGAGAACAGACCGCCTTTTTTTGTTTCATACTGCTTGAGTGTTTCCAGCGCGGAGGCGAGTGCGGCGGATGTCCGGCTCAGCGCGTCCGCGCTGCTGCTGTCTCCGGCGCGAAAGATCTGCGTCTGCTGTGCCCCGGTCAGCGCCTCGGGTGAGCCGATCTCGACGCTTCCGAGCAGCTGCAACTCACGAATGAGTTGTGTCTGTTCCTCCGCGATGCCGCACAACCGCAGTTTTTTCATTTTTAAGATTGCCATTCGCTGTCCCAGATCCTCTCTACAATCATTGCCGCCGCTGCGCCGGACCGGCTGGCTGCCGCCTGCTCCAGTGCCCGGCACTGCGCGGCCGTTTTGCTGTTCAAATCCGTTTCAAATGCCGCTGCCTGATTTTCGGCTTGCTGCTTTGCCTCGCGCATGCGCTCCTGCGCGCCGGATATCACGGCGTTCAGACGGGCTGTGCCATCCTTTTCGGCCTGTACGGCCAGTTCGGCGGCCTCTGCGCGCGCCTGCTCGCAGATCGCGCGAGCCTGTTCCTCCGCTGCGGCAATCTGTGTGAGTTCCTGCATCGCCATTTCCATCACCCCCTTCATGTACACCCTGCGGCGCTGCTCCAAAAAAACAGCGCCGCATCATATTTTCCCAAAATACAGAAAAAACTCTATATATTATGTACAGAATGTACTTGATTCTGTTAATTTTAGCATAGGCGTTAAGAAACTGCAATAGATATCGATAAAAAAATGCCTAAATAGGCGTTTTTGACAAAATACGCAATTTACTCTGGATTTTTAAAAAGAGTATATATATAATAAAAACTTGAGTGCATATGGAGGAATTGAGATGGAACAGATTCTGAGCGGTTACTGCCGCACGAGCGACGCTTCACGGATGGTGCTTGTAGAAGACGGCGAGGCGGACTGCGATTTTGAGGTTTGCGCCTATCGGGATGTCTGCCAGATCGGGCAGCAGATTGCGCAGCTTCAGCAAATGGAGAAACAGGCATGAATATTTGTCTCTACGGCGCGTCGAGTCCCGCGCTTGACCGCGCATATTTTGACGCGGCGGAGGAATTCGGACGCCTGCTGGCCAAAAACGGCCATACGCTCGTCTACGGCGGCGGCGCGCAGGGCGTCATGGGCGCTGCGTCACGCGGCGCTGCGGACGCGGGCGGAAAGATCATAGGCATCGCGCCGTCCTTTTTAAATGTAGACGGTATTCTCTTTGACCGCTGCACCGAGTTTATCCTGACGGACACCATGGCCGAGCGCAAGGCCGCCATGATCGCCCATGCGGACGCGTTCGTCATGGCCCCCGGCGGCTTCGGAACGTTCGAGGAGTTTTTCGAGGTGCTGACGCTCAAGCAGCTTGGCCGCCACAACCCGGCCATCGCCATTCTCAACACAAACGGATTCTATGATAAAATGCAGGCCTTTGTCCTGTCCGCCGTGGAGCAGAACTTCATCCGCCCCGCCTGCCTGAATATCTACGCCCTTTGCCCCACGCCAGCAGATACGCTGACATATCTCGAGCAGTATGACCCCGCTGCACTCGACGTGCGGCATTTGAAGAATATTTGATTGCCCACGCTGGCCTGGAAGAATACACCACTTTTGCGGAAATCTGTGGCGAATTTGGAACTTCCCAGCGGGCCGATGTAGGCATCGGCCCCTACAAGACTCTGGAAAATTCGTGCTGCGCTGCAAATTTTGTCTGCAAGGCTAATTTACCGCAGATATTCTAACGCAACTACCCACAAATTTGGAGAACCATAACAGGCGGCGCGTACCATAGTGCCCGTAAGATGAGTATGTGTGTTCGTAACAACTAAAAACTCGGTGCTAACCCGAACTATATCCGCAGGATGCGCCAAACGCGCCCAAGCACTCTTTTTCCCATATCTTTTCTCTTGCGAGAGAAAAGATATGGCCGCCGAAAGTGCGTCGGAAACGGCCTCGACGGAACGAGCCCCCGCGTTGCGCGCGAAGCCTCTTATCCTCTGAGCCCGTTTCCTCCTTTCCAAAACGCAAACGCTTCGCTGGTTTGCGTTTTGGTGATAGGCCTCGACGGAACGAGCCAACGTTCTTTGTGAATCTGCTTTTTCCAGTCCGTTTCTCCGGCACGTCCGTGTCGGAGTTTTTTTCACAAGATTCGGCAATTCCGAATCAAAATCCGGCGCTTGCGCTTGACAGAAATATGCGCGGGGTGATACGGTATGAAAAACAACGCTTTTGTTTGGAGTATGCAGATGAGACCTGAAAAAACGGGCAGGCGGTGTGTCCTGATTCTTCTGATATTGCTGGCGGCGGTCTTTTTCCTGTCGTTTCTGCTGGGCCGGTACCGGGTCTCAGCGCTTCAGACTGCACGGCTGCTGGCTGACCGGGCGCTGTCCGGCATTTCGCGCGGGCGTCTGCGCCTCGCACCCACATGGACGCCGGAGGAGGCCTCTGTTGTCATCCAGATCCGCCTGCCGCGCATTTTGTCTGCTGCGCTCATCGGCGCGGCGCTCTCGGCTGCGGGTGCGTCGTATCAGGCCATGTTCCGCAATCCCATGGTTTCGCCGGATCTTCTTGGCGCATCGACAGGCGCGTGCTTTGGTGCTGCGTTGGCAATTCTGCTTGGCGCAAGCTACGCTGTGATTACGGCGGGGTCGTTCCTCTTCGGTCTTGCGGCTGTGGGACTGACGTATCTTGTCGGGCGGCTGAGCCGTATGCGCTCGAATCTGGCGATGGTGCTGGCGGGCGTGATGGTCGGCTCGCTGTTTTCCGCCGGAACCTCCTTTATTAAATTGGTTGCCGACACGAACGAACAGCTGCCTGCCATCACCTATTGGTTGATGGGCGCGCTGACCGCTGTTCGTTTGGACGATCTGCACTTTGCGATGGTTCCCATTTTGTTGGGCCTGCTTCCGCTTTTTTTTCTGCGCTGGCGGCTGAATCTGCTGACGATCAGCGAAGCTGAGGCGCGCAGCATGGGCGTCAACACAAAGCTTCTGCGGCTGGCTGTCATCGTCTGCGCGACGCTTGCGACTGCGGCCAGCGTCTCCATCAGCGGCATGATCGGATGGGTGGGGCTTGTGATTCCGCATATCTGCCGGCTGCTCGTCGGGCAGAACACGAGGCATTTGCTGCCGTGCTCCATGCTGCTGGGTGCAAGCTTTCTTATGCTGGTCGATGACCTGGCGCGGTGCCTCACAACGAGCGAAATTCCGCTCGGCATCCTCACAGCCCTTGTCGGCGCGCCGCTGTTCCTTTATTTAATTGTGAAGGGAGGCGCGCGGGATGCAGCTTGAGGTATCCGATCTCTTTTTTTCCTATGACGAAACGGACGTGTTAAAAAGTGTCAGCTTCTGTGCGGACAGGGGCGAGCGCATTGCCGTGCTCGGCCCGAACGGCGTGGGAAAGAGCACACTGTTCCGCTGCTTGCTTGGCTTTCTGGAGCCGAAGCGCGGCAGCATTAAAATCGCGGGCCGCGACGTGCGGGACTATTCCCGACGCGCACTGGCGGCGGAACTTGCGTATATTCCGCAGTCCTACAGCCCGGCGTTCGACCATACGGTGCTCGATAGCGTTCTGATGGGCCTCGGCGCGCAGCTTGGGCCGTTCGACCGCCCCTCGCGGGAGCAGACGGACGCGGCGCTGCGGATTCTGGACGAACTTGGTATCGGCGCGCTGGCTTCGCGCGGCTGCATGCGCATTTCCGGCGGAGAACGACAGCTGATGCTCCTTGGCCGGGCGCTCATCCAGAACGCGCACACGCTCATCATGGACGAGCCGACGGCCAGCCTCGACTACGGCAACAGCTTCCGCGTCATGCAGCGCATCGAATCCCTGTCGGCGAGCGGCTACAGCGTCATTTTTTCCACACACGAGCCGAATCAGGCATTCCGGTACGCAACGAAGGTGCTTGCCCTGAAGGACGGGCGGGTGCTGGCTTTCGGCCCGCCGGGGCAGGTGCTGACCCCGACGCTTCTGCGGACGCTCTATGGTGTTCCGGTTGCCGTCACGCAGGTGCAGGCCGGAAGCCGGGTCTTTTCTGTCTGTACGCCCTATGTAACCGATGATTAAATCGTCTGCGGTTGTCAGCGGAGCTTTTGCCCCAACTGTGCAGTTTGAAAAACTTGAAATACACAAAGTATTCCTGCGTTTTCAAACTTTCATTTGGGACAAAATCTCTCGCTGACAACTCTTGCCGATTCAATCAGCGGTTACCTACGCCCAGGAGGAATAGAAGTATGTTTGTCTGGACGCCGGACATGATCCGGTTTATGCAGGCGGCGAACGAAAGAAACGATTATCATGCCCGCCTTGCCGCGATTCTCGCGCCCAAGCTTTCAAACTGCCGGACGCTCTGCGACGCGGGCTGCGGGTTGGGCGCCCTATCCGCCGCGCTGAGCCCGTATTTTGCGTCTATCACTGCTGCTGATGTGTCCGGCGAGGCGCTGGACGTGCTGCGGCGGACCATCCATGCACAGCAGCTTGGGAACATCACGCCGCTGCAATGCGATTTGCTGACATCGGAGGATAGAACGCAGTATGATGCAATGCTCTTCTGCTTTTTTGGAAGTCTCGCGGAGATCCTTCCCGTCGCGCGCCGGCAGTGCGCAAAAACACTGATTATCATCAAAAAGAATTACGATCTGCACCGGTTTTCTCTGACAGATCAGCCCATTCGCGGCGAGACGGCTTCCGCCGTCTGCGAAACGCTCCGCGAAATGGGCGTTCCGTTCGAGTTTGACGCGCAGGAACTGGAGCACGGGCAGCCGTTTGCATCGCTGGGCGATGCTGTCCGGTTTTTCCGCATCTACAGCCGGGACGAGGACCCCAGCGCAGTTGCACCCGAAACCGTCCTGCCGCGTCTGCGGCGGACGGAAGATGTGCAATATCCATATTATCTGCCGCAGACCAAGCGGCTTGGCATCCTGACGATCAGAATGGAGGATCTTGTATGAAAGCGCTTTTCACATCCATGCTGCAGGCGCTCGCGCGGGGCGAGGGCGTCGTGCTGTGCAGCATTCTTGCCTCATCCGGTTCCACGCCGCGCGGTGCGGGCGCAAAAATGGCTGTCTTCGCCGATGGCCATACGGAGGGCACCGTCGGCGGCGGCGCAGTCGAGTTGGAATCCGGGAAGCTGGCGATGGAGGTTCTGAAAACGAAACAGTCCCTCGTCCACGGTTACTGCCTGGCTCCCAACGAGGTCGCGGACATCGGCATGATCTGCGGCGGCAATGTGACGGTCTTCTTCCAGTATTTTGACCCGCAAGCCGAAGCGGATACCGCGCTTCTGTGCGGCATTCTGGACCTGCTGAACGGCAATCAGAACAGCTGGCTTGTCTACCGTATGGATGAAGGCTGTGTCAGTGCGATGGGAACCTATGATGAGGCGCACGGCCTGCGTTTCACGGATTGTATCACGCTGGGCGAACTGCGTCCGATGCTTTGTGCGGATGCGGTCACGAAAAAGGGGGAGCCGCGCTATTATGTCGAACCGCTCACGCGGGCAGGCTATGCGTATATCTTCGGCGGCGGCCATGTCGGCGCGGCGCTCGTGCCGGTGCTGGCCTCGGTCGATTTCCGTGTTGTGGTCTATGATAACCGGCCCAATTTTGCTACGCCGGAGCACTATCCGCAGGCCGAACGCGTCATTCTCGGCGATTATCTGGACATCGGCGCACATCTGACGCTTACGGAAAATGATTATGTCTGCATCATGACCCCCGGCCATCAGGCCGACCGCGAGGTGCTGCTGCAGGCGATGCGCTCACCTGCGACGTATATCGGCTGCATCGGCAGCCGCACAAAGGTCTCCAAGACGCGTGAGCGCCTCAAGGGCGAC
>ERZ779840.2994-NODE-2994-length-13929-cov-15.128658_pt1 | contig 13929 bp, 13 predicted proteins | sample MGYA00511561_ERZ779840 | MGnify/ENA primary metagenome ERZ779840 (study PRJEB29588, sample SAMEA2162036) | human gut metagenome | biome: human gut; feature: human-associated habitat; material: faeces | place: Denmark | collected 2008/2010 ...
GAGCACACGGTTCATACCCGTGGTGTCGTGGGTTCAAATCCCTCTCTCGCTACTACTGTAAAAGAACGCGTTTGCGTTCTTTTTTTATGTAATTTTATTACAAAAATAGTGGTTTCATTGTGCAGTATCTGTGGACTGATTGTGAAATGTGCACAAGCAAAATATGTTATTATTGTAAATATCGGTGAAATTACATAAAACATCTTGAAAAATCAAATACAATATGCTATTTTAAATACACCATTACAAATACTTTTTACAAGATTATTTTTTTTCATATCGAATTCATCAATTATTTTAATTATAGGTGAATTCTCCCTCCTTTCATCATAGCATAAGCAGCTATGAATTTTGCCCCTTATGAGAGAACGGCTCATAAGGGGATTTTTTTATGTAATAGGAAATTATATTAGAATTTCCTATTACATAAAAGGCACTATGTGCCGATGATGAGCACTCGCACGAAGAAGTAGTTTGCCGCAAGCGACCGTGCTCGGCGCAGGAATGTGCTTTGCACATTCTTTTTATTTATAAAATGGTAATACTTTGCATCTTGACATAATGCGTGTTATTAAGATAAATTATAATTGAGTTTAACGACACTAACTATAATTAGAGAGGACATATCGATGATAAAGAAACAATTAATTCAGACAATACCTGAGAGTAAAAAATATATAGCAGGAAATGTCATATTCCAATGGCTGGCTCTGGTTTCTAATATTGTGCTTATGACGATAATAACAACATTTATTGCGGGCCTTATAGACGGTGGCAGTGGAATAGGAAAATATAATTTTTCTAGTATGGCAGCTATGGTGATAAGTCTTATAGTATGCGTTATTGTAAGGGCAGTTTGTAATATTGGTTCATCAAAGATGAGCTATCTGTCATCTAAGACAGTAAAGAGAAATTTAAGACAGATGATATATGAAAAGCTTCTTCGTATGGGAGCATCATATAATGAGAAGGTTAAGACATCAGAACTTGTACAGGTTACAGTTGAAGGTGTAGACCAGCTTGAAACATATTTTGGAGCATATATGCCCCAGTTTTTTTATGCTATGCTTGCACCGCTTACATTATTTGTTTGCATATGCACTATAAATGTGGTTTCGGCAGTAGTTCTGCTTATATGCGTACCGCTTATACCAATATCAATTGCATTTGTGCAGACCTGGGCCAAGAAGCTTTTATCTAAATACTGGTCACAATATACAGCTCTTGGCGACACATTTTTGGAAAATCTTGAAGGGCTTACAACTTTAAAGATATATCAGGCAGATGATTATAAGAACATACAGATGAACGAGGAGTCAGAAAAGTTCAGAAAGATAACAATGAAAGTGCTTACAATGCAGCTTAATTCTATTACAATAATGGATTTTGTTGCATATGGAGGAGCAGCTCTTGGAATTATTCTTTCTGTGACGCAGTTTAGGGCTGGTAATATTAATCTGGCAGGCTGTCTTCTGATTATACTTTTATCAGCGGATTTTTTTATTCCAATGCGACAGCTTGGCTCATTCTTTCATATAGCTATGAATGGAATGGCGGCAAGTGATAAGATATTTAATTTTCTTGCACTTGAGGAAGAGGATAAAGGAAGCAATGAGTTTCCGGCCAATGAAAATATAGAATTAAAAAATGTACATTTTTCGTATGAGAAAGATAGGGAAATTCTTAAAGGTGTTGATATGACGTTTTCTGATAAGAGCTTTACAGCGATTGTCGGTGAGAGCGGCTGTGGTAAATCAACGCTTGCAGGAATACTTATGCACCGCAATAAGGGTTATATAGGAGATATCAGGATTGGAAGTGAGAAGCTTTCTGATATAAGCGAGGCTTCACTAATGCAAAATGTTACATATATAAGTCATCAGAGCTATCTGTTTAAAGGTACGATAAGGGATAACCTTATTGTTGCTTATCCGGACGCGACAGATGAGCATATGTTAGATGTTCTTAAAAGAGTTAATCTATATGACTTTGTTATGTCTGAGGGCGGACTTGATATGAAGCTTAATGAACAGGCTTCTAATCTTTCGGGTGGACAAAGGCAAAGACTTGCACTTGCAAGGGCACTTATGCATGACAGAAATATATATATATTTGATGAGGCAACTTCTAACATTGATATGGAGAGCGAAGACGATATTATGAGAGAGGTGCTTAATCTTGCAAAGACTAAAACAGTGATTCTTATATCTCACAGACTTGCTAATGTAGTTAATGCAGACAATATATATGTGCTTGAAGCTGGCAGAGTTGCAGAGGCTGGAAAGCATAATGAGCTTTTAGCAAAAAATGGAGTATATTCAAGATTATGGAATGTACAGTATGAGCTTGAGAATTACGGTTTTAAAGATAATGTTGAAAAAAGAACATCAGGAAATGAGGCATAAATATGGGTAAGGTGGATAATAATAAGCATATTGTTAATAGTTCAGACGGAAAATCCGGACGTAGTGGATTAAATGTAATGTTAAGGCTTATAGGTCTTGTAAAACCGCTTACCGGTTATATGGCGGTGGCAATTCTTATGGGACTTGCAGGACATTTATGTGCTTCTTTTATAACAATATTCGGTGGTTATGCAATACTCGATGTATCAGGGTATGATACAGGACTCACACTTGGTGTGATATTCGTGTGCGTAATTGTGTTCGCACTTGTAAGGGCAGGTTTCAGATATGCAGAACAGTCGTGTAATCATTTTATAGCATTTAAGTTACTTGCAATAATAAGAGATAAAGTATTCAGGGCATTAAGAAAGCTTTGTCCAGCCAGGCTTGAGGGCAGGGACAGAGGCGACCTTATATCTATAATAACTTCGGATATAGAGCTTCTTGAGGTGTTCTACGCACATACAATATCACCTATTGCGATAGCTGTATTGTATACAATAATTATGTGTTGTTATATAGGCTCATTTCACTGGTCGCTGGCACTTATTGCACTTATAGCATATGCATGTGTAGGTGTTGTGATACCGCTTATTGCATCTAAGGCAAGCGGAGATGATGGTTTAAGATACAGAACTAAGTCGGGAGAACTCAGCAGCTTCGTGCTTGAAAGCCTAAGAGGTGCTTCTGAGACAATACAGTATGGCAATGGTGCTAAACGTCTTGAACTTATGAATGGCAGGACAGATGATTTATCAGAAGATGCAAGAAGAATGAAGAGTGTGTCTGGTGTTAATACAGCGGTTACTAATGTGTGTATACTGGTATTTGACATAATTATGCTTCTTGCAGGTGTTAAGCTTTATTATGCCGGTATTATAGGCTTTGATGGTGTACTCCTTACTACTATTGCATTATTCTCATCATTTGGACCGGCAGTGGCGCTGGCGGCGTTAGGAAGTACATTGCAGAGTACATTTGCGGCAGGTAACAGAGTTCTTGATATATTAGATGAAGAACCGGTTATAGAGGAACTTACGGGTAATAAAGAAATTGAATTTGAAGGTATTAATGCGGAAGATGTTACATTTGCCTATGGACAAGAAACTATACTTGATAATTTCAGTATTGATATTAAGAAGGGTGAAATAACTGGAATAATAGGAAAGAGCGGAAGTGGAAAGTCAACGCTCCTTAAGCTGTTTATGCGTTTCTGGGATACAGATAAAGGAAGAATAAGTATTTCAGGCAGTGATATTAAGAATATTAACACTTCTAACTTAAGGGATATGGAAGGTTTTATGACACAGGATACACATCTGTTTCACGACAGCATAAAGAACAATATAAGAATTGCAAAGCTTGATGCGACAGATGAAGAAATTGTGAATGCCTGCAAGAAAGCTTCCATACACGATTTTATACAGTCGCTTCCACAGGGCTATGATACACCTGTAGGAGAATTGGGAGATACACTTTCGGGAGGAGAGAAACAGCGTATAGGACTTGCGAGGGTATTTCTTCATAATGCACCTTTAATACTCTTAGATGAGCCTACAAGCAATCTTGACAGTCTTAACGAGGCGGTTATCCTTAAATCGCTTAATGAGGAAAGACAGAATAAGACGGTTGTGCTGGTGTCACACAGACAGTCAACTATGAGAATTACGGATAAGATATATTCCGTAGAGAATGGGCGAATGAGTTAATAATTATGAAAAAGACAGATATTAATAAAAAGAGAGAAAAAGAGAAGCAGATGGTTTCTTATATGATAGCGTTATATTGTAAGAAAAATCATCATAATAAATATAATAAGGGCAGTATCAATAAAAATGGCTTGTGTGCTGAGTGTCAGGAGCTTGCTGAGTATGCAGGATTAAGAAGTGATAAATGCCCATTTATGGAAACTAAGACATTCTGTGCTAACTGCAAGGTACATTGCTATAATCAGGAGATGAGGGGAAAGATAAAAGCAGTAATGAGATTTTCAGGACCGAGAATGATGTTTCATCATCCGGTTGCGGCTATTCATCACATTGTTTCAACAATGCGTGAGAAGAAAAGGCTAAGAAAGGAAAGTGAATATTAAATATGAGAATTGAGGCGGTATATGGGGTGTTAATTCCTTTATTGGGAACAACACTAGGAGCAGCTTGTGTGTTTTTTATGAGGAAGAATATGAAAGATGGGATACAAAGAAGCCTTACAGGCTTTGCATCCGGAGTTATGGTTGCAGCTTCTGTATGGAGTCTGCTTATTCCGTCAATTGAACAGTCAGAAGATATGGGAAGATTTGCGTTCGTGCCGGCACTTGTCGGTTTATGGGCTGGTATGCTGTTCTTGCTGCTGCTTGATAATATAACGCCTCATCTGCATATTAATAGTGAGGTTTCGGAAGGACCAAGAACTAATCTAAAAAAAACGACTATGCTTGTCCTTGCAGTGACAATTCATAATATACCTGAGGGGATGGCAGTTGGTGTTGTGTATGCGGGCTTTCTGCTTGGCAATTCAGGAATTACAGCAATGGCGGCACTTGTGCTGTCGGTTGGAATAGCAATTCAGAATTTCCCAGAGGGAGCTATTATATCAATGCCGCTAAGAGCTAACGGGCTTGGCAGGGGAAAGTCATTTCTGTATGGATTTCTGTCAGGCGTGGTTGAACCTGTAGCTGCATTCGTAACGATACTGGCAGCAGGAATAATTACACCTGCAATGCCATATCTTTTAAGCTTTGCGGCAGGAGCTATGATATATGTTGTAGTAGAAGAACTTATTCCGGAGATGTCACAGGGGAGGCATTCTAATATCGGAGTAATTGCATTTGCGATAGGTTTTGGAATAATGATGATGTTAGATGTGGCATTAGGATAAATGTGTATTAGGAACTTGTAAATGTTACTAAAATGTGGTTTACTTATAAGGATATGATATTGATAGGCTTATGCGTACTGAGAAAGGTATGGTTATTAGATGAGAGTTGGATTAGGTTATGATGTTCATAAGTTAGTTGAAGATAGAAAGCTTATAATTGGTGGAGTAGAGATTCCTTATGAGAAAGGATTATTAGGTCATTCAGATGCAGATGTATTATTACACGCAATTATGGATGCACTTTTAGGTGCCGCGGCACTTGGAGATATAGGAAAGCATTTTCCAGATACAGATGATGCTTACAAGGGCATATCAAGCATTAAGCTTTTAGAGGAAGTTGGTGTGCTTCTTGATAAGAATAATTATATAATCGAGAATATAGATGCTACAATTATTGTACAGAAGCCTAAAATGCGTCCTTATATAGATACTATGAGAGAGAATATTGCAAAGGCATTAAAGATTGATGTCAACTGTGTTAATGTAAAGGCGACAACAGAAGAAGGTCTTGGCTTTACAGGAACAGGTGAGGGCATATCCTCACAGGCTATATGCAGTCTTGTGTCAGTGTCTAATTATATATATGGTGATTCGGATATGACTAACTGTTGCAGCGGCTGTAATGGATGTGCTGCAAGAAGAACACAGGAGTAAGTCTGGTCACAGGATTACAATTGAGTAATTATTAGGAATTCAGCATATCTGATTGTGATTAAATATCATATAATAGATTAAGATTAATTAGTTAGGAAGTTATCAGATATGAAATATTTAGATTTTATAAAGCAGGAAATGGCTGTCATTATGGATAGGGATCCTGCGATTAAAAGTAAAATGGAAGTGTTCCTTTATCCAAGCTTCTGGGCATTGTTAAAGTACAGAAAAGCCCATAAGCTTTATAAGAAAGGGCATTTCTACAGAGCAAGAAAGCTGTCACAAAGAACAGCAAGAAAGACAGGAATAGAAATCCACCCAGGTGCAACTATTGGCGAAGGGTTATTTATTGACCACGGACATGGTGTTGTCATCGGTGAAACTGCTATTATAGGAGATAATGTAACACTCTATCAGGGAGTTACGCTTGGTGGAACAGGCAAAGAGCAGGGCAAACGTCATCCTACACTTGGAAGCAACATAATGGTTGGTGCAGGTGCTAAGGTATTAGGTTCTGTGACTATAGGCGATAATTGTAAGATAGGTGCAGGTTCAGTAGTATTAAAAAATGTGCCACCTAACTCAACAGTTGTAGGTGTCCCTGGCAGAGTTGTTATGAGAGGTGATGTAAGAGTGCTTGAAGATCTTGACCAGATACATCTTCCAGACCCGGTTATGAGCGATATAGAATATCTTAAGGAGCAGAATAAGAAGCTTAAGAAACGTATCGCACATCTTGAAAATCTTGTTAATGAGCCAAGAAATATAGAAGAATAGAAGATTAATTTTACCGACATAAAGAAAGGATCAAAGTTATTATGAAGATTTATAATACACTTTCAAGAAGTAAAGAAGAATTCGTGCCATTAGAAGAAGGCAAAGTTAAAATGTATGTATGCGGACCAACAGTGTATAACCTTATACATATTGGTAATGCAAGACCTATGATAGTGTTTGATACAGTAAGGAGATATCTTGAGTACAAGGGATATGATGTTAATTATGTATCTAACTTTACAGATGTGGATGATAAGATTATTAAGAAGGCTATAGAAGAAGGAGTTACAGCAGAAGAAATCTCTAAGCGTTATATTAAGGAATGTAAAAAGGATATGGCTGGAATGAATATTAAGCCAGCAACAACACATCCTCTTGCTACACAGGAAATTGACGGTATGATTGATATGATAAAGACACTTATCGATAAAGGTTATGCCTATGAGAAGAATGGTACTGTATATTACAGAACAAGACGTTTTGAGGGTTATGGAAAGCTTTCTAAGAAGAATATAGATGATTTAGAGGCTGGACATAGAGATGATGCACACAAGCTTAAGGTATCAGGTGAAGACGAGAAGGAAGATCCACTTGATTTCGTATTATGGAAGCCAAAGAAGGACGGAGAGCCTTATTGGGAGTCACCTTGGAGTGAAGGACGTCCGGGCTGGCATATAGAGTGTTCTGTAATGTCTAAGAAGTATCTTGCAGATGAGATAGATATTCACGCAGGCGGTGAGGATTTAATATTCCCGCATCACGAGAATGAAATTGCACAGTCAGAAGCTGCTAACGGAGTTCCGTTTGCCAAGTACTGGATGCACAATGCATTCCTTAATATTGATAATAAGAAAATGTCTAAGTCATTAGGTAATTTCTTTACAGTAAGAGATATTTCAAAGGAATATGATTTACAGGTATTAAGATTTTTTATGCTTTCAGCACATTACAGGAATCCTATTAATTTCAGCCATGACCTTATGGAGGCAGCCAAGAACGGTCTTGACAGAATAATCACAGCAGTTACTAATCTTACACATCTTGAAAAGAGTGCTAAAGATAGTGCTATGACAGAAGATGAGAAGAAGGTAATAGATTCAACTAAAGACATTTATGGTAAATTTGAAGCTGCTATGGATGACGACTTTAATACAGCTGATGCAATATCAGCAGTATTTGAATTAGTTAAGCTTGCTAATTCTAATTCATCAGAGGACAATACTAAGGAATATATAACAGCACTAAAGGAAAGTATTGTTACACTTGCGGATATATTAGGACTTAAGGTTATTAAGGAAGAAGAACTTCTTGATGAAGATATAGAAGCACTTATCGCTGAAAGACAGCAGGCAAGAAAAGATAAGAATTTTGCAAGAGCTGACGAGATAAGAGATGAACTTATGGCTAAGGGAATTATTCTTGAGGATACAAGAGAAGGTGTCAGATGGAAGAGAGCATAAAAGATAACCTGACAAGTGATATATGGGATGTACTTGGACTAAAAAGTGTAAGTCCAAGACAGCTTTCCCCACTTGTTCTTGCGTATATAGGTGACAGTATATTTGACTTAGTAGTAAAGACTAAGATAGTTACTGCTGGCAATACACAGGTTAATAAGATGAACAGGGCTGCAAGCAGTATTGTCAAGGCTGAGTCACAGTCTAAGATGATAGGTTATCTTGAAGATAAGCTTACCGAGGAAGAAGGAAGTGTATACAAGAGAGGCAGAAATGCCAAATCCTACACATCAGCCAAGAATGCTTCCATAAGTGATTATAGAAGGGCGACAGGCTTTGAGGCACTTATGGGTTATCTGTATTTGTCAGGACAGTATGAAAGAATGTGCGAGCTTATTAAAGATGCACTTGACTGGCTTGAAAATGATAATAAACAGGCATAAAAGAAAGGTTGGAATTCATAAATATGAGATATAAGGAATTAACATTTGAGGGGCGTAATGCAGTCATTGAGGCATTTCGTTCTGGAAAGACAATTGATAAGCTGTTTATTCTTGATGGCTGTCAGGACGGTCCTATAAAGAGTATTGTAAGAGAAGCTAAGAAGACTTCAACAATAATTAACTATGTGGACAAGGAAAGACTTGACAGACTTGCCAATACAGGACACCATCAGGGCGTTGTTGCAATAGGTGCAGCTTATGAATATGCAGAAGTTGAAGATATATTAGAAGCTGCAAGATGCAAGGGCGAAGCACCATTTATATTTGTTCTTGATGAGATTGAAGATCCACATAATCTTGGTGCAATAATAAGAACAGCTAATCTTGCAGGAGCACATGGTGTTATTATCCCTAAGAGAAGAGCTGTAGGACTTACAGCGACAGTAGCCAAGACATCAGCAGGTGCAATTAATTATACACCAGTAGCCAAGGTTACTAATATAGCTAACACTATTGAGGCATTAAAGAAAGAGGGCTTGTGGTTCGTATGTGCAGATATGGGCGGCGAAACTATGTATAACCTTGATTTAAAAGGACCGATAGGCCTTGTTATAGGCAATGAAGGCAATGGCGTAAGCCGTCTTGTAAAAGAGAAATGTGATTTTGTTGCCTCAATTCCTATGAAGGGAGATATAGACTCTCTTAATGCTTCGGTTGCGGCAGGAGTTATGGCGTTTGAAATAGTAAGGCAGAGAATGGTATGAAGCATTATGAGTTGTACAAAGATGAAGAACTTGTAAGTATGTATCGTGACGGAGATGCAAGAGCTGTGGACGAGATTATGGAAAGATATAAGAATCTTGTTAGAAAAAAAGCGAATGCTATGTATATAGTCGGCGGGGATAAAGACGACCTTATACAGGAGGGAATGATAGGACTTTATAAGGCAGTCACAACATATGATGAGCTAAAGGCAGCTTCGTTTGCTACATTTGCCTCACTATGTATTAACGGACAGCTTATGAATGCAGTAAAAGCTTCTAATGCCAAGAAAAATACCCCTCTTAATTCCTATGTATCATTTGATACGCCAGCGAACAAATCAGACGATGAGTCAGATATGAAGCTTGTGGATACATTAGTACACGACAGTGAACAAAATCCAGAAGCACTATACATTGACAGGGAAGTAACAGACAATCTGGAAGAAAAAGCCTTCGAGTCATTGAGCCCGTTCGAGAAACAGGTAGTAACACTCCTTATGGAAGGCAACGACTATATAAAAATAGCCGACCAGCTAGGCAAGACACCCAAATCAATAGACAACGCAATACAGCGTTCAAGAAACAAGATAAAAATAATTGTAGATTAGCTATAAATATACTTGATTAATCATTACAAAAATGATATAAATAAAATTGCTGTAAAATACAGCAGTTATGCTATTGTAGCTCAGTGGCAGAGCACTTCATTGGTAATGAAGAGGTCGGGGGTCCAATTCCCCTCAATAGCTTGCGCGAGTAACGAGTACAATACCACCGTCACATAATTCACAAATGTGACGGTGGTATTATATTATCATTCCAACCAACTCTACAGCTTGTCCAGTGTGACACTGTACAAGCGTCCGTTCGCCACCCCCTCAACATTCACATATCTCCAATTCCATGTGTCCCTACATATTAGACGAGTACCGCGACAACAGAAATAGCAAAGCTATTACTGTTGCAATTAACTTAATCTATGCACACGCTTTTAGCCGTGTGCGTAGGCTGTTTGAATATCTAAATCAAGTATATGCTTTAAGCCGCACGCAGACAGTCAAATTAAGTAAAATCACCTAACCACCACCGCCTGATAATAATACTTCTGATAATAAGTAACAAATTCCTCCATTGACCTCTCCACAATCCCATAAGTCGGGTCAGCCAATGTCACGACCCCTCTGTCAATATCATATCCGGAAAGTGCTGCACAATGCTCATTGCGAGGCCATGTAAATACAGTCCCATCATCAAGTGTTACATCATTATACTTAACATCGGGGTCATTATAATTATAGCTTGTCCATACAATAACAGGATGTCCAAGTGACAATTCGGTAAACAGATCCTCAACCGGTGAGTAACTCATTATGTATGCTGAATAAGACGAATTCTGGCTCTTTAAAAATGAGTTGGCGGCATTAGCAATAGCAGGAGCGAAACAGCCGCTGCCTGTTGTCTTCCACGGAGAACCCCAGAAATATTCAACGAAACACCCTTGCGTTACAGTGTCACGCATATCAAGATAATTTCTTGCAAGAGTTTCTTTATCAATGCCATAGCCAAGATAATTAAGCACCTCTGTCAATGATGTTATCTCACAGCCTGTTGGAAGTTCAGGATACTGGCTCACAAAAGGAATATCAAGGCTGAAAGAATTAGGATATTCGTAATTCTCTGCAGCTCTTGTAGTGTGTTCAAGTATTGCTGATTTAATTCTTTCCGGGTCAACAGAAAGAGTTTCAAGTGTGCTGTCAACATTTAACACAACAGTGTTGTCGTCCTCCTTTTGTTTGTGGTTATCACGGTAATATATGCCAATAACCAGACACAGGGCAGTAATAGATATAAGAAGTATAAAGGTTGTTAATATATTTTTTCGTTTCTTGTTATTTTTTTTGTTCTTTTTGTTCTTAGCGGCTTTATTGTTACCTGCCATATATAAAATCCTTTTCCTTTATTAATAATTAATGTTAATTTCTTAATATATGTAGTTCCTTGGTGGTTTTATATCCGATTGTCATCATATAATGCACACCACGCACTGAGCACGTTAAGACAGTCTTTATTAAGCGTGTAGTCCGTTCGTGATACAGCTTTCTCGCAGTTGTTGATTGACAATCTTAAATATGAGGTCTGTCCAGTTACAGCAAGAATATGAAGCTGGACAAACATAGCTGCAAGAAGCACACATACACTTCCGTTCTCCTGAATTAGAGGAAGTAAATCAACTATAGTACTTAGTGCCTAAAGGACATTTTGTTAAAAATAATAACCATTCTTTTAATTCTTCAATTTCACCATTGTTAAGAATTTGTTCAAATGAAGATGGAGAAAAATATTTGTTATTACGATTACGCATTAGCCACCTCCGTATACAATTATGATAATAGGTAATTGTGAAACTCAGTATTACACTTGTAAATATGTGAAAAATCAACAAAATCAACAAAGACACGCTTTTGCTACTTGTCGCTCGCAACGGTACTAAGTGACTACAATACAGTCGCTAAGTGCCGGCGGCTCCAAAATGTCTTCTTATGATTTGTTAATTTTTCACTATGCAGCCGTCTATATAACCGAGTTTCGCAAACGCCTACAATTATGATAATTATATATAAAAATGCCTTAAAGCTCAATCGTAAAACAGCAATCATTCTAATTTATGGTGTGACTAATTATAATTTGATATGCAGAATACATATGAAGTTCAAGAACATATTATTATAATGAACTTGCTTGTTTTTCAGAATAATTAAACTACTTTTGTAAACTTCTTTCATAAACCCATTGATTGAAACTGCCAACTTGTGTTATTATATCAGTTGTGGTTTTCTGTTTACAGGCCACTAATGTTATATGCTATATTAGGAACTAGCAGAATGGAGGAAGCTATGGTAAAAGCTATTGTTGGTGCGAACTGGGGAGATGAAGGTAAAGGTAAGATTACAGATATGCTTGCCGAAGAATCTGATATCGTTGTAAGATTCCAGGGAGGAAGTAACGCTGGACATACAATCATCAATGATTATGGTAAGTTTGCATTACATCTCCTGCCATCAGGAGTATTTTATAATCATATTACAAGTGTAATCGGTAATGGTGTTGCATTAAATATTCCATACCTTGTAAAGGAACTTAAAAGTCTTACAGACAGGAATGTTCCAATGCCTAAGATTCTTGTATCAGACAGAGCACAGATTATGATGCCATATCATATAGATTTTGATACATATGAAGAAGCCAGACTTGCAGGTAAGTCATTTGGTTCAACTAAGTCAGGAATTGCTCCATTCTATTCAGATAAATATGCTAAGATTGGTTTTCAGGTAAGTGAATTATTTGGAGATGAGAATACCCTTAAAGAGAAGATTGCCAATGTATGTACATTAAAGAATGTAATGCTTGAACATCTTTATCATCAGCCACTTCTTAATGAAGAAGATATATTTAATACACTTATGGAATACAAAGAGATGGTTAAGCCATATGTATGTGATACATCAGCTTATCTTCATCAGGCACTTAAGGAAGGCAAGAAGATTCTTCTTGAAGGTCAGTTAGGTTCACTTAAAGACCCAGACCACGGAATATATCCAATGGTTACATCTTCATCAACACTTGCTCCTTATGGTGCTATTGGTGCTGGTATTCCAGCAGCTTCAATTACAGATGTTGTAACAGTTGTTAAGGCATACTCATCAGCAGTAGGTGCTGGTGCATTTGTAAGTGAGATATTCGGAGAGGAAGCTGACGAGTTAAGAAAGCGCGGTGGTGACGGCGGCGAGTTCGGTGCTACAACAGGACGTCCAAGAAGAATGGGCTGGTTCGATGCAGTTGCTACACGTTATGGTGTGCGTATGCAGGGAACAACAGAAGTTGCTCTTACAGTAGTTGATGTACTTGGATATCTTGATGAAATTCCTATGTGTGTAGGCTATGAGATAGATGGAAAGGTTACTAAGGACTTCCCAACTACTTCAGAGCTTGAGAAGGCTAAGCCAGTATTAAAGACACTTCCAGGCTGGAAATGCGATATAAGAGGAATTAAGAATTACGAAGATCTTCCAAAGGAATGCCGTGATTATGTAGAAGCTATCGAGAAAGAGATAGAAGCACCTATAACAATGGTATCGAATGGACCAGGAAGACACGAGATTATTCACAGAGTAAGCTCATACAGCAAATAATTAATAATAACAATAATGCCGTATCTGTAGTCATTAAGATTATCAGATACGGCAAATTTGCGTTAAATAGATTGGTTATATATAATTAATGGTTTCGTCCGGACAGATATTTGTACATAAGCATCATAGCGTAGGCTACGATGGGAAGAACAATATCTGTAAAGATAAGACCTTTGAATAAAGTATGTGCTGTTTCATTATCAATAAATGCTGTGATTAAGGTTGTAAGCAGTAATATGCCCCACGCTATAACTATTATAAGTGCGGCGGCTTTTTTGAATTTTTTCATAAATTATCCTCATTTCTAATGGATTTAATAATATAGAAATGTTATCATATTTTTATTATATATAAAAGGGATA
>ERZ779840.3014-NODE-3014-length-13866-cov-6.372167_pt1 | contig 13866 bp, 9 predicted proteins | sample MGYA00511561_ERZ779840 | MGnify/ENA primary metagenome ERZ779840 (study PRJEB29588, sample SAMEA2162036) | human gut metagenome | biome: human gut; feature: human-associated habitat; material: faeces | place: Denmark | collected 2008/2010 ...
CGCAACCCGCATCGCGGCGCTCTTCGCGACACGGCCGCGCATCCCCCATGGAACCCTGCCCGACAGCTTGTGGCACTCGTTCCTGCGGGACTCGGCCGCCGTATTCGGGCTCGGGGACGCCGAAGCGGGCGATTGTTCGCTCCGGGGACGTATCGTGCTCTATGCCGACGAACTGCGCATCGACTCCGCCTGCCGCATGGGGCATCTGCTGGTCTGTGCACGCAAGGTCACCGTAGGCTGCGGAGCCCGCATCGCGGCGCAGTTGTTCGCCCGCGATACGGTCGTGGTCGAAGCACGCGCCGCGCTGGAATACCCTTCGGGCATCTATTCGGGGCGGTATGCCGAGCTCGGTGCCCGCGCCCGGGTCGACGGGTATGTGATTGTCTGCGACACGGTGCGGCGCAAGAAAGTGACGGCTTCTTACCGCCAGTCGCGTACGGCCCGCGTGCGGGGCCTGCTCTGGGTAGGCGGCATCGCGCAGGTGCAGGGCGTCGTTTCGGGGCGTGCCCTCCTGCGGCAGGCGGTCTGGTTCTCGCCTCAGGGGTACTATAAAGATATGCTCTACGATTTCACGTTGCTCGAAAACCCCGTTACGGCGCAGCCGCTCTGGCTTGCGTCCGTAGGCAGAAAGGAGGCCGTATGTGTCGAGTAACCGGACGGCTTGCGCACGGCCTGCGCCGGAGGTTGCGTGCGGCTTCACTGTTGGAAGCCGTCGTGGCGGCGGTACTTTTCCTGACGGCCTTTGCCGCGGCCATGGAACTGGTGCCGCGTCTGACGGTGCGTGACGACGATGCGCTGCTCGTCGCCGAGGCGGAATACCGCGTGGGGCAGGTTTTCGGGAAATACGCCACCGGACTGTGGCCCTGCGGCGAATATGCCGAGCAGTACGGATGGGGCAGCGTCGAAATCCGCATCGCTTTTTACCGGGATTTCGCGGACATGCAGGTCGTCACGGTCACGGCGCAGGTCGGGGGCAGCAGGAAAAAGATCGTACATAAACAGCTTGTCTTATGTGTGCAATGACGGGATACGGCCGGACTGGCCGGGAGCTTTCGCAATCGGGGATTCCCTTCCGGGCGTGCCGGGCCGGGGTTCTGCGGCGCCCGGCGCTGCGGCGTGTCCCGCTTCTGCGGGGTTCGACTCTCGTCGAAACATTGGTGATGATGCTCGTGGCGGGAATCGTTTTCCTGACCGTAATGGACGGGATGACGCTTTTTACCCGGCTGCAGGCACGGCGGGCGGAGGCGTTGCTGGCAGCCGGACGCAGGGTGGGCGGGTATTACCGCATGCTGTCGCTTATTACGGCAGCAGACAGCGTCTGCCCTGCGGCGCCGGAGTGGTTGACGTTGTATGGCGGTGGCCGGCAGGCAGAACTCATACTCCGGGATTCGGTGCTGGTATACCGTGCCGGGTCGTTTTTCGACACGTTGTCCGACGGAGTAGGCCTGTTGCGCCTGGAGGAGTACGTTGCGGCGCCCGATACCGTGCGGGTCGGTTTCGGGGCGGGTTTCACGGCCGGGTTCCCCGTGCCGGCACCGGCGCGGTCGTACCGCACTGCATTGGACGAAATAGAGAAAGGTTATGGCTACGAAGAGTAAGATTACCGATGCCCGGCGCGAAGTCCTCTATGCCGAGTTGCATGCCCTGCTGACCGCCGGGCTGGATTTCTCGCACGCTTTCGCGCTCCTGACCGAGGGCGAACGGGACGTGCGGGTGAAAGGATTGCTCGAGCGGCTTTACGGCGCGGTGGTCGGTGGCGCCGCGTTGTGGCAGGCCATGGCGCAGAGTGGGGTGTTCCGTGCCCTCGACTGTGGCGTAGTCCGCATCGGCGAACAGACGGGGCGTCTGCCCGAGACGCTCGACTTCCTGCGCGATTACTACCGCAAACGCGCCGCCCAGCAGCGGATGGTCTCTTCCGCGGTGAGTTATCCGCTGGTGATCCTCTGCACGGCGGTCGCCGTCGTCGCTTTTATGCTGGCCGTGATCGTGCCGATGTTCGAACAGGTTTACGCTCGCATGGGCGGTGAGCTGCCCGCACTCACGCGGTGGATCATTGCCCTGTCGAAATCATTTCCTGCCTATGCCGGCATGATCATCGGATCGGGGGTTGCCGCATATATCGTCTTATATACCAATCAAAACCGAAAGGAGGTACAACGATGGACTTCTGAATGCTTATTGCACCTGCCCGTGGCGGGTGCGATTATCCGTAAAAATTACCAGTCGCAGTTTTGCAAACTGCTTTACCTGCTCACCTCCTCGGGAGTACCGCTGCTCACAGGCGTGGGGATGCTTGCCGACGTGATCGGGTTCTATCCCTACCGGGAGTCGTTCGGAGTCATTTGCCGGGGGCTGGAGCAGGGCGAACCTTTCTCGTCGGGCATCGCGAAATTCCCGGGGCTCTACGATCGGAAACTCGCCGCCCTCGTACGCGTGGGCGAGGAAACCAACCGCCTGCCCGAGATGCTCCGGCGCCAGGGCGAGGTGCTCACCGAAGAACTCGAACACCGGATCAAGCGCATGGGGGCGCTGCTCGAACCGGCGTTGATCCTGCTGGTCGGCCTTTTGGTTGCCGTAATCCTCATCTCGATGTATATGCCCATGTTCCGCCTCGGCGGGATAATGGGGTAATAGGGCGAATGCCTGGCAAATAACGAATTTCTTGTATCACCTGACCTGTTTTCTGTATGGATACTCCACCAGTTTGTTCCGGCCGCGAGGTGCCTTGCGGACTTGCCTGATCCTGCGGGAAAGTCCCGCATGCAATGAATTATCAACTATTAACCTGAATGATTATGAGTTTATCGAATTGTAAATTATTAGGGCGAATCACAGCATTGCCGCTTATTCTCGGTATAGTTCCGATATGCGGTTATTCCCAGTGGGTTGACCCTGCGAACGGTGTCGTGGTGGAACCTTCGGCATCGATGAGCCAATTTATGCGCTATGGGAATACGCCGGTGTCGCTGTATACGGGCAGCATAGATGTTTCAGTACCCGTATATGCTTATGAAGATCACGAATTCAATGTCCCGATTTCGTTAAAGTATGCTTTCAGCGGTCAGAAACCCAATGACCCGGCCGGCTCGGTCGGCCTCGGCTGGGTGCTGAATGCCGGGGGATGCATTACAAGGCAGATAAATCATCTGCCCGATGAGGCTATGGCTACGGGTAACGACAATGTATATGGGTTTTATGAGATGTGTCGGAACGGATGGTCGGTTCCCAGTATCATATCCTCGACATATCCGTTTTGGAATACATCGGATTATTTCTATCCGATGGGGCGGGAGAATGTCGAGGCTGAACCGGATATTTTCAGCTTTAATTTTATGGGACATTCCGGAAAATTCATATTTTGGGGAGAAAATAAGATCGTCGTTTTCGAGACGAGTGGCCCCAAAGGAAATTATATCGTAGAACCGACGGTTGCATATGCGAAAATTACAGGTTTCACGATTAAAACCAAAGACGGTTATACCTATAATTTCGGCGGGAATGAAAATCTCAATACGGCAAATGACATTACTTCGTATAATTATAAATTCGGCACTTGGCTCAATAAATACAATGGGCCCCAGGTCATGTGGCCGTTGGTCTCCGTTACCTCCCCGAGCGGACGAAAACTTACTTTGGAGTACGACAAACCGGACGAATATGTTGTTACTGCCCGTCCGACCAGTTACCTTATCGAGGACGAGGGAAATGCGGGAAATCCTGAAAAGGAACTCAAGTGGGTTCACTTTGCATGCTTGAGTGAGCAGACGCAAAAAAGCCTCTATCTCAAAAGGATTTCGCTACCGAGTATTTTTTCAGTGGATTTCAACTATTCGGGGATTAGGAACCGGGAGTCGTATTATGACAGGCAGGGAACAAGCCTGACAAAGATGACCACCGAACGGTTGCTGGAATCCATCGTGGTAAAAGATCTTTCGAATAATACTGTGGTCAGAACCGTGAGTCTCGGACACACAGAGGGACGGCCTAATCCAGTGCCTGTTTTGACAAATGTCCATATTTCGGACATAGGATATTATTCCTTCAATTATTGGAATAAGGATGATAACAGCATGGCTAATTATTGGACTCCGTATAAAGGAACGCTCGGGATCGACCATTGGGGGTATAGCAATGGGGCGGACAACAGGGGATACCTGAGCTATTTCCCTACTTCTTCGCTGGATAATAACAAGGAGACGATCACATCCACACAACGTAATCCCAATTTTAAGTATGCCTTGTGCGGTGCCCTACAGGAGGTCTATTATCCGACCGGAGGTAAAACGGAGTTTATCTATGAACCCAACGATTATTCGGCGGCGCTAATTAAGTCCGGATTGCAATATGGGGAACCTTATCTCGAAAATTACGAGAGCAATAAGACTGCGGGGGGAATACGGATCAAACAGATCATCGATTGCAATTATGATCCGCAAAAGGGACGCTGGATGGATACGGTGCGTATCCGAACATATAAATATAAAGGTGCGGACGGTAAAAGTTCCGGAGTCCTGTTGCGTTCTCCGCGATATCGGGCAACACAAGTCCCGACGACCGCAATCCCGAATACCTATTCCATTCAACGAAACTTTATGGGAGCTTCCGATATGCTCGAATGTATAGATACGGATTACCATATTGAATATAAAACCGCGACCGAAACATATCGGGACGGATCCTACTGTGAGTATGATTATTCCAATTACACGATGGGAAGTTGTGCCGACAGGCCGGTTTATAATTATAAAACCGCGACCTCGGAATGGGCTCCGGGAGGTATCGTAGTCAATGATCCCTACCGGTATTTTTATATGCGTCCGGGATCGAGAAAAGCTGCGCGCGGAAAATTGCTCTCCAAGACCGTATACCAGGCTAAGGCAAAACCCACGGATGCCGATGTGCCTTCATACATGGAAATTTATAATTATAATACCATTGTGAGTAGTTGCTGGCGTATACGTATGACACGCTATTATTGGTATCAACAAGAAATAATTACGGAATCCTGTCTGATGAATTCAAGTTCAAAGGTTAACTTCTTTGGCGACGGAAGTTCGATGTCGATTAATACGGATTATAAGTACGATTATAATACCGATTATGTGAAAGAAATAAAAACGTACGATGCGACGGGAAAATATACAAAACAAACTATCGATTATGCATCGGGAGAGGGGTATGTCGCAGGCTCACCTTTCCCGGAAAAAGTTCACACCCAGGTTATGATGCCCGGGGAGACTGAATACAAGACGGTTGAAGTGAAAAAATACGAATACTTCGGACTCAAGGTAACTCCTACGCTGGTGATTCCCCGGTTAATAAAGCTGTGGATGACACATCTTGACACTCCGAAGACATATTCCTCCGCTTTTGAGCAGGAAAATGACCTCATCCTGGAACAAACATTTGTGCCGGGTGCTTCGCGCTTCAACCAGATTACGGATCGGGCCGGAACCGTAACCACATATTTGTATGGCAGTAATGGTTTCAATCTGCTCGCCGTGGTTCGTAATGTCTCCTACAATGATGTGTCGGCTGCGTTGGGGAATGTCGCGACTTTGAATAATTATAGCCTGACAACTGCTCAGGAAACAGCCTTGAGAAATATGCCCGGGGCAGTTGTCACGACTTATTCCTATACGCCGCTTACGGGACTTGCTTCGGTTACCGACCCTTCGGGAAGTAAGCAAACATATGCTTACGATACTTTCAGGCGGTTGGCAAAGATCTATACCGGAGGCAATCTGGAGCAGGAATTCAAATATCAGTTGTATAATTAAGGTGGAAATGCTATGAAACGAATAATATTCTTGCTGGCAGCCGTGTTCGGGTGCCTGCAATCCAGCTATGGTGTTGTTTCCGATTTGCCGGATAGGGAAGGGCCGGTTGATTTTGCTACAGATATTACTGACAAAACCGATGTGCAGCCGACACCGCGGGTGGTGACATGCAGCACTCAAAAAGTCCTTTTGGATGAAGCCTTTTCGATTACGGTACACGATGCATGGCCTGGAGTGACTTATTCTTTATATAAATCCGGGGAAATGATTCAATCTGCCGAAGGAACAGGACGCGATCTTGTTTTTACAGGAGCATTCGGCCCCGGAGAGTTTTCGGTCAGGGACAGTCAGGGACAGGAAATGAAAAATAAGGTGACTTCCCCTCATTATTGGCCGTTGACATACGATTTCGATAGGCCTTCGCTGGCCTACAGTCCGCCGCAATTCCGTGATAAAAATGGTGGTGTCCACCAATTTACATTGGCTGCAATGCCCTACCTCGACCCTGCAGAGATGGATATGTTGTTTGCCCGGTATAATGCCGGGGACTATCCGAAATGGGATAATCAGGTTATGCGTATCGAGGTGGCGGAAAAGGAGAAGTATTTCAGTGGGGAATATTTTGTTTATTGGATTTACCATATCAATGTATATTGTGCTCCGAATATAACTTCTGGGAGGATACTTAATGAAGCTGGATTTACGGTGTATAATTCATCATCGTATGGTACATTCGGCATATATGATACGGGAGGCCAGCTTACCGACTGGAATGTGAGAGTGGTGCGTGATACGGCTTTGGGAGTGGGGCTCTGTCTGACTAATACACAGCCGTTGGTTACCTATGAATTGTATAATAACGGTATATTTGCCACCTCCAAACAGCAGGATTCGATGAGGGATCTGTATTTCTATGATCTCGACCCTGGTGTGTATACAGTGAAGGCTGTATACAAGACCGTTTCGATGGAGCATCAGGGGGAATACGAAATCCAGTACGATGTGGATATCAAGAAAAAACCATGCATTCTGGTCGATGAAGCAACTCCTATCGTATTAGGTGTCGATGGCGGAACACGAATCCTTTCCTGCACCCGTAAGCCATTTGTCGAGATTGCAAAAATCGAACAAAATATCTCGGAATTCAATGCGCAGTCGGGTAATGTCAAGATGCGGCTTCTCGATTCATCGACGGATCACTGTAATATCGAATTGACATGGATGCCGAATTATTCGGTAAATGAACTTACCGTCGATTCTCGATTTATTTTTAACGGAACAACCCTCGTCCGGTTTATTGTGCCTTCGAAAAGTACGGTCACGATTTATGATATTGAATATGGTCTGCAGCCCAATCCGTATATAAAGGTTTTAGGTTCCCAATCCGGGTTTACCTACGAAGCCCGCCGCCAATTTTATGGAAACGGGCCTAAGATTACCGGAACAGGCAGCAGTATTTTATTCGAAAATCTTCCGGAGGGGATTTATACTGTCTGGGCGACGGATCCCGCGACGGGCTGTACCCGGAAAATGAACGGCACTGCTATTTTGGATCCTAATCCCGATGAGCTGTTTTCAAACAGGGCAAGTCTGATATCTACGAAGACCTATTATGACGGCACGCACTCCTATGCCGATATCACCTACTACGACGGTTTCGGAGCGCCTTACCAAACGGTGCTCAACAGGGCTGCGCCGGATGGCCGGAATCTGGTGGCACCGATCCTGTATGACGACATGTACCGTGACAAAGCTACGGTATTATTGCCTTTCCCCGTCGATATGTATACCGGGGAGCGCGTGCTGAATGCGGAGCAGGAACAGCGACGCTATTATTCACAGCGAACCGACGGCGTGCGGGATAACTCGGCCTATTCGACCAACGTGTTCGACAAGTCAGGCCTTGATCGTATTCGTTATAGTTACCGGCCCGGAGATATATACAGGCAGGAAAATAAATTTGCGGAGTATCTGTATGAAACCAACGATACTGCGGATAAGGTGCTCGATTTCAAGTATAATTATGAAGACGGATCGATTACCGTTGCCGGATATGCCAAGGCGGGGTTATACACCAAGAATACGGTCATTGACGAAGACGGAAATACATCCGCACGGTTCGCGGATGCGAATGGCAATACCGTTCTGGATCGCCGCTATTTTAGCCAAAGCTACTTTACGGATACATATTATGTCTACGATCCTTGTTTTAACCGCCTCGCCTGGGTGATCCCTCCCGAAGGCAGCGCCCGGATTATATCCGGCTTTGTGTTGAAATGGGATGACGACACTGCGAACCAGTATTGTTATCGTTACCTGTACGATGGCCGTGGCAATATGATCGAACGCAAATTGCCCGGTTGTGAGAAGGAATCGTTCGTTTACGATAAGGGCGACAGGCTCGTATTCTCCCGCGACGGCAACCTGCAGGCCCGTAAACAGTGGCTTTACCATGTTTACGACAACCATGGGAACCTCCTGCGGCAGAATCTGCTCGACTACGATATATCCCGCGAGGAACTGCAAACCCGCTACGATACCCTGGTCGATAATTTGTTGCCGGTTTTGGGCGGTACGACGGATATGGATCTCCCGTATGATTCCGACGGCGGGGCAACATTGTCCCGGAAATTGGCCCATTATGTTTTCGGCAATGTGGAATATTCCGAAACCGCGACGGGTTTTGTTGAAACGGCATGGACAGCCCCCGTAGATATGGCATACCGGGGCGTCGGGTTTCCGGGCACGCCGCTTCAGGATCCGAAGGGGTTGAAAACCTATGAGAAACTCGCCGTGCTGGGTGACGATGCCGGGGAACCCCGGTATGTGGAACGCACCTATTTTTATGATTATAAAAAGAGGCTCATGCAGGTCGTCGAACGTAATCCCGAAGGCGGGATTTCCCGTACGTCCTATGATTACGATCTTGTGGGAAATGTCGTGCGCTACAAAGAACTTCGTCAGCCTTATGCCGGTGCCGATGAAGATATGGTGACTGCCTCATATGTCTATGACAACCGCAGGCGCTTGATCCGTGAAGTCAGGGCTTTAAATTACGAGAATTCCGTGGCCGTGGATTATGAGTATGACGACCTTGGGAAATTGGTCGGCAAAACAACGCGTAACGGAGGTTTGAATACGACGATGGCATATAATCTTCAGGGGTGGCAGACGGATATGCAGGTCACGGACAGTGGCAGCCCGCTGTTCGATACGCATCTGCGCTATTATGATCCTCAGCATGGACAGACTACGCCCAGCTACACGGGTAATATTTCGGAATGGACATGGCGGCAGGGTGTAGAGTCCGACGAAAACACGTATGCTTTCACCTATGACAGCCATTCCCGCCTGACGGATACCGATCAGTATATTAATGGGGAGTTTGATAATCAGTTTGTCGAAGATTACATGTCGTATGATTACAATGGTAATATTAAGTTTCTGAAACGCTATGAGCATGGAATTCTGAAAAATTATTACGTATATCGTTATAATGGGAACCAGTTGACGGCACTCGACGATTTATCGGCTTCGTCTCCTGCAACCTCTTCCTGGATAACACCTGCTTCCTCTGCCGCTCTTGGCGATCCCGATCCGACCCCCGATCCTGCCGTGTCAGTTATCCCGCGGGACATGATCTACAGCGGTGTAGGGTATGTCTACGATTCCGCGGGCAATGTGCTTTACGATTCCCATGCGGGTTTGAACCTCCGCTATAATGACCTGAACCTGATCGAAAAAGTAATGCGTGGCGATACGATTGTTGCAAAATATTCGTATCTTTCGGATGGTACCAAGCTCTCGGCGACGGACTCCGCGGGCAACGGTCTTTACTACTCGGGTTCTTTGGTATATAGCAAGCAGGGCGCTTCCCTGACGATGGAGAGCTGCGCCTTCACGGGCGGTCGTTTTGTTGCGACAGCTACGGGTGTCGAAGCCCGTTATTTCGTGACCGACCATCTTGGCAGCGTACGTGCGGTAGTCAACGGCGATGGCGAAGTGCTGGAACGCAACGATTACTATCCCTTCGGCAGTCGTTGGGACGACGGCTTGCTGTCGGACAACCGCTACCGCTACAACGGCAAGGAGGCTCAGGCTTTTCTGAACAATCCCTACCTGGACTACGGCGCCCGTCAGTACGATTCGGACGGTGCCGTATGGCTTGGCACAGATCAATTGTCGGAGCTGTATTATCATATCGGTTCCTATGCCTACTGTGCAAACAATCCCATAAATGCCATTGACGCGGACGGACGTTTAATCATCTTTGTCGGTGGATTTGAGCCCAATCGTTCTGTTACTTCGGCAATAATAGGGACTATGATGCTCAGTAATTCGCTCCCGTCACAAATGAAAGCTGTTATGATGGCCAGCGCCGCGCCGAATAGAGATTTCAGCAAAAAGGATTATTATGATTGGGGATCGGTCAATGAATTGTATATAGATACGTATAACGATCAGAATGCCTTATATACGCAGGGCCGCACAACTTTACCAGGCAGCAGTGCCTCAAAACGCTATAATATGGGACTTGAGGCCGGACGTAAACTTGTTCAGCAAATACTTGCCGGGGAAGTTGAATTGACGGATGACGAAACGATAAAACTGGTCGGGCACAGTCAGGGTGCTGCATATGCGGCCGGTATTGCGCAGGCACTGATCGATGCGGGTTACCAGGATCGTATCGGTTTTGTGGATTATATTGCAGCGCACCAGCCTTCTGGTTTTTCACATCCCCAAGGTGTGGTGGGGCGTCAATTCGGGTCAAAATGGGATTTCTTTAGTAGTTTTGGTCGCAAAATCAAAAATGTCGCAAAGGAAGACAGACACACTGCTTGGTTCGGTTCATTTGGTCATTCGATAACAGGGAAAGAGTTATATGATTTTTTACAAAAATGTATTACAGCCGGCGTACCTATCACCTCAAATTAACTATAAAATGAAAAAGTTGAATGATACTGCTATTACCGTTCTTGCAATTGTAAGTACGATTCTTAGTTACCTTTCATGGGGATTAATGGCTCTTATGGTACGACTAGTCCCACATATTGAAAATACTAATTTAATCATTTCTTTTGTTGTCCTTTATTATATTGTAATATTATTCATTCTCCTTTGGGGCTGCAGAAGATTATACCAAAAATATAATCGAGCCAAGGTTCAAGGTGCGTTTCGACGTGGGCAAGTATTATTTATTTTTTTGGTTTCGTTCACAATAAAATATTTCTTAAACGGGATAATGCTCGTAACTTCTGTAGGGGCTCTTTTCATACCTTATGGCCTTGATATTATTTTCATAATCCCGATCAATGTTTTTGTGAACCTGAAAATCGCACATCGAAAAGCGCGAAAATCCACTCCGGAAGCTAAAGATTGATAATATCCGAGGCTTTCGATATGCTGTGCCGGGGACAACCTCAAAAGGTTGTCCCCATTGTTTTATATTTTCCGGAATTATACGTATCTTTCAGATAAGTACCAAGCTCTCGGCGACGGATTCCGCGGGCAACGGTCTTTACTACTCGGGTTCTTTGGTATATAGCAAGCAGGGCGCTTCCCTGACGATGGAGAGCTGCGCCTTCACGGGCGGTCGTTTTGTTGCGACAGCTACGGGTGTCGAAGCCCGTTATTTCGTGACCGACCATCTTGGCAGCGTACGTGCGGTAGTCAACGGCGATGGCGAAGTGCTGGAACGCAACGATTACTATCCCTTCGGCAGTCGTTGGGACGACGGCTTGCTGTCGGACAACCGCTACCGCTACAACGGCAAGGAGGCTCAGGCTTTCCTGAACAATCCCTATTTGGACTACGGCGCCCGTCAGTACGATTCGGACGGTGCCGTATGGCTTGGTAAGGAGCAAATGCCCGCTGTGAAAAATATTATCTTGATCGTTATCCACGCCCTGCCTAACATCATTAGCCATAAAATGGGGAGAATTTCAAAACAAGCCCAACAACATCCCCTTCGACAGCTTTTGTCATCGGATTATCGCCCCCGGTATTTTGTTTATTATATTGATATGCCTCAACTACCTGATTAACAAATTTATTAGCAACTGTCAGGGAACCTCCTGAATATACATAGGATCTACTCAGGCCATTCTTATCTTTATACCAGATTTTTATATCTCTTCCATCCGAATCAACAAATTTGATCGGATTATTAGCGCAAAATGAATACGGACTTATCGGATAATACTTCTCCGACAAAGGATCCGAGGGATGGGGTAATTGTATTTATGATATTGCAATCATTTTTTGTTGATTGGATATTGTTTCATTAGCCGATGCAAGCGCTTTATAGGCGTCTGCCAAAGCCTGCAGCAGATTAGCATTTGCAGAAAAAAACCTGCTGATAAAACGTAGTCGGTGAGGGCATAGCATAGTGTCTATTTAGTGCTGTCCAAGGAAGGAATTGCAGGAATAGAATGGAAAAATTAGTAAATGTTGCTCAAAAGAGAGAGCTGTATAGCATTGGAAAATGCTGAATGTGAATTCATAAAGAGGTTGAAATGCGTTAGCCTTCTAAGCTGCGGGTCGCGCGTTCGAACCGCGCCGGAATCACCCGGAAAAGGGAGCGCTGGAATCGAATCCGGGCTCCCTTTTCGTTTTCCCGCCCGCATCTTCCTTCGCCGGGTTTGGCCTCCTGCGGACTTTTTCGTAAATTTGGGTCGAATCCGATATTTTCAGGCATGGAACCGCTACCGGGCTGCAACATAAAGTATCTCAACATCAGCCGCAACGACGAGGCGTGGGGGCTGGTCGTCACCACGGCCGGGTACCAGGCGGTCGCGGCGCACAGCTCCTACCCGCAGGCGCAGCATCCCGAGTCCCATATTTTCGATCCCGGCAAGGGGCGCGTCCTGAAGGAGTACCAGTTGGTCTACATATCGCGCGGGGAGGGCTATTTCGAGTCCCGTTCGTGCCGCCGCCAGCGGATCAGGGCCGGGACGATGATCCTGCTCTTCCCCGGGGAGTGGCATACCTACGAGCCCGACAGGGCTACCGGGTGGTTCGAACATTGGGTGGGATTCCGGGGCGGCAGCGTCGATGCGCAGGTCGCCAACGGGTTCTTTTCGCCGCGCAGCCCGGTATTCGACTTGGGGTTCAGCCAGACGATCATCGGCATGTACGAGGAGATCGTCGGCTATGCGCTCCGGGAACAGGCCGGTTACCAGCAGGTCGCGGCGGGGATCGTGCAGTTCCTGCTGGGGTCGGTCTACTACAAGCACCGGAATATTCTGTTCGACGATTCGCTGGCCATCCGCAAGATCGACGAGGCGCGCGCGATCATGAAGCGCGAGGTCGAGGACGGCCTCACGCCGCAGGGGATCGCCGAACGCCTGTCGGTCAGCTATTCGTGGTTCCGCAAGATGTTCCGGCAGTATGCCGATACCTCGCCTGCGCAATATCTCTCGCAGATCCGGTTCCTGCGTGCCAAAGAGCTGCTCGATACGACGGAGCTCACCGTCGCGGAGATCGCATACAGGCTCCGGTTCGAGACCCCGAGCCACTTTTCCACCTTCTTCCGCAAAAGGGAGGGCGTCCCGCCCCAGCAGTACCGCCGCGAGCGGAGGCAGCCCGGGCGGTAACCCCCTCAGCAGACGACCGTCACCGGGATTCCGAGCAGCGCGGCGTATTTGCGGATCGCTCCGGCGACATGTCCCACACCGATGGCGCAGTGGTGCGAAGGCCCCGCCTTGCTCCAGCGGTCGATGAATTCCCGCGCGGGAAGCGGGAACCTGTAACGGCTGTTGATGTTGCCGATGTTCAGCACGGGGCCCGGCACCGATTCGCCTTCGGCCAGCAGGAACGAAATCCCGTCGCGTCCTTCGACCACCGACAGGAGCGTCACCGGGCCGTGTTTCACGGACATCTGGATCGACAGCCCCTTGCCGGGTTTGCCGTGGTAAACGGGAAGCGGCACCAGGCGGGCTTTCTCTTCGCCGAGCAGGAAGTGCGCCGGGCCGTCGTGCCCCAGCAGGATGACGTCGTCGGTGAAGTCCATGCCGTAGAATTCCGAGAAACAACCCCCGGCGCCCAGCAGTGACATGATTTTCATGGCCTGCACGTTTTTCACCTC
>ERZ779840.3015-NODE-3015-length-13857-cov-3.863643_pt1 | contig 13857 bp, 10 predicted proteins | sample MGYA00511561_ERZ779840 | MGnify/ENA primary metagenome ERZ779840 (study PRJEB29588, sample SAMEA2162036) | human gut metagenome | biome: human gut; feature: human-associated habitat; material: faeces | place: Denmark | collected 2008/2010 ...
AGTAAAAAGAAATGCTGCGAGAGTATTTCTTATCTGTGTATTGTTAAGGTCAGGATATGCATCCTGAATCTCCTGAAAAAGAGTCTTGTCAGGATCAAGCACATGATGTTCCTGATCATAATAACCAATAGCAACCTTAGCACCAAGATAAATGCTTCCACTGTCCGGCTGGATAATGCCGTTAATAAGCTTTAATATAGTTGTCTTACCGGTTCCGTTGTTACCTATTAAAGCGACACGCTCACCACGCTTAATATCGAAATTAATATTATTAAAAAGAGTATTGCCGTCAAATGATTTGGTAAGGTCAGTAACAGTAAGAACATCATTACCACTTACAACAGATGGTTCAAGCTGAATGTTCATCTTGGCATTAAGTTCAACAGGTTTGTCAACAACCTCCATCTTATCAAGCATTTTTTCACGGCTTTCTGCACGTTTGATAGATTTTTCACGGTTAAACTGCTTTAACTTGGCAATAACCTCTTCCTGATGTTTAATATCACGCTGCTGATTTAAGTATTCCTTTAACTTCATATTACGAAGAATTGCCTTCTTTGAGGCATAATCTGTGTAATTACCAGAAAATACAGTACAGTCACCGTTATCAATCTCGATAATTTTGCTTACAATCTTATCAAGGAAATATCTGTCGTGTGCAACGATAAGAACCGCACCATTGTAATTAAGAAGGTAATTCTCTAACCAGCTTATAGATTCCATATCAAGGTGGTTGGTAGGCTCATCAAGCATAATAATATCAGGCTTGGAAAGTAATAGCTTACCTAGAGATACACGGGTTTTCTGGCCACCGGATAAGGTATTTACATGTAAAGAGAAATCCTCTTCAGTAAAACCAAGACCTTTAAGTACGCCTGTAATCTCGCTTTTATATGCGTAACCATTATTCATTTCAAATTCATGATTAAGATTAGTGTATCTGTTCATAAGAGCCTCAAGCTCATCACCTGAAGCACTGTTCATGGCAGCCTCAATTCTTCTTAATTCACTCTCCATATCAAGGATATACTGCTTTACAGAAAGAAGCTCATCATAAATGCTTCTGTCAGACTGAAGGTCCTGCTGCTGAGCAAGATAACCAAGAGTCTTATCCTTAGCAAGAGTGACAATGCCTGTATCAGCAGGCTCTTCACCGGTGATAATCTTTAACAGAGTAGATTTACCGGCACCATTGATTCCAACAATGGCAGCCTTCTCATGGTCTTCTATATTAAAAGAACAGGACTTAATAATAATGTCCGTTCCGAAAGATTTACTAATGTTATTGCAAGATAAAATCATAAAAACTCCTTTTGAAATTCAGACTTTGACAATTTTGCCATATCATATATTCAGCCGCTCATGAGGCTGTGTGCATTCACTTCTGTGTCTGTGTATACCATATGCCCTCAAGGATTGCTACACTTAGTGGGAGTAAATGCCGCTATCTACAAAGCTTATTACGGTGTGCTAAATCAAACGCGCTTCGCTTGAACGTGCTTTAGCACACCGCCCTTATGTATATAGCGGCATTAACTCCCACACAGTTCGCAATATATCGGTCATATGGCACACACAGACACAGCAGCAAACGCACACCGCCACATGAGCAGATATATAAGTATATAGCAAAATTGGCAAAGCCTGAATTAATATTCACAATCGATTATATATGTACAAGAAATAAAATGCAATTATTACTTTGACTTATGGCTTTCTGTAATGTAAAATTAACAAGTTATAGAAATGGAGATTAAAGAATGAAATTTGATGAATTAAATATTGATGAAAGAATTTTAAGAGCGGTAGAGGATATGGGCTTTGAGGAGACATCTCCTATACAGACACAGGCCATTCCTGCAGTATTGGAAGGAATTGACGTTATCGGACAGGCACAGACCGGAACAGGTAAGACTGCTGCGTACTCTATCCCTATGTTACAGAAGATTAATCCAGATGTTAAGAAACCACAGGCAATTGTACTGTGCCCTACAAGAGAGCTTGCAGTACAGGTTGCAGAAGAGATAAGAAAGCTTGCCAAGTACATGAGTGACATTAAGGTGTTACCGGTGTATGGCGGACAGGAGATTGTAAGACAGATTAAGTCGTTAAAAGCCGGTGTACAGATTATTGTTGGAACTCCGGGACGAGTTATGGACCATATGAGAAGAAAGACTGTTAAGTTTGATTCGGTATCTATGGTTATATTAGATGAAGCTGATGAGATGCTTGATATGGGATTCCGTGAGGATATGGAAACAATTCTTACAGAGACACCAGAGGAAAGACAGACAGTTCTTTTCTCAGCTACAATGCCTAAGCCTATAATGGAGATTGCAAGAAAATTCCAGAAAGACGCTAAGATTATAAAGGTTGTAAGAAAAGAACTTACAGTTTCTAATATTGATCAGTTTTATTATGAAGTAAGACCTAAGAATAAAACAGAAATCTTAAGCCGTCTTATTGATATATACAATCCTAAGCTGTCAGTTGTGTTCTGTAACACTAAGAGACAGGTAGACGAGCTTATATCAGAGCTTAAGGGCAGAGGATATTTTGCTGACGGTATACACGGAGATATGAAACAGCAACAGAGAGACCGTGTAATGGACGATTTCAGAAGTGGAAAGACAGAAATTCTTATTGCAACTGATGTTGCGGCAAGAGGAATTGATGTTGACGGAGTTGATATAGTATTTAACTATGACCTTCCACAGGACGAAGAATATTATGTACACAGAATAGGAAGAACAGGAAGGGCTGGAAAATCAGGACTTGCACTTTCATTTATCTCAGGAAGAGAGGTATACAAGTTAAAGGATATCGAGAGATATTGTAAGACTAAGATTCTTGCAAAGCCAATCCCATCACTTGATGATGTCAAGAATACTAAGATGGACGGTATATTTGACAAAATTAAAGAGATGATTGAGGCTGATGAGCACAGAGCTATGCTTGATATGGTTGAGGAGCATGTTAACCAGGAAGATTACACATCAATGGATATGGCAGCAGCACTGCTTAAGATGATAGTCGGAGATACATTAGACAGAGTTGATGAGGTTGAGAATTTCCATTTTGATGAAAATGCTGATACATCAAGAATGGTAAGACTCTTTATTAATGTTGGTAAGAAGGACAAGATTACACCAGCCAATATTCTTGGAGCGATTGCAGGAGAATCCGGAATGCCGGGAAGACTTGTTGGTGCAATTGATATGATGGATAATTATACATTTGTTGATGTTCCTGCAAAGCATGCGGAAGCAGTACTTGCAGCAATGAATGACAATGTACTTATCAAGGGCAGAAAGGTTAATGTAGAGAAAGCAAATGTATCTGCCAAGCCGGCAAGAAAATCCAAGTCAAAGCCAGATACAAGAAGAAGAAAAGACGAGTCCCGTGGAAAACATGACAAACTTAAAGAACGCAGAAGTAAAAGCGGCAAGGTAAGAAGAAATGGAGAAAAGTATTAAGCTTACCAGTCTTAACAGAAAAGAAGCGTTAAGATATCTGGGTTATAAGAAAAATGCACCTGATGAACGGGTGGAAGAGCTTATGGATGAATGTGAGGAGCTTGTATTAAAGACCGCAGTTCCAAGATTTATTTATAAGAAGCTTGATTTTACAGTTAATGAAGACGGTGTGGCATTTAAGAATACAAGCATGGTGCTTCCGGGCGAGTCCATTAAGAAACATCTGTATAAATGTGACAGTGCAATATGCATGGCTGTAACGATATCGGAAGGTATTGACAGACAGCTAAGAGTGTTGCAGCTTACGGATATGGCTAAGGCACTGGTGTTTGACAGTCTGGCAAGTGTAGCTGTTGAACAGACATGTGATAAGGTTGAAGAGCTTTTAAGAGAAGAATATCCTGATTATTACCAGACATTCAGGTTTGGAATTGGTTATGGTGACCTGCCAATAAGCATGCAGGAGCCTTTTCTGAAGGTGTTAGACGCCGGTAAAAAGATAGGACTTAATCTTAATAAATCATATATGCTGGCTCCGGTAAAGTCGGTAACTGCGGTTATTGGACTTACTAAGGAGCCTGTAAGTACTAAGAACAGAGGTTGTGCAACATGCAATCTTAATAAAACCTGCGCATACAGAGGAAGGGGAGGACATTGTAGTGGCTGACAGATTCAGAGAACTCTTAAAAACTAGGGATTATATAATATTTGATGGTGCTATGGGGACAATGCTTCAGGCAGCGGGCATGAAGATGGGAGAGACGCCGGAAGTACTTAATATAACAAGACCTGAGCTTCTTGTTTCGATTGCAGAGCAGTATTATAATGCAGGATCAGATGTGGTATATGCCAATACATTTGGTGCAAACAGATATAAGCTTGAAGAATGCGGAAAAAGTGTTGAGGAGCTTGTAACTGCCGGAATTGTCAATGCAAAGAAGGCAAGAGATACAGTAAAGCCGGACGGCCTTGTTGCACTCGATGTAGGACCAATCGGACAGCTTCTTGAGCCAACAGGTGTATTAAGCTTTGAAGAAGCATATGATATGTATGCCGAGATAGTAAAGGCAGGAGCGGCTGCGGGAGCAGACCTTGTTGTATTTGAGACAATGACTGACCTTTTAGATGTTAAGGCTGCTGTACTTGCAGCTAAGGAAAACAGCGACCTTCCTATTGTTGCCACGATGACATTTGAACAGAATATGAGAACCTTTACAGGCTGCTCTATATCGGCAATGGCTCTTACACTTACAGGACTTGGTGTTGATGCACTTGGCGTTAACTGCTCATTAGGACCTAAAGAATTAGAGCCGGTTATTGAAGAACTTGTAAAATGGACTAATCTTCCGATAGTAGTAAAGCCTAATGCAGGACTTCCTGACCCTGAAACTAATCTTTACAATGTTACTGCAGCCCAGTTTGCAGATTTCATGAAGGATTTAAGAAAATATGGCATTAAGATATTCGGCGGCTGCTGTGGAACTAACCCTGAATTCATTAAAGAATTATCAGAGATGTTAAAAAGAGAAGGCAATCCGGCAGCACCACATAAATATATTCCAGGTGCAGTGTGTTCAGCTACAAGCACTGTTGTTGTTGATGAACCAAGAATTATCGGTGAAAGAATCAATCCTACAGGTAAGAAGCTTTTTAAGGAAGCTTTGTTAAGACACGATATGGATTATATTCTTGGACAGGCTTTAGAGCAGATATCAGGTGGCGCAGATATTCTTGATGTCAATGTAGGCCTTCCGGGAATTGATGAACGTGAAATGATGATTGATACAATAAAGTCATTACAGGCAGTTGTTGATGTTCCGCTGCAGATTGATTCTACAATACCAGAAGTACTTGAGGCAGCACTCCGTGTATACAATGGTAAGCCGCTTGTTAACTCAGTTAATGGTGAGGAGGAGTCTCTTAACAATGTTCTTCCTCTTGTTAAGAAATATGGTGCAGGAGTTATCGGACTTGCACTTGATAAAGATGGCATTCCTAAGAAGGCAGAGGACAGAGTTGCAATAGCAAAGAAGATTATGGACAGGGCTGTTGCAATGGGAATCCCTAAAGAAGACATTTATATTGACTGCCTTACACTCACAGCTTCTGCTGAGCAGGAGGGCGTAATGGAAACTCTTAATGCACTTCATACAGTTAAGAATAAGCTTGGCTTAAAGACAGTGCTTGGTGTTTCTAATATTTCATTCGGACTTCCAAACAGAGTGCTTGTAAACCACATTTTTCTTACAATGGCACTTACTAACGGACTTGACCTTGCAATTATCAATCCTAACATCCCAGAGATGACAGGCGCGGTAAGGGCGTATAAGCTTCTTGCTAATATTGATAAGAATTCAGTTGATTACATAAAAAACTATGGCGCTATGCCAAATGTTTCTAAGATTGATCCTGTCAAGAAGGAAAAGAAAGATGGAAACTATACAGGAGATGATCTTTTCTATGCTGTTGAAAAAGGACTTAAGAATGAAGGTGCTGAGATAACAGAGGCTCTTCTTAAGAAGATGGATTCAATGGAGATTGTTAATCAGGTGCTTATTCCTGCACTTGATAAGATAGGTGCTGAATTCGAGAAGGGTACATTGTTCCTTCCACAGCTTATTATGTCAGCAGGTGTTGCACAGGCAGCATTTGAAGTTATAAGAAAGCATATGGTTATGTCTGATAATGCCCCTGTAAGCAAAGGAAAGATAGTTATAGCTACAGTCAAGGGTGATGTTCATGATATAGGAAAGAATATTGTTAAGGTTCTCCTAGAGAATTATGGGTATGATGTTATTGACCTTGGAAAGGATGTTGAGTACCAGGCAGTTGTTGATGCAATAAGAGATAATGATGTTAAACTGTGCGGATTATCAGCTCTTATGACAACAACACTTGTATCTATGAAGGAAACAATTGCACTTATAAGAGAAAATAATCTTGACTGCAAGGTCATGGTTGGAGGTGCGGTACTTACACCGGAATATGCTAAAGAGATAGATGCAGATTTCTATGCAAAGGATGCAAAAGAATCTGTTGATATTGCTAAAAGAGTTCTTGGTTAAAATTTTGACATATGAGAAAAAAATGGTTATACTATGTATAACTTGTTATAGTTTATTTATATACTCGTTTATATCTTGGTAAAATGAGCAATCGTGGTCTGGAGGTTTGGTTTAATGGAAGAGAAAAAGATTTCGTCGGCGGTAATAAGAAGACTGCCAAGATATTACAGATATCTGGGAGAACTTATAGAGTCTGGTGTGCAGAGAATATCGTCTAAAGAACTGAGCGCCAGAATGAAAGTAACTGCTTCACAGATAAGGCAGGATCTTAATAATTTTGGTGGCTTTGGTCAGCAGGGATATGGATATAATGTGCAGTATCTCTATGAAGAGATTGGTAAGATTCTTGGTATAGACCGTAATCACAATATGGTTATAATCGGAGCCGGTAATTTAGGAAAGGCTATTGTTAACTATAGTGATTTCGAGAAGAGAGGTTTTGTTATTAAGGGAATATTTGATAATAATCCTAAGATTAAAGGAACTAAGATTCGTGGAATAGAAGTAAGAATGATGAATGAGCTTACTGATTTTATTAAAGATAATGAAATTGAGATTGTTGCACTCACTATTCCGAAGGAAGCTGCCAGACAGATAGCGAAGGTTGTTGCTGATGCAGGAGTTAAGGCTATATGGAACTTTGCACATACAGATCTTAATCTTCCGGATGATGTTATTGTTGAAAATGTACATTTGTCAGAAAGTCTTATGAGACTTTCATACACTATTGCTAACAGGAAGTAACTGTTTGGGAGGATAATATGGCAGAACTTGATATTGAAAAGCTGAAGAGTTGTACAGCCATAAAACAGATACCGATACTTACTCTTGATGAGAGATGGTATCATCTTATAACGGATAAATTAAAGACTGATGAAATCTGTTATTGGGAAAAACAGGTTAATGAGCTTCTTAAGAAGCAGGGACAGGTTAATAATGATATTAAGGAAGTAAAAAAAATAAAGAATCAGCTTATTCAGGATGTTGTTGATAATATGCAGGATGATGATAATGATCCTAAGAGAGCAAAAGTGATGGAGAAGAATCAGAGACTTATTCAGGAAGCTAAGGATAAGATTAATTCTCTTGAAGATGAAGCACTCGATATTCCAAGAGATCTTGTTAATGCCAATGAGCGTCTTATGATTGAAACAGTAAAGGTGTGTTATAACAAGATTAACAGTAATAAGGAAGACCTTGAGGTTTTGGATAAGTGGATTAATGCAACAAGAGTAAAGTTAAAGAAGAATATACTTATCAAGCAAGATAAGGAAGAGGTGAATAACCGCATGTATTCTGCAATGCATGACATATTAGGACCTGACGTTATGAAGGAACTTGATAAGGTAAATGAGGAAGAGGTATGAGATATTTAACTGATTCACATACAATGAAAGCAGTTGATAACTGCTCAATACATGAATTTGGGATTCCCTCAGTGGTGCTTATGGAAAGAGCAGCACTGGGGGTTTCAGCTTTTTTAAGAAAGCATGCAGAGCACAACAATAAGAAAACAGGAATAAAAGTTGTGTGTGTATGCGGAAGCGGGAATAATGGTGCAGATGGTCTTGCAGCAGCAAGACAGCTTAATGAAGATGGAATTGATGTACATGTTGTGTTTGCTGGTACATCGGAGGGAACTGATGAATACAGGCTTCAGAAATCAATTGTCGGTAATCTTGGAATTGACTGTGTTGAATATGATGGCAATATTGATTTTTCTGAATATGATTATATTATAGATGCAATATTTGGCATTGGCTTATCAAGAGCAGTTGAGGGAAGATATGCGCAGGTTATAGAAGCAATTAATAAAGCCCGGGAGAATCCTGATACGAAGATAATTGCCGTTGATATTGCGTCAGGCATAAGTGCAGATAATGGACAGATTATGGGAATTGCTGTCAAAGCAGATTACACAATCACATTTGGATATAATAAGACAGGTATCATGTTTTACCCGGGAGCTTCATACAGTGGTAGTGTAGAAGTCATTAATGCAGGCTTTGTAACAGATGATATTTTACATAGTAAAGTCGAAGGTTTCGGCAGTATTTTTACATATGACGATAAAGATGCAGGCAGACTTCTTGTAAGAAAACCCGATTCTAATAAAGGAACATATGGCAGGACACTTATTATAGCAGGCTCTAAGAATATGGGAGGAGCCGCAATTCTTAGTGCATCAGCCGCATACAGAAGTGGAACAGGGCTTGTAAAGGTACTTACACATGAGATTAATAAGACAGCACTGTTATGCAGAATGCCAGAATGTCTGATATCAACATATCTTGATAATATGCCGCTGGCAGCAGAACTTAAAGCAGATTTTGAATGGGCAAAAAGTATAGCTGTGGGTCCGGGATTATCTATGAACAGGGTAGCAGCAGAACTTACCAGATGTGTTCTTGAAAGAGATGATAAAGTAAGAATACTTGATGCAGATGCACTTAACATTATTGCTGGCGAACATATTGATTATAAAGGAAGCAGAGAAGGGCAGATTATAATCACACCTCATATTATGGAAATGTCAAGGCTTACAGGAAAGACAGTTGCTGATATTAAAGAGCATATGATCGAGTCTGCTAAAGAATATGCAATACAACATTCATGTATATGCATATTAAAGGATGCAAGAACAGTAGTTACTGACGGACAGAAAGTATATATTAACTGTACTGGAAATGACGGAATGTCCACAGGAGGCTGCGGTGATGTGCTTACTGGACTTATTGCAGGAATGACAGCCATGGGGTTAGATGCATTTGAAGCAGCATGTCTTTCTGTATATGTTCATGGCAAAGCAGGGGATTATGCGGCATCAGGCAAAGGCAGGGCCGGAATGACGGCAGCAGATATATCAGAAGCAATTGCATATGTCCTGAAAAGATAAATGATAACTGAATACACACTTAAAATCAGGCAATACTAAAGCCAAGGTAAGAAATATAGCTTTAGGAGTGTGACAGTTGTGGTAATAAAAAGAGGAGATATTTTTTATGCAGATTTAAGACCGGTGGTTGGTTCAGAACAGGGGGGAATAAGACCGGTACTTATAATTCAGAATGATACGGGGAATAAACATAGTCCGACAGTTATCTGTGCAGCAATAACAAGCCAGATGCATAAAAGCAAACTGCCGACTCATGTTGAACTCGATTCTGCCAGATACGATATGGTAAAGGATTCGGTTATTCTGTTAGAACAGTTGAGAACAATAGATAAAAGAAGACTTAAAGATAAGGTATGTCACCTTGATAATGATATAATAGGACAGGTGAATAAAGCATTGTCTGTAAGCCTTGAGATGAATTGACTATCAGCATAATAATGTGTTATTATTGAAATGATAATTATTTATTAAAGAACAACTTATAAATATGGAGGAAAGCTATGAATGACGGCCATCCCGCGGATGGGAAAGAAAAGAGGTTTTCATCTCTGCTTAAGTTATTTGGCAGGGGAAAACGAGATGAAGATGTAACAGAAGAGATAATGGATATGGTTAATGAGAGCCATGAACAGGGTGTTCTTGAAGAAAATGAAGCTGAGATGATAGGTAATATCTTTGAATTCGGCGAGAAACAGGCATCTGATGTAATGACGCACAGAAACAATATCGTGGCACTTGATGATGATATTACTGTCAGAGAAGCATTTGACAGGATAATGAAAGAGAATTATTCAAGATATCCTGTGTATGATGGAGACATTGATAATATTACAGGTATTTTACATATCCGGGATCTTCTTAAAATATATGTTGATAAGGATAATCAGGATAGGAAGCTTAGAGATGTAGAAGATACAGTACTTTTTAAGCCATATTGTATACCTGAAACAAGAAATATAAGTCCGTTATTCAGACAGATGCAATCAGAAAAGATTCATATGGCTATTGTTGTTGATGAATATGGACAGACAGCAGGAATTGTCACGATGGAAGATATACTTGAAGAAATCGTTGGTAATATTCTTGATGAATATGATGAAGAAGAAGAACAGATTGTAACCGACGCAGACGGTTCATATATAATAGAAGGTCAGGCAGATCTTGAGGATGTAGAAGCCAAGTTAGGAATAGAGTTTGAATGCGAAGATATTGATACTTTGAGCGGCTTTATGATTTATAAGCTTGGGAAGATACCTGATGACGGGGAGAACTTTGAGGTAGAATACAAAGGATATATATTCAGAACTCTTGATGTACGAGGAAGAATGATACTTAAAGTTAAGGTTGAGAAAACCAGTCAGGAACAACATGCTTAGAGAATAATGGTCCTGCTCCTTAGAATGGGGGTGTCTTTTTATGCGAAGATACGAATTGGATACTTCATATCAAGGCAACATGCCTAATGAAGTAGAATTTACGCTTGATAACAGATATGTAGTTAAAATAGGTGATGAAAGATTTTACAATCTCATGGGCGAGACTATGCTTTCTGCATTTAACGGACTGGTGCATCCGGATGATGTCATGAGTTTTGAGCAGTTTATTAATTCGGATATGTCTGTCAGATATTGTATAGTGCGATGTCTTATTAAGAATGGTTCATATAGATGGATGCTTCTTGTAAAGAAGCGCATATATGAAGTTGGTACAGACCGTATGGTTGAGCTTGTGGCACAGGATATAATTGTTATTTCGAATGATTTTGACATGTATTATCACCGTGTAAGAAAATACAGGGCAATAATCAATACTATTGATGAGAAGATATTTGAATATGATCCTGTTTCTGGAATGATTACAATATATTGTTATCGTAATAATAAATCTGAGATATTTGAGAGAACCAGTCTTAAGGAATGGAAAGAAGCGTGTATCACTAAGGGCTTTGTAACAGGTGATGATGCTGTTCAGTTTGAAGCATTATGTACAGCAATTGCAAGTGGAATGAATAACTTTATTGTTAAGCTGTCGTCATCTATTATGTCTAAAGGAGAAAGAGTTGACAATCTTATCTTCAGAGGACAGTCACTTCTGGCTGATGGAGAAAACAGAATTACAGTAGGCGTAATATCTGAACCAGATAGAAGAACCAGAACTGTTCAGGAGTATGTCGGAGTAGATGAGGCAAAACTTGATTTAGCGACAGGCATATATAACAAGAAGACTGTAACAGATATGATAACTGATGATATCAATAAAACAGCGGTTTCAGACAGAAACCGCCAGATGTTCCTGATGATTCTTGATATTGATAACTTCAAGAGTGTTAATGACAGTTATGGACATTATTTTGGTGATGAGGTTATTAAAGCATTTGCAGATTCATTAAAATTATCAGTTGGCGGACGTGGAATAGTTGGACGCATAGGCGGAGATGAATTTATAGTACTTATAAAAGATGTTACGATTGAAGAACTTCGCATTATGCTTAAGGCAATGAGAAAGGGACTTAAGGTATCGCTTGCACAGAAGCAGCCAGAGTATATGTTTTCAACATCAATTGGTATCGCACAGTTTGGCAAGGATGGCAGTGATTTTGAGACATTGTTTAAGATAGCTGATGCAGCTCTTTATATAGCCAAGGAAAAAGGCAAGGACAGATATATTATATATGATTATAATAAGCATGGAGATATTCTGGCTGACATGAAGCATGACATTGCATTTGGAAGTGGCTTTATGAAGCCTATGGCTAAATATGAGCTTGCAACCAATATTGTAATGAAAGTATCGCTTGGAATGATGACAGTAAAAGAAGTGCTTTCAGAGCTTACCGATAAGCTTAATATTCATGGAATAAGTATTTTCTGTGGTAATGATATGGAATGCATATACAGTACAGGTCATTATAAGAATAATGTCATTGAGGCAGCATATGTTAATGATGATAAATTTGTGAATCATTTTGATGAATATGGCGTTAACATGGTGAATAATATAGCATCACTTACTATAGAATTCCCGGAAGTTTTTAGAAAACTCAGAGACAACAATATATGCTCGTTTCTTCAGATGAAGGCTGATGGTGCTGATGGTAAAGAATATATGGTAGAATTTGATATATTTGGCACTAACAGAAGAAAGTGGAGTGATACAGATGTTATCATGCTCAGAATGGTAGTTCTTGGAGTAGTAAATGCTATAAGTGGGCAATTGACAGATTGATGTTCTGTGTTATAATAATTGACAATAAATGCATTTTTATGCATTTTAATATCAGAATTTAGGAGATTAGGTTATGAGACGAGCAGTTTTTTCTATTCTCGTGGGTAATTCATCTGGTGTACTTAGCCGTGTCGCTGGAATGTTCAGCCGTAGAGGATATAATATAGACAGCCTTACGGTTGGTGAAACTCTCAATCCTGAATTGTCACGTATGACAATAGCTGTAACAGGTGAAGATGATGTACTTGAACAGATTGAGAAACAGCTTAATAAGCTTATAGATGTTAAGGAAATTGTGGAGCTTCCTGCACATGAATCAGTATGCAGAGAACTTGTTATGATTAAAGTTGAATGTGGACCAGAGAAGAGACAGCAGGTATCTTCTATTGCAGATATATTCAGAGCCAATATTGTAGATGTATCTAAGGAGTCCATGATAATTGCACTTACAGGAAGTTTAAGTAAGATGAATGCGTTTGTGGAACTTCTTGAAGATTTCAACATTACAGAGATTGCAAGAACAGGAATTACAGGACTTGCAAGAGGAAGCGCAGATATGAATAAGATGTAATAATTCTTTGGTGTATCCGGAGAACTTTTACAATATAAAACACATTTATATGGAGGTAGTTTAAAATGGCAGAAGCTAAGATCTATTATCAGTCAGATTGTAATTTATCATTACTTGACGGTAAGACAATCGCTATTATCGGTTATGGTAGCCAGGGACATGCACATGCATTAAATCTTAAGGATTCAGGTTGTCATGTTATTATCGGACTTTATGAGGGTTCTAAGTCATGGAAGAGAGCTGAGGAGCAGGGATTTGAAGTATTTACTGCAGCAGAGGCTGCTAAGAGAGCTGACATCATCATGATTCTTATCAATGATGAGAAGCAGGCTAAGCTTTATAAGGAAGATATTGAGCCAAATCTTGAGCCAGGTAACATGCTTATGTTCGCTCATGGTTTCAACATTCATTTTGGTTTAATTAAGGCTCCTAAGGGTGTTGATGTAACAATGATTGCTCCTAAGGCACCTGGACATACAGTACGTTCAGAATATCAGGCTGGAAAGGGAACTCCTTGTCTTGTAGCTGTAGAGCAGGATGAGACAGGAAAGGCTCTTGACATGGCACTTGCTTATGGTCTTGGTATCGGTGGAGCAAGAGCTGGCCTTCTTGAGACAACATTCA